>Ga0163155_10003698_pt1 | contig 16289 bp, 16 predicted proteins | sample OliLakLV19SP4G1_FD_148611 | JGI IMG/M metagenome (GOLD analysis project Ga0163155, IMG submission 148611) | Freshwater microbial mat bacterial communities from Lake Vanda, McMurdo Dry Valleys, Antarctica - Oligotrophic Lake LV.19.SP4.G1 | ecosystem: Environmental > Aquatic > Freshwater > Lake >... | reverse complement strand
ACTAGGCAACGTTTCCGTCCCCTTGCGGGGTAGTGGTCTAGTGAACATTAACGCACAGCTTACCGAACTTGGTAGTCTGAGTGTTTCCGTCCCCTTGCGGGGTAGTGGTCTAGTGAACTCTAAGTTGGCTACTATCGTTGTCGCTAAAGTATTTTGTTTCCGTCCCCTTGCGGGGTAGTGGTCTAGTGAACCTGTGGATGTTGAGACATTAACATTGAAGGATTTTGGTTTCCGTCCCCTTGCGGGGTAGTGGTCTAGTGAACTCATCAATTGGGTAAATCTATACCCAACAAAAGAAGTTTCCGTCCCCTTGCGGGGTAGTGGTCTAGTGAACCCTGCCCTTTTGAAAGCCTTACGGAGTCGGGCTTTGAGCTACCCCTTTTCGTGGGGGTCATTTTGCCTGTCAATAAGCTGGGGTTCATTCTCATCACGCCAGACCAAAAAATGGCTAGAAGTTAGACAGGACGAGCGATGCGTGGGGGTCAACGAAACTATGCGGTTTTCAAGGATCGGCTGACCCTCTAAATTTAGCAGGTACTCTATGGTTTAGGGGGAAGCAATTATACTTATCACGACAACCGTTTTTCCCTAGCGCTATCATAGCAGCCAATCGCCTAAACCCTTGCAGGAGAAGGCTTTGCTGAAGCGATCGCGCAATGGCAGCCTGCATCCCGTTCACGCTTTAGACCCCTTTGCAGCATCACTTGCGTTCAACGCCCGACGTGCGAGTTTGACATAGGTTTTAACCGTCTCATACGGCATCTCTAAATCTTGTGCGATCGCTGGCAAGGCTTCCCCCAACTCACGACGAGCCAGAATGGTAGCCCAGGTTTCTGCGGTTTTGGTGGCGCGATCGCCGCCGGTGCGTCTGCGTTGAGCGAGAAAGTGCTCGGTCAGTTCACCAATGCGTTGACCGAGGAGGTCTTGGGTGGCAGTGGGGGCGATCGTGGTGGCTGTATCAGAGGGGGCATCCGACCAACCCAGGCGCGTTTGCCCTAAGCCAAAGGTGGTTTTGTGTCCTGTGCCGCAGTAGGGCGCGAGTTGTCCCAGAGCAAGCCACTGTGAGATGTAGTGATCAGGCGCTTGCTTGGCTTTGGCAGACAGCCCAAACTGGATGGAGCCGGTAAACCCTGTGACGGAGCCGCTCTTACCTGCTGCCACTTTAGTTGACTGCACGTGATGGCGCTGGATCACTACATATTCATCGACCCAATTGAGAAAGTCATCCTGGTCAACGGCTTGACCAGCGAAGTCGTTCCAACGCCGCAGATAGCTGTGGAAGACATTGATGGGCATGGGCAGCGGCAGGTGGCTGCCTTTGCGACGAAAGCTGGTGGGTGAGTCGAAGGTGAGGGTAAGGGTGGGGGGATCGGGTAGGGGGATCTGGAGCAGATCTGCGTAGGTGGTAGGTGGCTGGGCAAGGCTCCACTGTTGGATATGAAACATCCCGCTCCGTAAGCTCATGGCGTTGGGGAGTAGGTGTAACCAGGCGTGCAGACACTCCACAACGGGCTGAGAGAGTGCGGTGAGTGTCCACTGATAGGGTTGTCCGGCAGCGAACCGGAGCGATCGTCCCTGCGTTTGAATGGCTCCACTCAGGCTGGAGACGGTGAAGGGTTTTTCGGACTGTCCGTCGTGTAACCGGGTGGAAAGCTCATGATCAATACGACGCACCTGATCAAGGAACCAAGAGTGTAGCTCTGTAGTGTATTGGGGAGAAACGACGAGATCCTGGTCGGGTTGTAGGGTCAGCGTGAGTCCGACCAGTTCGGTGCTGGGTGCCCAATGCCGGGGAGCTTTGGCTGGTTTCGATCGAGGTGACGCTTTGCGAACAGGCATGGCTAGAGGATAGTGCCGCTGCACTGATTGTACTGGCAGCCAGGAAGCATGAAACGGGTTATCGGAGATTTCTGGTTACTTTTCGTCCCCTTGCGGGGAAATGGTGATGGTCAGGAGTACCTCTGGAAAACAGAGGAGGAGTTCTTGTTTCCGTCCCCTTGCGGGGTAGTGGTGATGAATCCCAAGTGGCGCGGGCGATGAACGTCACAAAACTGATGCAACCGGGCAAGGAGAAGGGTGTTTCCGTCCCCTTGCGGGGTAGTGGTGATGAATCTTCCGATAAGTGCCGTGCATACATGTCAACTAAAGAGTTTCCGTCCCCTTGCGGGGTAGTGGTGATGAATCATGAGTTGGTCAAAAGTTTCACCCCACGAACGATGCCTCTAGTTTCCGTCCCCTTGCGGGGTAGTGGTGATGAATCACGGCAATCTGTCAGTCAGGCGCATCAGGCGCGTGATGTTTCCGTCCCCTTGCGGGGTAGTGGTGATGAATCACGAAGAGACGATCGCCATGATCCAGCGTTGGAGTCGAGCGTTTCCGTCCCCTTGCGGGGTAGTGGTGATGAATCTGGGAGAAGCGATCGCGCTAGCCCAACGGCTCAAAAGTTTCCGTCCCCTTGCGGGGTAGTGGTGATGAATCTTAGATAACGGTAGCATCCGCTACCCGTACTACGATACCAACAATGGGTTTCCGTCCCCTTGCGGGGTAGTGGTGATGAATCTTGTGGATCGCTATTCAAGACGTTCCCTCGAGCGTGAGTAGTTTCCGTCCCCTTGCGGGGTAGTGGTGATGAATCCAGCACCTAAACCCACTGCACTACACCCCAGAACGTTTCCGTCCCCTTGCGGGGTAGTGGTGATGAATCCCGCTTTCATAAACCAGAGTTGCGACCACTTTCAGGTTTCCGTCCCCTTGCGGGGTAGTGGTGATGAATCTTGGTGGGCTGATTGATGGCTTGGTCGCGCGTATTCAGCGTTTCCGTCCCCTTGCGGGGTAGTGGTGATGAATCCAGGGCGATGATGGTGGCTACGAAAGCCGTATCAAGTTTCCGTCCCCTTGCGGGGTAGTGGTGATGAATCTTTCCAGAGCACAGAGTATTAGCGCTCCTTCGACCGACATTACAGAAGTTTCCGTCCCCTTGCGGGGTAGTGGTGATGAATCGATCTCAGCCTAACTCCCAAAGCTCTAAAGCTTCTGAAAGAAGTTTCCGTCCCCTTGCGGGGTAGTGGTGATGAATCTAGGTTGTTGAACAAAGCCCAACGAGTTGAGTTGACAGTTTCCGTCCCCTTGCGGGGTAGTGGTGATGAATCTCTGTTGCGGTGGTGCGCGGTGTCACTGGCTCGACTAGCCAGACAAGTTTCCGTCCCCTTGCGGGGTAGTGGTGATGAATCAATCACTGCCGTTGCTCATCTGAGTGAAACGGCGCTGAGAATCTGGTTTCCGTCCCCTTGCGGGGTAGTGGTGATGAATCGTTATTGGCGTTAGCGGGTGGACATCATCAAGACCTAGTTTCCGTCCCCTTGCGGGGTAGTGGTGATGAATCACTCGATATGTCTACTGGCTTGATTGAGATTGATGGCAAGGGTTTCCGTCCCCTTGCGGGGTAGTGGTGATGAATCCCGTTTGAGGGGGTAGCAATGATGGCGATGCTGTTGTTTCCGTCCCCTTGCGGGGTAGTGGTGATGAATCTTTTTTGGCGATGCAGGCGCGATCGAAGCTGTCAAAGATTTGACTGGTTTCCGTCCCCTTGCGGGGTAGTGGTGATGAATCCATCAGGTAATGGCATTACTTAGACCGACGTTGCAGAGTTTCCGTCCCCTTGCGGGGTAGTGGTGATGAATCGATTTGCTTGCCGATGGCGTTTCTGGTCCGGTCGCTTTATGTTTCCGTCCCCTTGCGGGGTAGTGGTGATGAATCTGGATAATCTAGATAAGGCACGAGTGTCCGCTGACCTGTTTCCGTCCCCTTGCGGGTTAGTGGTGATGAATCTCATCATTAATGCAGGTAAGTTTGTCCTGGACTTTCTTGTTTCCGTCCCCTTGCGGGGTAGTGGTGATGAATCATCGTCGTCAAGGAAAGCTTGCTCCTTCGATTCGAGCCAAGTTTCCGTCCCCTTGCGGGGTAGTGGTGATGAATCTTGCAAGCCTTCGATGGACATCATCAAGACCTATTACAAAGGTTTCCGTCCCCTTGCGGGGTAGTGGTGATGAATCTCATGACTAGGGAAGAGTTACGTGACTACATCAAAACACACGAGTTTCCGTCCCCTTGCGGGGTAGTGGTGATGAATCTTGCAGTCCGACTCCAATGATGATGGATTTTGTACCTGGAAAGTTTCCGTCCCCTTGCGGGGTAGTGGTGATGAATCGCGCGAATATGATTCGGGCGTACGCATACGGTGGTGCATTCATTGGCAGTTTCCGTCCCCTTGCGGGGTAGTGGTGATGAATCCTGCTGCTGCCCACTACGCCCGACACAATGAGCATTGATCTCGTTTCCGTCCCCTTGCGGGGTAGTGGTGATGAATCGGGCATTGAACGCTTGTTCCGCTCCGATCGCCTGTTCACTCGTGTTTCCGTCCCCTTGCGGGGTAGTGGTGATGAATCTGCCAGTCGTTCAGGGAAACCATTTCCTAGACGGTTTATTGTTTCCGTCCCCTTGCGGGGTAGTGGTGATGAATCGATGGCGCACTATACCAGCCCATTACTTTGACCCAATGCGAGTTTCCGTCCCCTTGCGGGGTAGTGGTGATGAATCCAGAGGACACTGCAAAAGAGCGCAAACACGCCCTGCAAGACCGGTTTCCGTCCCCTTGCGGGGTAGTGGTGATGAATCAGGAAGGCACGTTTGAGCCGCTCGAAAACTTGAGTGAAGACCACTGTTTCCGTCCCCTTGCGGGGTAGTGGTGATGAATCTTGGCACTTGCTTGTTCACGGACATTCTTTTGCAGTCCGGTTTCCGTCCCCTTGCGGGGTAGTGGTGATGAATCGGGCAGATCGAGTCTGACATCATCCAACTGTGTCGAAGTATGTTTCCGTCCCCTTGCGGGGTAGTGGTGATGAATCCGTCTCTGAGTCGATTCTCAGGATGCGCTTGTCGGGGTGGCGTGTTTCCGTCCCCTTGCGGGGTAGTGGTGATGAATCTCAGCGGCAACACCAGAGATTAAACGACAGGCAAAACAGCAAGGTTTCCGTCCCCTTGCGGGGTAGTGGTGATGAATCCCTCAATCTTAGTTTTGCCTTTGCTGGTCTCTTCGTAGTGTTTCCGTCCCCTTGCGGGGTAGTGGTGATGAATCTTTGGTTTAGCCATGTCTTTTTTAACTCTATTGCAATATGTTTCCGTCCCCTTGCGGGGTAGTGGTGATGAATCGGGAGGATCGATCTACTGGGTTGCCGAGCGCGACAAATACATTGTTTCCGTCCCCTTGCGGGGTAGTGGTGATGAATCCTGCTAGCATTCCGCCCCGGCAACCCCACAGCACTACGAATTGTTTCCGTCCCCTTGCGGGGTAGTGGTGATGAATCTCGTCGAGATAGCATTAGGCTCACCGCCCACGAATAGGTTACCAGGTTTCCGTCCCCTTGCGGGGTAGTGGTGATGAATCTCGCAAACTCATTTGAGTGGGGAACGCATCAAGAAGTCCCTCTCGGTTTCCGTCCCCTTGCGGGGTAGTGGTGATGAATCCAAAGTACGTCTATGAGTATGGGAATCAGGGCGCATCCTGTTTCCGTCCCCTTGCGGGGTAGTGGTGATGAATCAGTCCGGTACTGTTGAGAGCCACTTGCTTATTGGCATCGGCAAGTTTCCGTCCCCTTGCGGGGTAGTGGTGATGAATCGCGGAACTCTCGAAGTATGTCGAGGAGATGAAAGGGTTTCCGTCCCCTTGCGGGGTAGTGGTGATGAATCGCAAAAATGCCGCTGGGTCTGCCGATGCTGCGTTCCAAGTTTCCGTCCCCTTGCGGGGTAGTGGTGATGAATCAGTCCTAGAAAGAGCGAGGAAAGGCAATGGGAAGTAGTAAAGGGTTTCCGTCCCCTTGCGGGGTAGTGGTGATGAATCCTGCGGGCACTAGAGCATCGGGGGCTAACTACCAAGTTTCCGTCCCCTTGCGGGGTAGTGGTGATGAATCTCAATGAGTACACCGATTGAGTTCACGGAGATCAGTTTCCGTCCCCTTGCGGGGTAGTGGTGATGAATCTCAGATCATCGCAATGGTGTGATTGGCAAGCGTAATGGCGGTTTCCGTCCCCTTGCGGGGTAGTGGTGATGAATCGCTAACTGGCTAGGTTGGTTCTGGAACTACTTCAGCAATAACTAGTTTCCGTCCCCTTGCGGGGTAGTGGTGATGAATCTTTTAAGCGAGGCGATCGGTGATGCTGAACGAAGAAGATTTGTTTCCGTCCCCTTGCGGGGTAGTGGTGATGAATCTGGTTCATGTGCCTGGTTGGAGGATGGCAACTCAGCGCGATCGGGTGTTTCCGTCCCCTTGCGGGGTAGTGGTGATGAATCTAGTCTCAGCTAGCCCGTTAGATGGGTTAACGCTCTCAGGTTTCCGTCCCCTTGCGGGGTAGTGGTGATGAATCAACTAACGCTCTCTCTAGCAGGTCTATCTATTAATACGGTTTCCGTCCCCTTGCGGGGTAGTGGTGATGAATCACGGACTCACCTATGAGCCGCGTAAGTTCAAGTACATCCAACAGCAGTTTCCGTCCCCTTGCGGGGTAGTGGTGATGAATCGGGTATCGGCTCAAGCCGGACATTGCCGTCGCCATCTTGGTTTCCGTCCCCTTGCGGGGTAGTGGTGATGAATCTCCACAGGCAGCGGGGCCCCAGGAACAGCCCATTTCTATGGCGGGTTTCCGTCCCCTTGCGGGGTAGTGGTGATGAATCAGTCTCGCGCATGTAGGCTTTTTGCCGCTTTTCAATCGATTCAGTTGTTTCCGTCCCCTTGCGGGGTAGTGGTGATGAATCGTTTCCTGTACTACCTAATGATGTACGGCGAAAGGAAAGACATGGTTTCCGTCCCCTTGCGGGGTAGTGGTGATGAATCACTAAGGCGATAGCCTTACGAGAGCATCGCTTGCGACTGTTTCCGTCCCCTTGCGGGGTAGTGGTGATGAATCTGCCGTGTCGGTACTCTTCTCCCCGTTCACTGTGGCAGTTTCCGTCCCCTTGCGGGGTAGTGGTGATGAATCGCGTCGGGATTGGCTATCGCTGTAAAGGCAATGAGCGGGTTTCCGTCCCCTTGCGGGGTAGTGGTGATGAATCCAGACGTACCAGAAAGGTGCGCGTAGCGATAGAACATACCATGTTTCCGTCCCCTTGCGGGGTAGTGGTGATGAATCTGTTCGGTTCGTGAGTACACTCGCCTTCACTTTTGTTTCCGTCCCCTTGCGGGGTAGTGGTGATGAATCACCTAGCGGCTTGTGTTGACACTTTGGGTAATTCCCTGTTGGTTTCCGTCCCCTTGCGGGGTAGTGGTGATGAATCCATGGTAGGGGTCCGATTTGATTGCTATGTCCCTAATATAACGTTTCCGTCCCCTTGCGGGGTAGTGGTGATGAATCACCAGTCGGGCAGGGCTACGGTTGCCATAGATCCTCCAGGTCGTTTCCGTCCCCTTGCGGGGTAGTGGTGATGAATCCCCTCGTCTGAGAGGCCTTACTGGGCTTGGGTTCTAGCGGTCAAATCGACGCACCTGCATGCAGCCCTGCCTAAAAAAGACTTTGACAACAATTATGGCATCAACTGAACAGCTCAAACCCCTTCTGCGCCAGGAATCGACGCAGGTCAACGAACCTATAGGGTTTTCAAGGTACTGGCAAGGTGCGTCGATACCGACTGCTTGCTGACCACGCTAAACGATTCCACCGCAAAGATCAACCGTTGGCGATCGCTTAAACAATGTATACCGTTGGTGGTGGCTGCGGTGCGTCGCTGCCAATGGTGAGCGATCGTGGCACCGCATCCGCAGGCACCCAGTAAAAACGCACATCATCCTCCGTTGGCTGCACCCGTGTTTGCACTTTGCGATACAGCTTTTGCATCTCACTCAAACTCAAAAAGCATTCAAACGCACTGCGCTGCACTCGCCGCCCATAACCTTCCAGAAAGGTTGCTAGCTTGTGTCGTCGGCGATCGTCGGGGATATCATAGATCACGAGTACCAGCACTAGACTGCCCTCAAAAAGGGTTCGTAAGGCACCGACTGGAGCAAACTACGCTTGTAGCGGCGAATCTGAAGCTGCATTGCACGTCGATACATCACAGGCTCCGGGGCATCTGGATGCGCCACATGGGTACTGACGCGTTGCTCAAAGTAGCCTAGAAACCTTCGCCGTGCCGTCTCGGTCAGATATACTCCACCGTTGGCACCCGCCGTAAACTCGTCTGGCTTGATCGACTGCTTGTTTGCCAGCGACAGTATCAGCGTATCCACTAGCGGCGATCGCCACTCCTCCATCAGGTCAAACGCCAAGTGCGGCTCCTTGCGATCGGAGCGATGCAAATTCCCCAGATAGGGATTCAGCCCTTCCGCCAGCAGCAGACTCAACACATTGTTAAACAGGAGCGTATAGCCAAAGCTCAGCATGGCATTGATGGGGTCAGTCGGTGGACGGCGATGACGCTGGGCAAAATCCCAGACCGGATCAAGCAAGAGCTGACCAAACGCTGGGAAATAACGGGCGGCCCCGCTGCCCTCATAGCCCCGAAGCGACTCTAAATTGTCCACGCCAGCCACCTGCTGCATATCCTGTTGGATACCCGCGATCGCCCCTGCCACCGTCGCTAGCCCGCGCTTCCGGTTTAACCGCAGCAGTAACTGACGCGAATTCGCCAACTTGCCCAGCACGATCGCCCGTGCCGTTTCTAGTTGGAACCGGGCATCGCCATAGCCGCTAAACTGCGCGACCTCAGCCGCTAAGCTCCCCTGCTCGGCACTCCACAAGTGCCCCTTGTATTGCCCCGTTTGGGACAGAAAGACAACGGGTACCTGTGCGTCCAAACAAGACGAAATGGCTGCCGTAGTGAGCTGAATGTTGCCAAAGACCAGAATTTGCTCCACTTCCCGAATGGGTACTTCCAGCACTGGCACACCCACCTCAGCCTCCCGCTGCTGAATCAAAAACCGTCCGTGATCTTTGCGTAAGGTGGTTCCCTGCTGCACCAAATAAAGCGTGGACATCCGGTACCTCTTAAGCGGTTCACTCGTAGCGGCGCGATCGTCTCACCCGCAAGACGACTCTCGTTCTGTTTAAAGCTTGCTCTTCTAAAGGTGCCCCAAAGGCTGAAACAAGCAACAGGAGTACATTTGATCGCTCTGTCTAGGGTGCGATCGCTCCTTTTGGGCAACTCTTGTGTCAGCGCCCTTCGGTAAGATGGGTGTGATCAGTCTGCGCGATCGCGTTTTGAGGGAAGCTATGCCCTGGCTCAATCTGTTTACTATCACTGCTGGTCGGCTCTGGCTGCTGGCACAAGCCTCGCCGTCTCCCAGCCCTACTGTGGCTGCACCCATCGACATCGCAACCGTCGAGTTTCTCAAAGGTCAGTTTCAGTCGTTAACAACCACCTTTAATATCTACGTCACCCTGTTGAGTGCGGTTGCAGCCCTGTTTGTCGCGTTTGCCGCCTGGTTTTTCAAGCGCACCCTCAGCGAAGCCAAGCAAGAAGTGCAGCAGTTGGTGCGAGAGGCAGTAAAACTCGAAATTGCCGCCTCTATTAAACAGCGCGTCGAGACCTTAGAGCAAATCCTGGAGCGCGAAGAAATGCCAGGATTGGTGAGCGTCGATTACGTGCTGCAAGTCGCATCCGGCACCTTGCCCAAAGAGTATCGCTTGCTCAACGCGCGGTTTCCTAAGATCAAAGTCCGTAAGCTCGACAGCCGTCAGTTTAATGGGGATGTGGTAGTGCTGGACATGGTGAACTACCAGCCAACGGGAAGCAAACTGGAGGAGGCAGAAATCGATCAGGTGTTGCAGGCAGTCACCGATAAGATGTCGCCAGAGTCGGTGCTGGCTGTATATGTGCGGGGACGGTATAGCGCGATCGAGACATTGGGACAAAAGATCAGCTACTACACGTCTACAAATTTGCCAACCCAACTCCTGGGCAATGTCATCAATGCTGCCTATGTCGCCAATACTTTGCGCGGTGAGGATGACTAAATGGTAAGGGGACTTGGGGTGTAGAGTGTGGGGAATGCAAGCAAGAACCGCAAGTTGCATCCCTAAAATGGAGTCATTCACTCAAGAGAGTTTCTCATGGGTCAGCCAGCCGTGGTTTCACATGTGCTGTTGGGGCATCCTTTAGCTGACCAGGCGAGTAAACTTGATAAGACCAACGCAAACCTCGGCGGTTTTACCAGGTATGAGGCATCCGACTAAACATAATGGCTGCAACCTCCGAGGTTTTGGTTCAACACGCTTCTTATGAGACTGAAGCCGAAGTACTAGCCCCGTACTATTCGTTATTGCGCCATTTGTTGCTGGCCTCTTAGATGGTGGGGTACTTGAGGAAACGCTATCTTGAGTGGTGGCTATATCAGTCACTGTCGCTTGCTTTTTGCTGCGCTCATAGCTGCTAGGTGTTTTACCGCCTGCCATTTTCATATTCCTTACTGTCCTTGCCATACATCGCCGCTACCGCAGTTAAAATGCGCGATGACAATGCCGACACCGATGCGTCTGCCTAGACAAATTCAATTCGCGTGCGATCGGCTTCTACCAGGGTCAGATTATGGGTCTGCAACTGGGCGCTGGAGGTTTCTAGCAGGGCAGTATATCCCTGTAACGATAATCCATTGCCTAAATCCATTGTTAGATTAACCGATTGCAACCCCCGTAACCGTGCCTGTGCTTTTTCTAAAATCGCGGACTGACGCTTTTGATACACCATCGCCAAATCCTCCAGATGAGTCATGCTTAAGGATTTCTTTAGATTGGCCAGCCGCTCATCACCGCGAGATCCGTAAGATTTTGGAATCTAGTTACCGTTTGTTACCCGCGATCGCCCCCTTATTCCGTATAACCACCTACGCAGAGGCTAACTGATTGCTTTGCAGGCACCAAAAACTCTTTCGCATTCCACATCTGCTGTTGCAGAGTCCTCAAGCATCGCTTCAGATGCGTCAAACCTTCCTTGTCAGGCTTCACGCATCGTTTTCTACCCCTTAACAATCATTTTTACCACTCAACGATCGTTTCGCCAGTCCAGCAAATGAGTTTACAGACCTCAGCAGTCGCTTTGGAGGTGTTAAATATTGTTGTAAGGGGGGCGATCACTACGTTGGAGAAGGCGAAAGTTACCTGAGCCAGCAAAATCTGCAATTTCTTCAGAAGTTGCAGATTTAAAGTTTTATGCCTTCTTCCCCTTGCGGGGATGGATTTAGATTGAAAGAATCGCCTACACCAGACGAGTTTAGAAGACAACGCTTCAGTCCCTTTACAGGGAAGTGAGTCAAGGAAACCTTTCCTATATTCTTATCCTATCACTCTATCATCAGCACCTATTTAAAAAGGAGCTGCGCCAGATTTTCGTTAGTTGGCTTGCAGACTAATTGAGTTCTTTAAAGAAAAATTCCAAGATTTCTACCCGATTGAAATTTTGTGAGCTAGACTCGACTTATAAATTTATCTGGAGGAGGCTATATGCCACCCAACAACGACGAATCTCTCAGCAGAGAGCAAGAATCATCTAGCCAAGACGAGTTAAGAATACAACGCTTCCTTTACCTTCAATCCACAGCCGAATCGATCGGGAAACTGCTCTCCGAGCTTTTAAACCACGGCGTTTTCCTCAAACTTAAGGTGAATGGTTCGGCTGACGGTTGGGCGTTAGTTCTGTCATTTGAACTGAGATAACTGTAAGGCGAGGGGAGTATTTACCGACTCTCCTCGCTTTGCCTGCTTAGTCAATCGGGTGCATCTCTTTTTGCTGAACTAGCTCACGCCCTAACCACTGAATCCTTTACTTACCAATATGTCTGTTAGTTCCACTCCCTCTCATGATGCGGCATTGCAGGTGCTGCAACAGGCAGTCACTGCAATCATCGATTGGGCTGGCACAAAGGATAGTCTGGTAGCTCAGAATCCTGCTGCACTTCAGTTGGTATTCGATCGCATTCACCTGACTCCTGAACAGCCAAACCAGCCTAAACATTACCGTCCCGCACGGGCGCTAGAGGTTCACAAGGGTGAGCAAACCCCTCGAATTCCCTACGCTACAGAAGACAGCCCATCCAATCAAGATATTGCTGCTCTTAGGGATCAAATTCTTGGTGGGGTGCCGCATCTCGATCCTCAGCGGCAAAGCCTTTCTCAGCTAATGGTGTTTCTGGAAACCTACGGGTCTCATCTCAGTTGGGGAGAGCCGGATGCTGATATTGCGATCATCGATCAGGCAAAATCAGAGGCGGCGATCGCGGCAGCACTAGCACAGAGTCCACCAGGCAAAAAGCTGGCGCTGATCGGGGGCGATCTCATGGGAGTGCAAAAATTCATCTACACCATTTCATCAGAAGGGGCATTGAAATCCCTCAGGGCGCGGAGTTTTTATCTGGAACTGGCTACCGAAGAAATTGTGCAGCAGCTTTTGACGGAACTCAAATTGCCCCGCACGAATGTGATTTATGCCGGAGCCAGTAAGTTTTATCTGCTGGTTGCAGCAACCAATGAGTTAGAAAGCATTCTGGCGCAAGCTCAAAGGGAATTTAATGATTGGTTGTTGGAAACGTTTCAGCGCAAGGTGTTTCTGGCGATCGCCCACGAAGCCTTCTCAGCAGACCAACTCAACACTCCTTTAGAGTCTGATCAGACTCTACTGGCTCAAATCTGGCAGAAAGTAAATGACAAACTAACGGTTCAAGCCTCCCGCAAGTTTGAACACCAGTTAGACAAAATTCTGAAGCCACAAGCGAGTCATCAACCCTGTAAAGTTTGCCATCGAGATGATGTACCAGAAGACAACCTTAAGCCACTAAACGATCTTGAAGATGATTCAGTGTTGGCGTGCTGTACTTGTCGGACTATGTTTCGGTTGGGCGATCGCTTGCCAGAGCTAAAGGCCTTAGTGCGATCGTCCCGCAGATACAGCGATACCGATATTCAGATTCAGTCTATCTTCTATCATCCTGTCGAGCACTTCAATTGGAGACCAAACCCAGGTGAGATGGTATGCCAAATCAACAACTGGGATGTTGAGGACTATCCTTCTAATCAGTTTTTTCCACTACTATTAGGTCAATACTTCAAAGGTGTTCCTAACGAAGAAAACCCTGAGAAACAGCGCTTCATCACTGCCAATGAGATGGCGAAAGCATCCGAAGGCATTGAGCGCATCGGTTATCTACGGATGGATGTCGATCGCCTCAGCCAAATCTTCTCTAAAGGGTTAGGAGCACAATACACCCTACCCCGGCTTGCTACTCTGTCTCGGCAGATGACCTACTTCTTTAAAGTCTATCTAAATAGCTTGGCAGAGGCACGACAACTCAATTTTATTGACTATTGTGACTCTCTCAACTTTGAACGGCTACCCCGTAATCCTCCTAACGATCCTAAGAAAGAGCCTGACAAGAACCTGCGCCAAAATCTGCTGTTTATCTACGCTGGCGGCGATGATCTATTTGTTAGTGGTGCCTGGGATGAAGTAGTGGTGTTTGGCTTCGATGTGTATCAGGCATTTCGTGCTTACACAGGTCAGCATCCCGACATTACTCTGTCCGGTGGAGTTTGCATTGCTGGGGCAAAATTTCCCCTCTATCAAGCGGCAGAAGAAGCCGGAACGATAGAAAAGGCTGCAAAAGGAAATGGCCGCGACAGTCTAGGCTTATTCAATACGACACTTAAATGGGATGAGTGGTTGGGTAACTGGGATCTAGAGATGCTGACACATGACGATCGTGACTATCTTGGCTCCGTAACCAAACCGGCCCTTTTCGGGGTCTTACCGTTTGTAAAACAACTAGTTGGCGAAGTTGGGAAAGGGTACACGCGCAGTTTTGTCCGCAACTTACTGAATACTGCCCAACTGCAAGAAGCGAAAATTAAAGAGGCAAAAGAAACACATCCTGACCAAGTGAAAGACATTCGCTACTACCTGCATTTGCCGAAAGTTGCCTATACCTTGGCGCGGCTCCCTGACAGAATTTTGACAGATGCCAATTTTCGGCAGTCGCTCAAAAGTCCTTATAATGCGCCCTATTTTCGAGCGATCGCCACCTGGATCGAACTCCTCAATCGTTAGTAAACCTGCCAGTCAAGACCTATGCCACCTAATGATTCTCAAAATCCAAAAAAAATAAATTCACCTGGTAAACCGAGTTTATCGTCTGTCTCTCCAAAAGCCCGAACCGATCAACAAACTACTCCATTGGAAAATCACCCTAGAGACATCACCGCGGCAATCATCCAACAGATTAATCAATTATCTGATGGTTTCAGCAGCTACCCCATTCGGACATTGGTAGAACAGGCTGAGGGATTCGGTGTTTATCTACAACAGAACCAACTGAAAACCAACCAGGTGAGAAAGTTTCTAGATGCAGTGAATCGAATTAAAGCCGATCTACCCGAAGATAACGATTTCTCAAAAATTGAAACAGAGATTGTGCTGCTCAAGCCGAAGCTAGCCTATGCAGCAGCGCGACAAGCTTCAGTACAAGCATTAAGCAAGGTTATGAGTGCGGCAATTGATAAGGTTCACACCATTGGTGATTTTCAGCGACTGGTGCAGTTTCTTGAGTCCACGATCGCCTACCACAAAGCCGCAGGAGGAAGAGACTAATGACCGTTGTTGAAAGACCACAAAAGCAACTTGTTGGCAAAATTCGGATTGAAAGCATTCTCCTGGTAGAAACGGGACTGCATATCGGCGGCGGCGGTGAAACGTTAGATATTGGCGGGTTAGACAAACCTGTAATCCGCGATCCACTCACACAGCAGCCTTATCTACCCGGATCGTCCATCAAAGGTAAACTGCGATCGATTTTAGAACGGCTACACAACAAGCCAGTTAACCGTAGAGGCAGTCGTGACACCTATCGCTATGAAAGTGATGATGTCGTAGATGGCTATACCGAAATTAGTGCAGATCAATTTGTTGCGTTTCAAGGTGCGCGTACCTGCCCAGTCAGCCGTCTCTTTGGTTCGACAGGCACTCGCTGCTGGATTCCTTCAACCGAAGCGATGAGAGGAGATGTTGAACCAGACGCAAAAACTCCAAAACAGACAATTGCTGGCGTAGAACATACCAAAGTCACTGGACGCAATGCGCCTGCGAGGTTGATTGTGCGCGATTGCCATTTAGATCCGCATTCGGCAGAAAAGCTCAAGCGGATTGATACCGGGCTGAACATGACCGAGTGGAAATTTGAAAATGGCATCGATCGCATCACCTCTGCCGCTAATCCCCGGCAATTAGAGCGCGTGCCAGCAGGGGCTGAGTTTAAGTTTGAGTTGGTCTACACCATTGAGAACGAGGAACAGGTGATTGAGGATTTGAAAAATCTGGCGATCGCCCTGGCAATTCTAGAAGACGATGCGCTCGGTGGTCACGGCTCACGCGGCTACGGCAAGATTAAGTTTCAGCAAATTCAGTTCTTTTACCGCAGTCTTGCTCAATACCAGACGATCGGTACTGGCACCGTCGATTGGACTGAACCACTTATTCGGTTTGACAATACAACGTCACTATTGAGCGGCTTTAGCTCTGTTCAGCAGTTGCTTCCCGGAGCCAGCTAACATGTCTCATTGGAAGTTAGTCAAACTCGACTTTGGGCGCAATCCGGTTCACTTTGGTGAATTGGGCATTGGCATGGAAGAATCGAGCGAACGAGTTTACTCCGATACGCTCTTTAGCGCCTGGGTGAGTTCCTATGCACGATTGTTTGGCAAAACAGCCGTTGAAGACTTGTTCAAGCTTTTCATCAATCACCCCAAACAACCACCCTTTCGTCTCAGTTCCACCTTTATCTACCAGGGCGAAACCTACTATCTTCCCCGCCCAATCGAACGTCCAAAGGGTTATCCCAATGATGATCTAGCCTTTGCAAAAGAGTATAAGAACCTAAACTACTTACCCTTAACCGTTTGGCAGCGGTGGTATCAAGGAGAGGGCTTCACAACTATAGGTAAAGACTCAGACCAAGCCGAACTCGAACTAAAGGTAAAGCAGTCAAAAACGTTTGGGGCACTGGAAACAGCGAAAACATTTGATTACAGCAAAGCGTTTGAGTCGCAACGCCTTCCTAAAGTCAGCCTCGATCGCACCACCCGCGCCAGCAATTTCTACCACGTTGGCTTTGTAAAATTTCAGCCAGACGCAGGCTTATATTTTTTGATTTACGTTCCCAATACTGATCCGACTCTAGAAATAAAACTAGCATCTGCACTCAGTCTGCTGGGAGAAGATGGCATTGGTGGGGAGCGATCGAGCGGTGCTGGACGCTTTACTG
>Ga0163155_10003696_pt1 | contig 16291 bp, 10 predicted proteins | sample OliLakLV19SP4G1_FD_148611 | JGI IMG/M metagenome (GOLD analysis project Ga0163155, IMG submission 148611) | Freshwater microbial mat bacterial communities from Lake Vanda, McMurdo Dry Valleys, Antarctica - Oligotrophic Lake LV.19.SP4.G1 | ecosystem: Environmental > Aquatic > Freshwater > Lake >... | reverse complement strand
AGCACAACTAGCGACAAAGACGCGGTGCTCAACTCCTAACGAAGTCAGTGAGCGGTTCGGCAATGACAATGACAATTTAGAACAATGGGCGGTCTGTGCTCAACTCCTAACGAAGTCAGTGAGCGGTTCGGGGTGCTATACGGTCTTGAGGTCGATAGGGTTGGATTGTGCTCAACTCCTAACGAAGTCAGTGAGCGGTTCGGTTCGGGCAAATGGCGCCGAACTCAAAATCGACAATGTGCTCAACTCCTAACGAAGTCAGTGAGCGGTTCGGTCGCGCATTACTTTGCCGCATACCGTTAAGCTAGTGTGCTCAACTCCTAACGAAGTCAGTGAGCGGTTCGGGGCAAAACCTAGCCCATTTGTCTCTAAGAATTTTGGTGCTCAACTCCTAACGAAGTCAGTGAGCGGTTCGGATGTTCTTTTCTTCAATCTGAACTAAAATCCAATCGTGCTCAACTCCTAACGAAGTCAGTGAGCGGTTCGGGTCGTTCACTTTCTTCGCTCCTGCTGGTGCCTACTGTGCTCAACTCCTAACGAAGTCAGTGAGCGGTTCGGAAATACTTTGATTTTAAAGAAGGAAAATAAAATGAAGTGCTCAACTCCTAACGAAGTCAGTGAGCGGTTCGGCGCGCCAGTAAAAAAGTGCGGAGCATGGAATATGAGTGCTCAACTCCTAACGAAGTCAGTGAGCGGTTCGGTATCCTCCGGTCAACTGGATAATACTAGTCCAGTAAGTGCTCAACTCCTAACGAAGTCAGTGAGCGGTTCGGGCCGATGCTTGAAACGCAGGCTGGGCTTGCGTCGGATCGTTCAAATTCACGCATGTATACGCTTTCGATATTTTCGGCATATATCCGCCGGTTTTGAAACTCTTCTTTATTTGTAAATCCTCCGATAATAAGGGTTATGGATGAAATCAGGCACCTGGGCTTTTCCGGCACTGGAGCAAAATCGCCTTGGTGTCTGGCTAATAAAGCAGTCAACCATAGAAGTTAGAGAAAACTTGCCATGTACATGAATTACATGATTGCAAACTTAGTGTCTTCTGTGGCCCATTCTTCAGGCCGATTAATCAACGGGATGCGCTCGACACAATTGTTGCACAGACCTATCAAAAGGATGCTGTCTTCCTCCGCCAGAACCTCTGTCAGCTGCCAGCGCAACTTTTCCATATCCGATTTACTGAGCCGGCAGCGGAAAATTGAGTATTGAATTCTTTGGCCATAACCCTTCAGCATTTTATAGGCCTTACGCCAACGCGCAGGTTCTCGAATGTCGTAGCAAACTAGATACCAGTCGCGCCTGCCAGCCATAAAATTACCTCAGCCGAAGTTGGGCAAACAGGCCACCCTCGTTCATCCACTCTTTTTCAAGAAGGCGAGCTTCTAGCTCCAGAATGCGTGAATAGGTCATTGAATACCCGATTACTGGATGTTTCCATGAATCTGCTTTACGGCGCTCATACACGCCAATGAACTTCCGCTTCCCTTCATCACTTAGCCACACTTGGTGACCAGTCGCCACAAAGTCTTTGTTTATGTCCCACTGCATTCGATTTATTGAGGCGATAATTGGGATATCAACAAGCAGAACTCGGAATATCTCCATCAGATCAAGAGCGAGTGGGGGCGCTGAAGACCGAGGCTGGTGGTAGAAACCAAAAGCCGGCTCAAGGCCAACTACATTTAGAACTTGAACGATATCCTTTAAAAGGATGCCGTAACCATAGCCAAGGAGAGCATTTACTCGATCTTTGGGTGGCCTGCGGTTTCGATGACTGAATGCCATTTCTGGTGGCAATTCTTTTGAAAGCAATTTGCCAAACGATGAAAAATACAAAGCCCCAACACTACCTTCAAAACCCCGAAGGCTGTTTAAATTGTCCGCCTTGTTAGCCATTCCTTGAAGGATTTTGATTTGCTTTACTATCTTTTCCAGACCCATATTCTCATCGTCGCGTCGAAGGCTACGCATAAGAATCTGACGTTGCATATCGGTGCGGCAATCAACTAAAAGTTTTGCGAGGCGCAGACAGGTTGCAGAATCTTCAAGAGCGCGAAATTGCCGAATCTTTTGCTGCACTCTTGACCTTTTTGCCGATTGAAAGCTACCAAGGTACTGGCCACCGCCGGTCATATAGTGGATTCCAATTCCCTCTTCCGAGCAAAGCCTCAGGGCTTGCGTAGATATTTGAGAAAAGCCGTTAATGACGATTTGGCCAATGTCATTGATTGGAAGACACACTGTGGGTTTTTCGTTTTGCTTGTACTCAAACTTCAGCTGATCGCCGGACCTTCCAACTCGTGTACCTTGGTCAACAATGTGGATAACTTTCCTGTCATCGTCCGGCGGAAATAAACGAATAGGCACTGATTCAGCTACTACTAGACCAGAATCAATGTTTCTAGCAATCCGAACTTCTTCTGGCAGACAAACTGGCGAAAGTGAGCATTTAACACACAGCTTTTCGTTTTCACTGACCGGGGGTCTTTCTAATGATTGGCGAAGTTTTAGCGCTTGCTGAATGCAGCGTAAAACATCGTCGCGACCAGCATCGTCGACTGGTATCGTCACAGTTACATTATCGCTGTGATAGCGAATTCTGGCTTCATCGACAGTGCAGCTCTTTGCTCGCTCAATAAGCATTGCGTAGGCCAGAGCCTGGATGCGATCACTCGGCCACGCACCGGCAGACTCATCATCATTCCGGAAGCAGTGGCCACGCTTGTGCTCGTATGGGATAAATCGCCCACGTTTTGTTCTAATAGCATCAACTTTGCCGCGAAGGCCGAGAGATTCATCCTCAAGATTCAAGCTCTCCCAATCGCTGTCGTCGGCACGCTCAAGCTCGGAGTGCAACCTTCGCCCCGCAAACACGGCGTCATCTTGAGTGTATTGCTCCTCAACTTCTTCCAAATAGAAAAGCCGCGGGCAATAGGTTAGTGCATGCAAGGAATTGACACGCAATAAAGCGTGGTCTGTGTCATCTCGATTGCTGACTTTGTTGACTACCATTTAAGCCCCAGAAACCGCCGCCGAGTATATCGAGCATATATGCAATCGTCATTCCGCGTCAGCATACGAGCGTATGGTTGGTAAATCGCCTGACGGCGTCGCTGAGAAAATACTATGAAATTTTCAGGGTTCGGTTTGTGGATATTGGGCAGTCTGCTTACTTAGAGCAGCGCAAAATCAGTTGGGTGCTCTTGCTATTGTGACCATCGGCCAATCAGTTGGTGGGCCTAACCCAATTTTGACTTTCTCGGAATCTAAATCGAATCGCTGCCATTGAGTATTTGCTGAGCCTACATGGTCTACCCAGGTGGGCAACTCAATTTGCCCACCTTTAGCTGGCACTAGTCTGTGCCAAAGCCCCTCTATGCTAGAGAGTTTTTGGACAACATCGACAGCGTCGTCACTAAGTCCGAGCGAAAGAACACCGTACCGATTGATGGTGCTGGCATTTGCTAAAGCATTTTCTACGCGCTCCTCAAGCGGCTGTGAACCGTTAGATTTTTCGGTCGATGAGTCAATCCAGCAAATGAAATCAAGGTCACAGAGACTCTCTATGTAATCGGGAACATTGCCCGAGATGGACTGTTTGGATGCTACCCCATACTTAAATCGACTCAATTTCCGCAAGGTCGTTGCAATTTTTGGCACTCGGCTGTATGCAAATGCTAATCCCAAACCTTCGTGACGTTCTCTAAATCGCTCGCCCACAAGGGAAAGCAACATTCCGTACACCGTTGCCGGTGGCGCTAATGGATAGGACTCGGCGAATGAGCGAGCGAATGACTTCCTAAACGTTGCATAAGGAACTTGAACCCGAACAGCGATCATCCCTTTGCACCCGCTTTCTCGGCGACAGATTCCATAGACGGGTCAAGTTTACTGATTCGCTCACGGGCCTCGTTCATCGCAGCTTTGACACCATGAAATACGGTGACACCTAAAGAACGAAGTTCTTTACCCTCTTCCGTTTCCGATATGCCACCACCTACAATAATTTCACTAGGTGAGATATCCCCTGACTTAATTCTCTGAATTAGTCGATATGCGGTATAGGTGCGCTGAAGCTCTTCATGCTCGAATAGATTTTGAATTCTTGAGGAGTGCTCGTTCGTGACTCTGAGAACGATTGTACTTGGGCAAAAATCATATGCGAAGCGCGAGTGATTGCCACCAACAGCAGGTGGATCAACAATGGCATCCAACAAATAGCCGATGTTTTTTTTCTCGATAACATCGTCTAAGTTGAGACCAAATGAATATTGATATTCAGTTGTATGCATCTCAGCGTTGTACAGGGATAATTTTCCTTTTTCCTTGGTGCCACTGACGCAATTGAAGGAGAGTTCTCCTCGATAAGGCCTTAGTGATACGGCACGACCAATGGCTAATGGACTTTGCCGTTTTGTAGTCTTTCCTTTTGGCTTAGCTTTTGATTTTGTCTTCACCGCGACCTTTGCTTCTGGCAGCACGTCTTCTAAGTCATCAGCATCGGCTACCTCACGTTCATCTTTTGCTGCAGCGGCATCCATGAACCCCATAAGATCGTCATCTACGAACGGTGAGCTGCTATCTGCCCACTGAGTCCTTTTCTCATCTATATAGCTCAAAGCTCCAGTTGAGCTGTCGTATGACCTGTTTACGTTTAAACGCTCGAGCTGAAAACGATACCTAAGGGCGAATCTTATTGCTTCAGCAGATACGCTGGTGTGAACGTCATCGTTATGAAAAACTTTCTGTAAAGTAGTGGTGTTGCCAACGTTGTCACCACGGTTATTGGCAGCTACGGCTTCGCCCGTTAGTATGGTTCCGTAAATATAATTTGTGCTCACAGCTTACTCCTGATTCGTTGTAGTTTTTTTCGACTTGCTTTCGTAGCTAACCATTGCGAACAAGCATAAATTTTGAAAGCGTTCAAAATTCCTAGGCTCGAAAATAAATTGGCGAATAATTTCTGATTCTTTCTTGATCGAACTAAGTGAGCCTCCGCTTGTTGAGTTTGCGCAAAAACGCAAAAACCAGGCTGCAAGAGTATCTGATGTTTTTGTACGCAAGATAGCATTTCGCGACTTCTCACGTTCTTTTTCTATCAGTCTATCTGCACCACCAGAGCCAAGATGCTCATGCTTGGCACGCTCATACAGCTGCCACATAGTATGATTCCACGCATCGTGAAATGCATTTATTATTGCGATGTCAACCTCATCTTTAATTGCAGTTTTCATTCTAATCAATTCCTCCCGTGCAAATAGCATTTTGCTAAAGTCTTCTTGCTCTTTCATCAATGAAATAAAATTTGTGCACCAGTGTCTACCGTGTGCGAGATTCGTAGCAACCAATTCTGGTATGTGGTTGGTTGGAACAATGAAACCTTCTTTCTTTTTTGTTCGTAGCAATCTAGTGCTGTCTCGTTTTTCATTGGCAGCTCGAAACACATCAATTTCTGGATAGTCTAGGCCAATTTTAATTGACATACTTCGATTGATCTGGTTCGAGTCCCATGCTACTTTGCCCATCACTATGGCCTGACAACCAGACACGCCTTCTTCGTGCAGTGCCTCTGCTAGTCGTAGATCCAGTAAAAATCTCAGTGCTCCCTCTTCAGCACCACCGACCACGCGACCGTGCATGCTATTGCTTTTGAAGGGTGACTGTACATCCGAAACAGCTAATCTATGTAGAGCTCTCGCGAAACGTTTCAAGGAGATTACATTTGGAACTACCACGCAAGACTGAGCCTTCGTTTCCTGACTCTTTGGCCTGAGTTGAAAAATCGGGCAACTAACTATTAGATATAACAGGAGAATAACTTCTTCTTTTGATGCATTAAGCGCTTGAGCACCAGTAAAAGCTCCGGGAATAATTGATTGGGGAATTGTACAAATACTTGGAAGCGCCCCATTCTTTTTGCCATCAAAAAGTCCAGTCCCTTGCGCTGTTTGATGTGCATATCGATCAATCGGTTTGTAGCTAACTATGTAGGCTTCTTCATCATCTACTGAAGCAAGAGAAAATTGGCGTGGCGATTTTTCACCAGGTCTCATCTTCGGATGTTGCAGAAACGTCTGGGTTAGAAGATTGTGAACTGCAACACGTAAATCGGCTCTGTCATTGTCGATACCTTGGCCCGGTAAATCAATAATCTTGTCGTCAGTCAATTTGAACGAAGCTGCCAGTAATCGTTCAATTGCCTCTTTTTCAGAAAGACTACTTGCCCAAGTTATCTCAATAGTCTCTTCGTCAACTGAGAAATGCATTCCTTCAGGTGGTTGATCCCATGCCAAAATAGTTGAAGCCAATCCACCAAGTGCAGCGCGATGATAGATGGTATACCCAGGCTCGTTTAATTTGTAAATCAGTTTGTTGTCAGTTTTTGTTGCTACTTCCATTCTGCACCTGTTCCAATATTGGTTTGTTCATTGTATTGATAGGTAACTCTATCGGGCGGCGCCACCGGTATGTGACCGATCCTCTCCCATGTCGACATTTCTGCTTTAATAGGTATCGCCACTTCGTGATTGCGAATCCAATTGGCCTCGGGGTTACCAAATTTATTTAGCTTTGGGCATGTTTTTAGATCTTCTTGAAGGATGACATTAATTGTGTATCCTGCCTTTCGAGTTAATCCGGGTCGAGTTTGCCAAAGGCCAGAAAAGAAGATTGCTTCTTTCTCTGCACTAGCAAGGCTGTAAGAATGGCCCTTTCCTGTGACTTCAAATTGTGCTGATAAATGGTTTTGACTCAGTGGTGCGTTTCGTTTGTTGAGTTCATTAATCCATGTTTCTGCATCGTGAAGTTCAGCCGGTTCGTAAGGTGCCACATCATTATCTGGCAGCGGAACGACTATTAGGTTCGGCTGAATGACCTGTTTCGGCTTTGCCTTTCTGTTTAAGCGTCCCATTCTCTGAATGAGTGCTGGAATTGGCGCCATATCAGTTATGAGCAAGTCCGCAGATAAATCCAGCGACATTTCAGCGACTTGAGTTGCAACTAGTATGCAGCCTGTTGACTCTTCCTTGAACTGATCTATAACCCGTCGATGACGGATACTTCGATGCTTATACTTTAGTCGTGAGTGATAAACATCAATATTTGCCGTGCTGGGAAATTCATTTAGAAGTTCTTGGTATTTTGCGTTAGCCCATTGAACTTGGTTTCTTACCCACAGTATCTTTCCTCCTTCCTCGAAGCATGACTTTACTCGTGCAAACAGCTCGCTTGATTGGACAGGCTTGGGGCTAACCAAGTATCTCGGTTGATCCTCGAATTCTCTTGGGCCCGGCACTATTTGCAAATCTGGCCTAGCTTCAATCAAAGCATCTCTCCTCACGCTCGAAAGAGATGCTGTCATGAGTAGGATGGGGATGTTGGGAAAGTTTTTGATGAACGCAAGCAAGAGCGGAAACATTTGATGGTCGAATGCATGACATTCATCAAATACTATTGCTGCATTCATGATTGCAGGAAGACTGTAAATTGCACGTCGAGCATTGACCATTAAGCCGAGAACAGTATCTGCCGTGGTCACCACCAGCGGTGTGCTCCATAACGCCAGAGATTCGATTTTGTCTCTTCTTGCTTTTAAACAGGCCTCTGCTAGTGACCTTCTGTTGACTTCCCTTTCTGTGTCAATATCCTCTTCTGCAACTGTTTCTGCCAATGTTTGCAAATCGATGGTCGCCCTCGAATGCGTTAGACAGAGCAAGGTAGGGTCAATTCCACTCTCAAGGGCATAGTCTTTAAAGTGCTCGGTGGTCGTTCCTGTCGTCGGAAGGCAAAAGAAGAATCGAAAATTTTTGCGCCCATTGTCATTTGCCTTGCGACACCATTCCGCACCCCATTGATACGCAGCAATACTTTTGCCTGATCCACAACCAGCTTCCACTAGGGTCAGAGTTGCTGCTGATTCAGCAACTCGTTTCTGAAAGGCCGTCCGTGGGTCTGGACTAGATTGATCTGCAACCTTAGCGAGCCGGCTTTTGATTATCACCGAAAAATCTGCCTCCGTGAGGCCTGTTGTGCCTAGTTGCTGCTCTATAACATCGGCAATTGAAGTAACTACGGCTTCTCTTGATTGTTCAAAGGCTATTGCGCTTGCGCAAACGTCTGCCGAAATTCCGATAGATTTAACCAATGCGAGGAAACGTCGCTGCTCAGAAGTCTTAAATTCATCTTCTAAGTCTGCGAAATCGTCCTTGAGGCGGCGAACGATTGATGTAGCATTATCACTACTGATGCACAGATCTTCGGTGAACTTCTGTGGACCTGGCAGCGCCAAACTTTGTGCCAATTCAGCCAATATCATTTCAAAATCAGGATGAGTGAGAAAAACTTTCATTTCTCTTCTCTGGTCATTCGGGCTGTAGTATTTTTCAAATTTCCGATGGTGGCCTAGAGCGCCCCAGATACTCGCAAGCCGTGTAGTCGCAGGCAATTCCGAAAGCAATGCTTTTAATTCCGGTCGAGTCCAAAACAGAATTGCTGAAACGACTTCGTGTCGAATCATTTGGACATCTTCTGTTCCCGCCAGCATGTCTTGAAAATGACTGTTGGCTTTCCCTACATCCTGAATCCATCCGTTGAGTTTCACTGCACGATTGAGTTCATCGAGCATCTTGTCAGGTAGATTTGCATTCTCCAGGCATTGCAAACCAATTGTTTCTACTAGCGCACTACAGGCCGCCGCCACGTCGCGGCTGTGTTGAGTGAGGAGCGCATAGCGAGGCGGACAGTGCGGGTTGATATTTGTATCGTAGGACTTGGCTAGCAGTGGTCTCACTTAACGCCTTCTTTTGTAGTTCTAATTTTCGCGAGAATCCTGAATTTGACCGTTATTGAAATTCCTTACTCAGATCGACATTTCATTTTGGAAGTTAACCGTCTGAATTGGCTCGAAAATTCCGCAACCCATTCTTCGCCTCCCGCCAAGCCCTACTGCTTGAATAATTAGTGAATCACGCTCTTGGAGATCCGTTATAACTACGCCATAGCCCACAATAATGTTGTCTTTGATTTTTACTACTCTTCTTGCAAGTGAGTCGCTGCGGCGTTCTATATGAGCACTTGCTGAAATGTTCAGATCTAGCAGCTGACGATGAAGCGCCTTCAGAAAGTTTTCAGGCTCGACAACCTTTGGCTCATGCGCTGTTCTGATAACCACTAAACGACTTCTCAAATTCAGGGATGGAGTCAAAAGCTTTATAGTCGGAAGGCCACACCTGACGCTAGAATTACCAATGCGCAGGCGCTGGCCACTCAGTTTGTAGGCGAGTGGTACTTTCTCTAAGGGGAGTCTCAATCGCAGACATTCACCTTCGCTTATTTGCATGAAACCAGGCCGAGTTTTTCTGCCGCGTAGAGAGAAAATTCCCATCCAATCTGCGCAATGAGCATCGGCAACTACGCGGGATACGGCGCTATATAAGGAGTAGGAGTGGTCAGCTTTGATTTCAGCTCCGATTAGAGGGAACGCCAACTCCACTATGTTTTCGTAGCCTGTTGTCATCATTTAAGAAACTCCTTCGTCTATTGAACATTTATTGTATCCCAATAGCGGACCTATACAATCTTATATCATACATTGCGGAGTTGCGGCTTGAAAGATTCCCGAGTTAGTATTGTGCGTGGCTAATATATATATCGCCTTCCGGCGTCAAAGAACTTAATGCCTTTTGTTGAAATGCTCTTAAAAGCTTATTTCATAGTGCTCAACTCCTACCGGAGTTCCTTACTGTTTTATAGCAAAGCCTCTCTCACTTATCTAAAATTGCAGACGAATTGTCAAATTTTGTATTCTTAACTCGTCAGTTCGTGGAATGACTAAATAGTCATCTCTTTCGAGGACACTCTGCCGTGGCATTTGACGTTGTCTTCGGATGGTATCTAGATGGACCGTCCTACCCTGAAACCTGTGATGCCAGCGCTGCCAACCTGGGTGACATGGTTACTGGGCCTGACGGCCTGATATCTCAGCTCACATTACGCTTAGGCATCGGCACCCCTTTCGTTTCGCAATCGGTCAGAATTGCTCGCTATTTGAAAGCTCTGTCAGCCTGCGACGATGGCAATCAATTTTATTCAGCATCATTTGCACTCGACGCCTGGTCGACGGCAAGCTGTCTTCTTGTTATGCGCGATCAGTTAATTGCTGCTGGTTGGGACGGAATGGCAATCGTAAACGAAACAGCAAAACTCCGATGTATGGCTTTAGTCGAAGAAAAGGCATACCCGCTTCGCTCAGGGGCTGAAAATTTGCGCGAGGTTTTGAATGTTTTGAGGAGCAAGCAAAAGCTATCAATACCTATTAAGAATATTCGATTGATAACGCCTAAAAAAATACTGCCAATGATCTGGCAGGAAATTTTTGGTCTGCTCGCAAATGCCGGTATTAGGGTCGACGAAAGAGACAGCCCTGTTGCTTTCGATTTGACTACTGATCTTGGCAAAGTTCAACATTATTTGGCCAACGGTGAAAGCATTGAATTAAAGAATGATGGTTCATTCTACCTATTAGAAGGTGATGACGAATACCAGCTTGCAGAAGTAGCAGCGGCCTGGTTGAGCACTAACTCCTCACAACTAGAAAACATTGTGGCGATTAGAGATGCACCAACGGTGGTACTAGACGCATTTTGTCTTCGCCATGATTTACCTCGATTTGGTGGCCATTCAAATTCTCGCTGGCGAAGTGCTCTTCAAGTATTGCCATTAATGCTTGAAACTTGTTGGCTTCCTGCCAACCCTCGCCGAACACTTGAGCTAATCTCCCTGCCTGAAAGCCCCATTCCACGGACCCTAAGTTACCATTTCATACGGGCTCTTCGTGCAGAGCCTGGTTTTGGTGGCAGCCAATGGTCTTCAGCATGGAAGGCAGCAGAAGAAGAGCTTACAGCGAATGCTCAACAGCCTGAACAATTACAAAAGTTTGAGAAAAAAGATGGCGGAACTGATGACGATAAAATCTCCGCTACTCTGAACCGTTTAAGATTCTGGTTAGAACCACGGCGACACGATGCTGACAAAGGTATGCCGATTGAACAGGCACTAGCGATCTGCCGCAGAGTCGGTCAGTGGGCCAGCAGTAGTTTGCGAAAGACTGGGGCGAGCGAGATGTTTCTTCAGGCGCTAAATTCTTCTAAAGAGCTAGAAGAAACTCTAATTGAATCTGGTCTTAAAACAATCAAGAAGATTCAGTTAGACCGCATTCTAGACGCAGTCGCTGGCGAAGGCAGCAGACCAGAGAAATGGCACGCACAGGCCGCTAGTTGGTCGAATGTAGATCGTCCGGGTCAAATATGGGATACGGCTAAATCAGTTCTTTGGTGGGGTTTTACCGATAACTCACAGGTCTTGCCGCAGTCGAACCCATGGACGCCGGCTGACCTAAAATGTCTCGAAGAGTCTTCGCTTTACCTAGATAGACCAAGTCAAATTGCAATACGAGAAGCTCAATCCTGGCGCCAGGCTCTTCTTAATGTCAGAGATCAACTCTTTCTCTGTCGAACCCGTGTTCGGCATGGCGAGTCAGTTTCGCTCCATCCAGTTTGGCAAGAACTCGAAGAACTGATCGATCTTTCGAAAGCATGGAATGCTGGTCAAGCTCACAAAATTCTTGCGAGTTCTCAACCGCTTGTCGCTTACAGAACACTTCAAATGAAACCAGTTCATGCGACGGCTCTTCCTTCGGCTCAACGATACTGGGCTGCACCTAAGGGCCGAATCATACAGCGCCCCAAAGAATCAGTCACGAGTATGCGCGAATTATTTGGTTGTCCGATGGCATGGGTGCTCAGATATCAGGCCCAACTGCACAAGAGTGCCGTTTTAAATTTGCCTGACGGCGATCGATTGATTGGTGACATTGCACATAAGCTATTCCGGCGATTATTCGAAGACGGCTGGACATCGGAGCAATTGACCGAGAGAGCTGAATCTTACTTTGACGAGTTGGTTGAGACCGTCGGGTTGCCTTTGCTGCTTCGTGGAAGCACTCTTGAGAGACAAAATGCAAGACGCCTTCTTGTTGAATCTGCAAGCGAGTTTGCCCGCCTTTTGGCTGCTGCCGGTTGGCATGTCGATGGCTGTGAAGTTCACAAAGAAGCTACTTTCGGTGAGGGAACCTTCATTGGTGATCTCGATATCGTGCTTAAAGATATGAGCGGCAACTCTTTCATAATTGACTATAAGTGGAGTGATGGTCTCAAATACAGAATTTCAGAGATGGAAAATTCTCATCATCTTCAACTTGCGGCTTACGCATGGCTAGAATCATTTGATACCAATAAATTTGGTCGTGTTGGGTATTACATGCTGCGCCAAAGACGACTACTGCACTGTGGCGATGCTGTGCTTTCAGTTGGGCAGCAGGTTGAATCTTTGCCGCTCGCTGAAATTTGGAAGAATGCTGGAATTGACTATTTGACTGCTGTAGGTCAATTGGTAGACGGATCAATTTGCGCCACTGGTGTAGCACAAGCAGAAGAAACAATGTCATTGCCGACTCGCAATTTTTCTATCGAAGCGCCATGCAAGCTTTGTGACTATGGCAACATTTGCGGAGAAGCATTTTCACCCTCTTCGCTAACCGTGGCTTCCACTCATGAATAAGAAATTTTCTCCCATACACCTAATTAGAGCCAGTGCTGGTACCGGCAAAACCTTTCGACTTGCAACGGAGTACAGCAACTATCTTTCTTCTGATGTGAATTGTGGTGCCAGTTTGTCACATAGCAGTGAAACTATTGCCGCCACTTTCACTAATAAAGCAGCGTCCGAATTGGTGCACCGAATTAGGCGATTTCTTCTTCGTGCTGATAAGTGGGATACAGCTCAAGCTCTATTTGTCGCTCCGATTGGCACCGTTAATTCTGTTTGTGGGAGCTTAGTTGCTGATCTTGCCATTGAAGTTGGTTTATCGCCGAGTATTAAAGTGATACCTGAAGAACAACAAAACGAAGTCTTTTACATGGCCGTAGAAGAGGTTCTGAATTCGCATTCTCAAAAGCTATGGTCACTACTCTACCGAATGAAGAAGTTAGAAGATCGAAATAGCAGAACCGCGAGTTGGCGAGATGATGTAATAAGGATAGTTGACATTGCACGTCAAAATAATATTGATCCAGAATCTTTGGTCCAATTTGGCGAGACTTCTTGGCGGAGCCTGCAGGCGCTATTGCCAGAATGCAATGATAGTGCGTCTCCTGATCTTTTCGACGAATTGAAGAAAGAAATCAAAGATGCATTGCACTATTTGCCAGCGGAGGATGATGCTACAAAGGTCACTATTAATGGTATCGCCACACTCAACGAAATCTGCCAAGTATGGAATTCAATGGATCTTTTGTCTTGGGACTCAGTAGCGAGCATAGCAAAAATCAAGGTAGGAAAGAAAAGCCAACCACATGTTGATGCGCTTATTGAACTGGCCGCAGCACACCCGGCCGCACCTCAATATCACGCTGATATTGAGGCGCTAGTTCGCGGTGTTTTTTCTTGTGCCGCAGATTGTCTCGTCGTTTATAAAGACTACAAAGCAGAGCGAGGGCTTATCGATTTTGTCGATCAAGAACGTCTAGCGTTAGCAGTACTGCAAGACCAAGCCCTGCGACCGGCTCTAGATGGTCGCTTTAAAGCTCTACTAGTTGATGAGTTTCAAGATACGAGCCCAATTCAACTTGCCATTTTTCTCGAGCTTGCCCAGCTTGTAGAAAAATCAATTTGGGTGGGAGACGAGAAGCAATCAATATTTGGTTTTCGCGGCTCTGACCCAGTGCTAATGCAGACCGTTGTAGAAAAGCTGGTGCCTTTAACGGGAGGAAGTCGGGACAACCTTGCGAAGTCTTATCGCTCGAGACCTAAGCTGGTCAATTTCGTTAATCAAGTTTTTTCAGACTGCTTGCAGCCGTTAGGTTTCTCGTTGACTGATATTGAAATTCTCGAAACCAACCGAGTAGAAGAAAGCTCGATGAATAGTGCGATACATTTGTGGTGGACTGGTTCGGGAAATCAGCAATCGTCAATCGAGGCTCTTGCCAATGAGATTCTACAAGTTCTTCTACATCCGGAAGGTTGGCCGGTTGCCAATTACATTGAAGGTGGATTGCGAAAGATTCGAGGATCAGATATTGCAATTTTATGCCGCTCAAATTCGCGGAGACTAGAGATCGCCGATGCATTGTCAAAGTTGGGAATTATTGCAGCCACCGAGCGTAGTGGCTTACTAAAAACGCCAGAGTGCGTCTTCGCTATTGCGGTGCTTCGATTTTTGGTTGATCGGTATGACACTCTTGCGATTGCCGAAATTCTTAGGTTTTCTGATACTAGTGAGGATCAAAAGGCATGGCTGGTTGATTGGCTGCAAAACGGTGGCGAGTCAGTTCTAAATTCTAACGAAGATCTACGAGCTTTAGTCGAGCTAAGACATGAACTTCTCGGCTTGACGCCTGTAGAGTCGCTTCAACTGGCTACGACAGCACCACTCGTGTTGTCAACCATTCTTCGCTGGGGCAATCAGCGCCAAAGGCTTTTAAATCTAGATGCACTAATCGGAGTGGCAATCACCTATGAAGAATTTTGCGTCACCTGTAGAGAGACCGCAAGTACTGCTGGTCTTATCGCTTTCTTAAGTTCAAAAAGTGATGCTCTCCAGTCGGCAAATCCTGATGAACAGGCGGTGCAAGTCCTTACATACCACAAGGCTAAAGGCCTTGAATGGCCTATGGTAATTATGTTCGACCTTGATGTGGCGAGACCCGCAAATCCATTTGGGGCTCATGTCGAAAATTCCAAAGACTGTTTTGACGCGCAGAACCCATTGCTGGGTCGAACGATACGCTATTGGCCCTGGCCCTATGGTGCACAAACTTCTGGCCTATCCTTAGTGGCTGCTTCCGTCGCTTCGAAAGAGATGGCCGATGTTTCCAGTCAACGTGACGCCGAATATTTGAGATTGCTTTATGTTGGCATGACTAGGCCACGAGACTATCTCATTCTGGCGTGTCGCGAAACTGCTGGTGGCACAGCTTGGTTAGACATTGCAAAAGATACTAAAGGCGAGTCGGTATTCAATTTGTCACCAGGAGTTGGTGGGATGCAGACAATTTTGAGAAATTCTCCCTCTGAACTTGCTGCGTGCCGGCTTCTTGAGCCGTGCGCTGACACAGGTTCAAGTTCGCCCAGATTGTTGTCGTCAGCTGTTCGATACGAACATGATTCATCGGCTATATCTGCAGCAATTCCAAGTTCATATTCGTGCGCCCCTAGCTCGTTACACATGGCATCAGACGCGGTATCAGCAGTTGAAGTAGATAAGCAGATTGATCTCGGCAGTCGATTACCTTTCGTCAACGGAACCGATATGAGATCGCTTGGTGAGGCATTGCATCAATTCTTTGCTATCGACGACTATTCCGCAAAACTCACTGAGAGATTGCGAAGGGCCGCAAGCGTTGCCGAATCACACAAAATTGAAGGCCTGAACCCAGCAAGCTTTGTCGAAGCCAGCAATCGGCTAAATGCTGCTCTTGATGAACTCTATCCCGATGCAGTCTGGCTTCGGGAGTGGTCGGTCACGGGCCGCTATGGCGCCCAGCGCATGAGTGGGGCAATCGATCTCCTGCTGGAGCTTTCAGAGGGCTATGTAATTATTGATCACAAGAGTTTCCCCGGGTCTCACGACCTGTGGTGCGAAAGAGCACTTAGTCACTATGCTCAACTTGACGCATATGGTCAGTTAGTGCGACAAGCCACAGGCAAGGAAGTTATCGCCAGTTATATCCACATGCCAATTGTTGGTGGCCTTCTTAGCCTGAAAGCAGTTGGGCCTCTAATTTCTGAACAGCTACTATCAAATGAAGAGCAGTCATGGTTGGTATTCTAGAGGAATCTAGACAAAGTTGCTCGATCATGGCGATTCTGTCTTCGCGACTTACTGACCGAGCTTTCTCGCTAAAAAATCGTTCTCAACTTTCAACTTACCGATTTGCTCGAACAGTTGTCCAACGTCCTGCTCGGATTGCGTTGCCTTCGCCGGCGTCCGGTCGAAAACGGCAGCCGCGTTTTCCAAAAGTGCCTTTTTCCAGCCGTGTATTTGGTGCGGGTGCACTTCGTGTTAACGCCTGCCTAAAAGCGCGCATATTTGCCGCTTAAGCATTTGAGATCGATGTGTTCGTTTCGTGAATCCTTTGCGTTCCATCAGAGTTCAAGAAAACAAAGGCCCGGCATTTTGCCGAGCCTTTGTTTTCTTGAGGTTTTGCTGCTGCTTTAGAACGAGTGGATG
>Ga0163155_10003692_pt1 | contig 16303 bp, 12 predicted proteins | sample OliLakLV19SP4G1_FD_148611 | JGI IMG/M metagenome (GOLD analysis project Ga0163155, IMG submission 148611) | Freshwater microbial mat bacterial communities from Lake Vanda, McMurdo Dry Valleys, Antarctica - Oligotrophic Lake LV.19.SP4.G1 | ecosystem: Environmental > Aquatic > Freshwater > Lake >... | reverse complement strand
GCCCCCGGCCTCGCCGTTGGCTTTGCCGTTGCCGACTTCGCCTCGGGAGTAAATCGACACGCCCAGAATGTCCGACGGGAGCAGGTCGGGCGTCAGCTGCACACGCGAGAATGAGCAGTCGACCGAGCGTGCCAGCGCGGTCGCGAGCACCGTCTTGCCGACCCCCGGCACATCCTCGATCAGCACGTGCCCCTTGGCAAGCAGACAGCAGATGACCTGATCAATCGCCCGGGCGTTGCCCAGAAAGACGCGGCTGATGTTCTCGCGAAGCAGTTCGATTGGTCCGGCCATGGAGCGCTCACGCCTTGTCTCCGGCGGAACGCCGGGTTTATCGGAGTATACGGGCCGAGTTGTGCCGCGGGTTCGTCGGGCGGTTAAGCTCTGCTCACATGACCGACGTGCAGCCACACACATCTCAAGCCGGAACCGGGGCTGCAAGACCTCACGACCCGGGCCGAGAGCTTGGCGGCGATCTGCCGTGTGTCGTGTGTGGGTACAACCTGCGCGGCTTGTCCATCCGCGCGTTCTGCCCGGAGTGCGGCACGGGTATCCGCGCGACGATTCTCGCAGTCATCGATCCGTTTGCGAGCGAGCTCCAGCCCATCCGCTTTCCCAAGCTCATCGCGGTGCTCATCAACGCATGGACGGGCGGTGCATTCTTCGCCGTGCTGCTCGCGTGGCTGCCGATTGTCTACGACCTCATCAACGCCGCGGGCTGGCGCGTGCAGCGGCCCAATGTCGGCCTGGGCATCGTCGCGGCGGTCTGCATCTCGGCCTTTGGCGCGATCGCGCTGGTGCGCCCGCACGCACGCGTCGGCATACGCGGCCCGCTCCTGGCGGTGCTGGGCATTCTGCTATTCCTCCCGGCCGGATACGCCGTCTGGGCTCATGGCGAACTCTCAGTTGGTCCGCGCGGCCCGGGCTATTTCTCGGGGTGGAGCCCCACCGGCCGCCAGACGCAACTGGGCATCGCGGTGTGGGCGTCGCTCGCGGCGATCATTCTCTGTCTGCGGCCGATGGCCCGCGTGCTCGTAGCCCGGAGCCTGGCCATCCGCACCGGCCGGGTCGATCGGCAGACCCTCTACGCCATGGCGGTCGCCGCGGCAATCGCCGCGCTGGGGCACGGCCTGGGCGGGCTGGCGATGGCGCTCACCGCCGCGGGACACCCACCCGCGATCGCGGACCTGTCAAGAATCGCCGGACTGGTGCTGCTTGCAACCGGTGCCATGCTCTTCACGGTGGGCGTCTTCGGATCGCTGGTCGACACGATCCGGATTGCCAGCGCGATCCTCATCCCAGGGCCCACCCTGCGGCAGATCCTCGGGCCGTCAAGTTCACGGCCGCGGCAAGCCAAAGGTGAGCCGTGACCAAGGCGCAGCGGGAGAGGTTCGACCGTCTGTTTGAGGATGTGCTGGCGGGCCTCCCGCCAGGCGTTGCCGCCTTGCTGGAAGAAGTTCCCCTCGTGATGCTCGATCGACCCAGCCTGGCCATGATCGCGCTACTCCGCCAGGACGGAACGCTCGGTCCTGACGAGGATGGCGCGGACCTGTGCGGCCTGCACTCAGGGCTTGGCCTGACGGAAAGATCGGTAGAGGACCCCTCCTGTTGGGGGGCAGATCTCGGCGTGCCGGAGCACATTCATTTGTTTCGCGAGGGAATCGCCGGGCTGGCGTTTGAGAACATCGGCGAAGAAGGTGGCTGGGAGCATCCCGAGGCTGATGAAGAGCTCTACGAAGAGATCCGAATCACCCTGCTCCACGAGCTTGGACATCACTTCGGGCTCGGTGAGGGCGACCTCGACGAGCTCGGCTATGCGTGATGCGAAACGGGGAAGGGTGGCTGACGGGATTTGAACCCGCGACCCCGGGAATCACAATCCCGTGCTCTAACCAACTGAGCTACAACCACCAACTTGACGCCCTTTGGGGCGGAGGGAGTTTAGGCCGGCCTCTCCGCTTTTGTCTTGCCGACATGAACCGGGCCCGGTGCCGGGCCGCCCGCGAACGGCGGTTCCCAATTTGGGTGGAAGCGGCTATCGTGGTGGCTGAGTGATAAAGCCCGAAGGCCGCTTTCGGGATGCCATCGTTCATCCTGCCCCCCCTGCCCGAGCCGATGGGATTTCGGGTTGATTTCATCGAGGAGAACCGCATGCCCACCGCTACACCCGCATCCGCCGCCGCAACCGCGGCGTCCGGACCCACGCTCGATCTTTCCGCCGCGCGGGTGCACACGAATCTCGCGCCCGCGAAGCTGGTCGAAATGGCCATCCATCGCGGCGAGGGTGTGCTGGCCAGCAACGGGGGCCTCGTCTGCCGGACCGGCGACCGCACCGGCCGCTCTCCGAAGGACAAGTACCTCGAAGATACCTCCGCGATTCACGACAAGATCGGCTGGGGTGGTTTCAACACGCCGATGGCGCCCGACAAGTTCGACATCGTGCACAAAATCGCGACCGACCACCTCAACGCCCAGAAGGATGTCTTCGTGTTCGAAGGCTTTGTCGGGGCTGACCCGCAGTATCGCCTGGGCGCGCGCGTCGTCACCGAGCAGGCCTGGCACTCCCTGTTCATCCGCACGCTGTTCATCCCCACCGACTCACCTGCCGCGGGCAAAGGCGCCCAGTGGAAACACGACTGGACGATCATCAACGCGGGCAAACGCCGCCTCTCCGCCGATGAGCAGGCCAAGCTCGGAGTGAAGAGCCCGGTCATCATCGTGCAGTCGCTCACACGAAAGCTCGTGGTCATCGTCGGCAGCGAGTACGCCGGCGAGATGAAGAAGTCGCTGTTCTACGCCATGAACTTCGACATGCCCGAAGCAAACGTGTTCCCGATGCACTGCTCATCCAACGTTGATAAGACGGACCCGAGCAACGTCGCGCTCTTCTTCGGCCTCTCCGGCACCGGCAAGACCACGCTGTCTGCCGATCAGAACCGCGCCCTCATCGGCGATGATGAGCACGGCTGGTCGGATCGCGGCGTGTTCAACTTCGAGGGCGGGTGCTACGCCAAGTGCATCAAGCTCACGCAGGAGGGCGAGCCGCAGATCTGGAGCGCGGTGAAGTTCGGCTCGGTGCTCGAGAACCTTGACATCAACCCCGATACCCGCGTGCCCGACTACGACAGCATCAAGTACACCGAGAACACCCGCGCGACCTACCCGCTCGACTACATCCCCGATGCCATCATCCCCTCGATCGCCGGGCACCCCAAGAACGTCATCTTCCTGACCGCCGATGCGTACGGCGTCATGCCGCCGGTCAGCAAGCTCAGCCGCGAACAGGCTATGTACTACTTCATCAACGGCTACACCTCCAAGCTCGCCGGGACAGAGCTCGGCGTGACCGAGCCTCAGCCCAACTTCTCCGCGTGCTTCGGCTCGCCCTTCCTGCCCCGGCCGCCGAAGGTCTATGCCGAGATGCTCGCGGCCAAGGTCGCCAAGCACAATGCCGACGTCTGGCTGCTCAACACCGGCTGGACAGGCGGCCCCTACGGCACCGGCTCGCGCTTCAAGCTCGCCTACACCCGCGCCTTCGTCTCCGCCATTCTCAACGGCACGCTCCGCAACGCCAGGTTCACGCCCGATGCGATCTTCGGCCTGCCGATCCCTGACGCCGTTCCCGGCGTCCCGTCGGAAGTCCTGCAGCCCCGCAGCACATGGAAGGACGGCGCGGCCTACGACTCCAAGGCGAAGGAGCTTGCCAAGAAGTTCCGCGACAATGACGGCAAGTTCGATATGCCCAAGGCTGTCCGGGACGCTGGGCCCCGCGGCTGATACACGCTGGATCGATCCCGCTGCCACTACACTCAACGGTTGATCGGCCAGTGCCGATCGGGCCGCGATCCTCACTTGCTACTGGGGCACGATCGTTCAATGCAGCCGCAACGTCGAACATTCTGGGCGGATTTCAAGCGGTTCTTCTTCCGCGGCCTCGCGATCCTTTTGCCCAGCGTCCTCACGATCTGGATCGTCGTGCAGCTGTACCTGTTCGTCGATGCACAAGTCGCCGCCCCCATCAACTCGGGAATCCGGTCGGTTGTTCGGCAAGTCGCCCCGCGGATGCCCGCCTCGTTTCAGCCCGAATGGTTCATCGTCACCGACAAAGAACTCGCTGAGTTCAGGGCGTCGATCCTTCAGGCCGGCACCGCCGAATCCCGGTCACTTGCTCGCGCAAGCGACGGAGAGGTAAGGGCGGAAATTCGCCGGCAGGCACTCGACGCGTTCTGGCAGCGGCACTGGTACCTGCAGTTCGTCGGGCTTCTCGTGGCGATCGTCCTGTTCTATCTCGCCGGAGTCATCTTCGGCGGAATGTTTGGACGGGCGATCTACCAGAGTCTGGAACGGGTCATCACCCGCATCCCGATCATCAAACAGGTGTATCCGCACGTCAAGCAGTTGGTCGAGCTCATCCTGGGCGAGAAGCAGATGGCCTTCAGCCGGGTCGTCCTCGTGCAGTACCCGCGCCAGGGAGTATGGACCGTCGCCTTCGTCACCAACTCCGGCATGCGTGCGATCTGCGACGCCGCGGCGGTCGACACCGTGACGCTGTTCATCCCCAGCACGCCCACGCCCTTCACGGGCTTCACCATCACGGTCCCCCGCGCAAGCGTCATCGACGTCCCGATCTCGATCGACGAGGCCATCCGGTTTGTCCTGACCGGAGGCGTTTTGATCCCCGATCGGCAGGCGTCGGGAGCATCGGATACGATCGGGGCTGGAACGGCTGCGGTAGCCGCTCCGGTCGGCCGAACCGGGGATCCCCGGGACGCGGCATAGGCCATGGAATGGCCGACACCCTGGAACACCTCGGCCGACGCCGAATCTCGGCGTATGCCGACGCTTTGAGGATTTGAAGAATGCGCATCGACGTGGTCGGGAAGCACATGGATGTCACGGACGCGATCCGCAAGTACGCCGAGACCAAGGCCCAACGACTCCTGAAGTATTTCGACGGCACCCAGCAGATTCGTATCTATCTGGAGGCAGGCAAGAAGAGTGAGTTCACCTGCGAGATCGCTGTGGATGTCGTGAAGCACAAGGACTTCATCTCCCATGCCACCGCCAAGGACCTCTACGCCGCGATCGACGAGTGCACCGACAAGGCCCAGAGACAGATCCACGACTTCAAGGAAAAGCTGCGGGGCTGATCGCAGCCCCACAGTGACCTCGGACCCGCAGCGGAGCTCAATGTGATGAAGTTGACCGAGATCATCCTGCCCGGCGCAATCGTCGCAAAGCTTGGTTCCTCCGAGCGCGATCAGGTGATCACCGAAATGGTGGACGCCATGCTCGCAAGCAACGCCGCCGAGCCAAGATTGCGGGATGAACTGATCGGACGGATCCTCGAGCGCGAACGCCGCGGCTCGACCGGCTTTGGTCGCGGCATCGCCGTCCCGCATGTCAAGCACAAGAGCGTCAAGAAGATGGCCGCGGGCATCGGCCTCTCCCCCACCGGGGTCGATTTCAACGCCCTGGACAAGCAGCCGGTCTTCTCGATCTTTCTGCTCCTGTCACCCGAAGATCGCCCTGAGGATCATCTCCAGGCCATGGAAGTGATCTTCAAGAACCTCTCCAAGGAAACCTTCCGCCGGTTCCTGAGGCAGGCAACGACTGTTGAAGAAGTGGTGACCCTCCTGGAAGAGGCCGACGGCCAGCAACTCGCCGGTTGATCTTCCGCCTCCGGTCCCCCGCTGAGAGTGTGTTCAACTCCACTCCCGTCTTGCTCATGCTCATTACGCGGTCCTGAAAGGCCACTCGTTGCAACGTGTCTCGGTCAAAGTCAGCATCGTCAACCGTCTGGGCCTTCATGCCCGGCCGGCGATGTGCTTCGTCGACGCCGCGACGCCTTTCAAATCCTACGTCACCGTCCGCAGGGCCGGATCCGATTCGCCCGTTGACGGCAAATCCATCATGCAGATGATGATGCTCGCGGCGACCAAAGGCACCGAGCTCGAAATCGTCGCCGAGGGCGAGGATGCTCAGGCAGCGTGCGATACGCTTGCAAAGCTGGTTTCCGACGGGTTCGATGAGGATTGAACTCCTTCTTCCCTTTTCTGACAAACTGTTTCACTGATTTCGGAGACCCTGCGATGCTGTCCATTCTTGCGAGCGGTGCGTGTGCGTTGATCGTCGGTCAGGCCTGGGACCACTACCCCCCATCGATCGACTCCGTCCCCGCCACACTGGTTTTGGCGGCACCGAGTTCTTATCGCCAGCCCGAGCCCGCCGCAGCCCCCGAGGCCAAGCCCACCGAGGACGATGGCCTCAAGGACATCCTCGAACCCGGCGAACCCGAGAAGATCGCCGGGGGCCTGAAGTTCAACGAAGGACCGGTTTGGGTCCCCTCCAAAGACGGCCAGCCCGGCTACCTCCTCTTTTCCGATATCCCCGCCGACACGATCTTTCGCTTGGATCCGCCCAAAGCCGGCGAGATGGCAACCCCCACCGAGTTCCGCAAACCCAGCGGCTTCAGCAATGGGCTGTTCCTCGATCGCAACGGGCAACTGGTGATCTGCGAGCACGCGGGCCGCGTGATCCGGCTCGACACCAAGAACCAGAGCGTCGCCGTTCTGGCAGCGATGTGGGAAGGCAAGAGCCTCAACAGCCCCAACGACCTCTGCATCAAGTCCGATGGCACGATCTTCTTCACCGACCCCACCTACGGCATGAATCGCTCGCTCGGGAAGGAGCGCGCGGCCGAACTGGATTTTCGCGGCGTGTACCGCATCGACTACAACGGCAAGCTGACCCTGCTTGTCCGCGACCTTGCAACGCCCAACGGCATCTGCCTCTCCCCCGACGAGAAGACCCTCTACGTCACGAATCACAGTAAGGGCGAGATCTGGGCCTACACGCTCAATGGCAACGAGATCAGTGGCGAAGGAAAGGTGCTCGCCCAGACCAAATCCGGCAGCCGCTCAGCCGGCGCCGATGGCATCCGGGCGGATGAAGAGGGCAACCTCTACACCGCCGGCCGCGGCGGCATCCATGTCTTCAAGGCCACCGGCGAGTCGCTCGGGCTCATCGCCATGCCGGAGAGCCCCACCAATCTCGTCTTCGGCGGCGACGATCGCAAGACGATCTACGCAACGGGCGGTCAGGGCTCGATCTACCGGATCAGGGTGAAGATCCCCGGCGCGGTCAAGTAAGCCCCTCAGACCTCGTATCTTGCTCGAGGAATCCGCCGGTGCCGAACCGGGGGAGGGCTGTCCTGCGAACATTCCCAGGACAGATCGCCCCCTCGCGCTGAAACCGCGGGCCCGATGGCCGATATCTCTGGGCAGGAACCTATGGCAACCACCCTTCAGCAGCCCCCCGCCAGCCCTCCCATACGCCCGAATACCGCATCGGCGGTCGGGGCGGCGCAGGGCTCCGCGGCCGCGATCGCTTCCGGAGGCAAGGGCCTCTCGTTCCTGCAACTGGCTCTCGGCTTCGTCCTCAGCGGGTCCGTCCTCGCCGTCGTCGTTTCGCTCATGATTCATGTCGCGTTGGCGATGGTCGCCGGAATCGTCGGCGTTGGCATCGCGCAGGTTGGCGGACACCGAGCGGGACCCCGCGGTGATCACGAGATGATCCAGACCGCGGAAATCCAGCTCTCGGGCCTGCTGGATGTCCAGATCGACGTTTCCTCTCCCATCATCGCCGATTCGGCGATGCCGGAAGTGACAACCAGCGGCATTCTCGACGGACCCGGCGGCGACGATCGTGCCGGGGCGGGCCCCGGGCTTGGACAGATCGGCGAGGGGCTCGGCGGCGCGGGAGGCGGCGATATCGGCGATGGCATGGGGATCGGTGCCGGCGGCGGCGGGGGCGGCGCGGCCTCGTTCTTCGGCGTCGAGGCCAAGGGGTCTCGATTCGCATACATCGTCGACATCTCCGGATCGATGCGGGGCGAAAAAATGGCCGCGCTGAAAACCGAGCTGGGCGAATCCATCAAGGCCATGCTCGAGCACATGAGCTTCTCGGTCATCTGCTTTCAATCCGATGCCTTCCCGCTGGGCGACCGTGCCCGCTGGATGGACAGCACCACAGCGGGCAAGCGATGGGCGATTGAGAAGATCAACGAGCTGGAAGCAACCGGCGGCACCGAACCCTGGCCCGCATTTGAGATCATCCTGAATATCAAGCCCGCCCCGGATGCGATTTATTTCATGACCGACGGAATCTTCAACGAGGCCGTCGCGGATCAGATCGCCGTTCGCAATGCGGGTTCCCGCAAAGTCCCCATCCACTGCATCACATTCGTCGACAAGTCCTCCGAAGAACTGATGCGGCGGATCGCGGCGGACGCCGGCGGCACATATGCTCACGTGGCCGGACCGCGCTAAGCATCGGCAAACGTGCCACGATCGGCAAGTGCCTCGATGGATGCCTCGGATCAGGACCGGATGAACCATTCACCACGCGACATGGCATTCCTTCGGCAGCACCAAGCCCGCCGATGGTTCGGCGGTGTCGTGTCTCTGGCGATCGCGTCGACCACCGGCTGGGCGGCTCTTCCCGCCGCCGCACAGGAAACCGCGGTTGGCCTGAGGCCCTCCGCCCCGGGCGAAACGGCACGATCGGTCTCTGGAGTCGTCGAATCGGTCGGGCTCGCGGGTGTGGTCGTTCGATCCGGCGAAGGTCCCTCCGCGCGGCGAGTGGTCATCGCGCTCGACGATGTCGCCGTCCTTCCCGCCGCGGGCTTGAACGCTCCCGTCGATCTCTCGCCCATCGCCACTGACCTCTGGCGCGCACGGCAGCGTGTGGAGCGCGGCGACTGCCAGGCCGCCGAGCCGCTGCTCGATGTGCTTGCGCCGATCGTCCTCCCCGCCGGAGGGCCGACGGGTGCCAAGCTCGCAGAAGGTCTTCTGACGTGTCGGCTGGCTCGCGACGCCCGCACCACCGCCCTGTTCGCATGGCTGGATTGGCTGCGGATCGTCCGCGCAGGGCCCGGGCTCTCCGCTGCGCCGGCCGGAAGCCTCGTCGCGCCGCCCGCAGTTTCGGCATTGACGTGGGAGAGCGGCCAACTCGTCCGGCAGATCGGAAGGCCCCCGTTCGATTCCTCGACCGGGCTGGTGCCGGCATTGCCACCCATCTGGGTGCCCGGCGTCGCCACAGAGGCCCTCGCCGCGTCAACCCATTGGCAGCGACTCCTGGATGCCGTGCAAGCCGGCTCTCCTCAGGACCCGCTGCTTGAGCTTTGCGAGCTCTATCGCGCTGCGGCCGAGGCGGACTGTGGCCGGCCCGCAACACTCCCCGCTCGTTCCGCCGCATCTCCAGCGATTTCGCTTGTGCGCGATGTCGTCTCCGGCCGCATCGGCGATGATCAAACCCGTGCCGCCGCGCGAGATGCCCTTTCCGCCCGGATCGACTCGGCCGACACTCCGCCGTGGATCGAAGCCTGGTGCCGCGCGGGGCTCGGTCGCTCCCTCATCGTCGAGCCCGATGCCGATCTCCGGCGTCGCGGCGTGCTGATGCTGCTGCATCTTCCCTCTCGATTTGCACGCACCGAGCAACACCTCGCCGCGATCGCGCTGGCCGAGGCGACGATCACGCTCGCCCGCGATGGCGATGCCCAGAGCGCAGCGGCGCTGCGAGCAGAGCTTGCCCGGGCCTTCCCCAACCACCCCGCGGTGCGATGGGTCGCCGAGCACGAAGGCTCCGGTAGCGCACCCGGCGCGAGTTCCATGATCCTCCCCGCGGCCTTGGCCGCGCTCTCGCTCACGGCGATGCCCTACGCCCAGCCCGTTGATGGCGATGTTGACGCGATGATGGCCGTCGGACCCGATGATGCGCTCGAGGCGTACCTCATGCGGCTGGGCCTGTCGAAGCTCCTCGCCGAGCATCTCGAACTGCGCCTGGCCTCGGTCCCGCGCGAGCGTCGAGCACCGATCGCCGATCGTCTCGCCAAGCTCTATGTCACTCTGCTCGAAGCGAGCACCGATACTCAGGAGCGCGGCCGCTGGGAGGCCAAGGCCGATGCGCTCCTGAAGGAAGTGCCCGAAGCCGAAGGGTTCGAGCTTCGGATCAGCCTGAGCCGGGCGCTCTACGTCCGGGCGGAGGATATCTGCGAACGCAGCCGCCTGCGACTGGCCAGCAGCGAGGAAGCCGCGGAAGCCCAACGGGTCCTGCGGCAGCTCGAGCCGCAGTTGCGGGAGATCGCGGCCAAAGTCCACCGCCGGGTCGATGCGCTCGAGCGTATCGAGAAGCAGGGCGATGCCACCGACGAAGTGAACCGCCAGCTTACCGATGCTCGGCGGGTTCGATCATTGGCGTTCTACTACTCCGGCTGGTGCAGCTACTACCTCGCGTTCATGACCCGGACAGAGCCTCCCGCTATCGAAGCCATGAAGAGCTTCGGCTGGTTGCTCAACTCCCCCAGCGGACGCCTCGCAACGCTCGACCGCATTCCCCGCGGCCTGCTGCGCTACGAGCACGTCGCCCGCGCCGCGATGGGATGCGCCCTCGCCGCCGCGGCACGCAACAACGATGTCGAAGCCATGAGCTGGCTGGAGGCGGTTGAAGAATCCGACGAACTGCCCGACGCCGTGAAGAGTCAGTTGCTGCTCCGTAAGATCGGCATCCTTGGCCCCGCAAAGCGATGGGCAGACCTCGAGCGCATCATCCGAATCGCCCGCAACAGCGACCGCAGCGGCGCCGGGCTCAACGTCCGCCCGCTGACCACCAACGAAGCACGCCTGCTCGCCGTGGTAACACTTGAGGCCGATCGCCGCGTCGCCGCTTCGAGCATCGAGCTGCTCGCCAAGCTCGCGCTGGGCGACCTCATCGGCCGCGGCGAAGTGGCACACGTGCTCGACCTGGTCGACAAGTTTGGCACAGCCCCAATCGGCGAAGCCGGCTTCATCGTGCATTATGTCCGCGCGGTAAAGGCCTACGACCAGGCACGCGAGGCCCACAAGCTCTCCGGTGGCGACCTCGAGGAACCCGCCACCGCTGACAATGTGCTGAACCTGTACCGTGCGGCCTCGGGCCTGCTCACCGCGACGCTCAGCCAGCCCGACGCCGACCAGTTCAAGCCCGAGCGCGTCCGCGCGGCGATGTTCGCCGCACGCGCCGCGTTCTATGCCGGCGACTTTGTGCCCGCGGCCGACGGCTTCCAGCGGGCGTGGGAGATCGCCACCGCAATCAACCGCGCTTCGACCGAAGCGGAAGATGCCCTCTGGCTCGCCGTCGTGTCGCTCGACCGCGCCGCCGGCCGACCCGCACCCTCCGCGGATGTCGTGCGCAGACGCACCGAAGCCGGAGCGGTGTTCCTTCAGACCTATCCCGACTCACCCCGCGCTGCGCGCCTGCTGCTCATGCGGGCGGCATCGGGCGATGTCAGCGACGATGAGGCAATGCGGGTGCTCGAAGGCGTCCCCAAAGACTCGCCACTCTACGACGCCTCCCGCCGGCAGATCGCCCGCATCCTCTACAACCGATTCCGCGCCGCTTCCGGTCCCGAGCGAGACTTCGCGGCGATGAAGTTCATCACCGTTGGAGAAGAACTCCTTGCGATGGACCGCCGCGCCGCAACACAGATCAGCGGCAAGGACACAGACGCCGCGAACCGTGCAATCCTCCGCGCCCGCCAGCTCCTTGATGCACTCCTGGGGGTTTCTTCCCCGGATGCCGACCGTGCGCAGTCCACGTTGGAGCTCATCCGCACGCTGGCTTCGATCACCGGCGTATCCGTTGACGAACACGAAGCGGAACTGACCTACCGCGAACTCCAGATCGCGCTTGCACGCGGGCAGGAGGACCCGGCGATCGCCGCGGCGAAGAAACTCTCCGACATGCCCGCAGCGCAGCGCGAGTTCGCCCCCGCTGCCGACCGCCTTCTGTATCGTCGCGCCGCGACGCAGTTCCGCGACGCCAAGACTGAGCAGGTCCGATCCGAAACTGCAAAGACCGTCGTGCTCTACGGCGCTCGCCTGATCGATCGGATGAGCGGTGACTCAACTAGCTCCACCAGCACCGCGCTCATCGGCGTGCAGTCGGTAGTTGCCGATGCCTCGTTTGTGATCTGGCGGGATTCGGGCGGGACCGAAGCCGGCGGCGGCGATGAAGCCATGCGCGCTCTCTCCCTGCGGATGGATCGCCTCATCCTGAAGGCCTCTCCCAACACCGCCGAGTCCTTGCGGCGGCTTGCCGTCACCGCCGAGGCCTCCGGCGATCATCGATCTTCTCTCGAAAGCTGGAGCGTTCTGCTCTCGGCCGCGCTCTCCGGCTCAGATTCATGGTTCGAGGCCCGGTACCACGCGCTCCGTTTGATCGCACGGCTCGAACCCGCTCGCGCCCGCGAACTGCTGGATCAGCACCGTGCACTCTTTCCTTCCTTCGGGCCCGCGCCCTGGGGCGAGAAGATCCTCGAACTCGATCGCGGTGTCACCGCCGATGCGCCGGCTCAGCCGCAGGGGGCACGCTGATGCACGATACCCAGGCCAGCATCCGAAAGTACCTCGGTGCCGATGCGCTCGCGCTCGGCGCGTTCGGTTTGCTTGGGCTCGATCCGCGAAGCTGCACACGCGAAGCTGTCGAGGCGTCGCTGCAGCAGCAGCTTGATCGCGTGGCCTCGCACGCCGAGGGGGACACCCCCCAAGCCGATGAAGTTCGCCTGGCGCTGCACGCCGCCGCGGCCCAGTTGCTGGACCCCCGTGTGCGCGATCATCTCGCGGCTCGCTGGAAAGATGAAGCCCGCCGACTCGAAGATGATCGGGGCACACCACCGTCAAGCATTGCTGGGGGGCAACGCCCCCCCACGCCTTCGCCCGGCTCCACCGTCCGCGATAACTTCACCCCCCGACGCCGCGGCGGTGATGATGCCGCAAAGTTCATCGTCGGCGCAGCGGTCATCACTGTCGCCATGATCGGGCTCGTCATCGCGGCCGTTATCGTGTTCGCGGCCCGGCCGACGGCGCCAGTGCCCGTTGCCGGTGGCGCTGCCGCCGCGGGCCCGACCGGTGCTGGCACCGCCGCTGCTCCCCCTGCGGTTGACACGCAGGCCGCAGAGCTTGCGCAGGCCGCATCCGCCGCCGCGACGATTGAACCATCGGCTCCGGTCGCGGCAGCAGGACGTGCCCGTGCGCCCCGCGGCAGCATGGTCGATCCCCGAAAGACCCTTAAGGATCTGCGCGACGCGGCACCGCTCGCTCGCACGGATCCGGCCGCAAGCGTGGCCGCACTCGAGCCGATCCTGAGGCAACTCGCGGACTGGTGGGCGGCATACGACGCCAGCACTCGGCGAGCCTGCGACGATGCGGTGATCGAGTGCCTCTACGCCATGAGTTCCTCGCTTGAAGCTCAGACCGCCCTGCACAAGCTCATCGCTGCTCCTTCCCTTCGACTGTCCACGGCGTGGAGCCCTGCAGAAGCCATAGACCGCCCCCAGTCCGGCGAGCGTCTACCCATGCACGTCGATGAAGTATGGCCCGCTGCCTGGTCCGTCGGTCTGCTTACCCGCCTCACCCGCGAGCGAGATCTCCCAACGCGGCTCGTGGCGATGAACTCCGCCGCGCTGGATACGTCGCTCGGTCAAAGCCGTCCGACGCTCGAATCGACCTTCGAATCGGGCGCGACTCTCGCCGCACGCCGCATCCCCACGCTGCTGCTGACAGACCCGCAGGCACGAACCTCCGTCAGAGAGTCTGCCGTCGGCCCCGGAGGCAGCACCGCCGCGATCAAGCGATGGATCCAAGCCTGCTCCGCCCTCGCCTCGGATGACAACTCGCTCGAGCGGATGCTCGCCGATGGGCTCGAAGCGATTCTGACCGGCGCCAAAGAGCCCGAAGAAGACCTTGGTGTGTTCGAAGCGATCGGAGCGATCGCCTCACACATCAAATGGAGATCCGGCGGTCCAGCCCGCCCGCGGCTGCTGGATTGGTTTCGCGACTCGCGAGTGAGCGATGCAGACTTGCGTGTGGCAACCTCGGCGATCGCCAGCAAGTCCGGCGCCGAAGGCGTCGATGCGTCGATGATTCTCTCCGTGAACCCGGCGATCGATGCCCGTTCACAACTGCGCGCGAGGTTCGCGCAGGCATGGTCCATCGAATCAGCCGGCGGCGAGCGTGCATCGCAAGTCTGGGTCGACGCCGCTGGTGCTCTCCGCGTCCTCCCGCCGACGACCGGCGTCATCGATTCTCTCCGCAACGCCGCCGCGGCCGCGCGCCTGAATGAAGCCGCACGCCTGCTCTGGCGCGGCGAACGCGCCGCGGCGGAATCACTCCTGCGAGAAGGCGCCGTCGTGCTGCAGATCGGCGCGGGCCTCTCCGCCGCCGCGACTGGCACCAACGTCATCACCTTCGATGTCACGGGAAGCGGCGCAGATGGCGCCTGGGCCGAGCGCTATTTCGCAGCCGAGCGCAGCATCCCTGCACGGCTCGAACTCCTTGCCCAGCTCGAACGCTCGGGCCGACCAATCGGCACCGTCGATGCCTCGCTGCTCGTGCAGGAGGCGGTCATCGGCTCGCCGATGCAGGTCCGGTATGCCGCCGCACGCATCGCCGGGCAGTGGGCGGATGAATCCACCGTTGTCATCGCAGCGCTCGATGAGCTTCCCCTCGCCCCCCGCACCAGAACCACCGCCGACATGATGGAGCGCATCACTCGGCAGGCACTTCCGCCGATGACCGACCCTGATTGGGAACTCGCCATCCGCAGGGCGCTGGTCGAACGGCTGCTGGGCATGCTGGCCACCGGAACCACCGAGGCCTCGCTTGAGCACTACGCCGTGCTCATCGCCGATTCCTACCTCCGCGCTGCCGGACAGGAACCCGCACGCGGCGCAGGTGCCGCGGCCGAGGGTGCCAACCGCGGGTCAGAGCTTCTCTGGACCGCCGTCCGCGCAGAGGCCGATGCAGTCGCCCCGGTGCTCAGCGCTCCCATCCAGCTCGATCAGATCGACCGTCGACGTACCGGCCGCCGCACCCTGGCCAGCGGCCCGGTGCAGGCCTTCGCTGCCGAGCAGGTCAGTATCGCCGAGGCCATGGCGTACGTGGTCTGTGGCGAGAAGCCCACCGCCTCCAAAGGCATCGAGTCACTCATCAATCGCATGCAGACGGCGCGCCGCGGTTCCACCCATGTGTTTGATCAGTTGTTCGCAACCGAGATGGCCATCCTCGAGCTCTGGCTTCTCCGCTTTGACCAGAACGCAGGGGGTGCACTCTGAGGCCCCTCATCCTCCTCACGCAGTTGGTTCTCCTCGCTTCGACCGTGGCCGCCCAGGCGACCGATGCTTCTCAGCCGGGCCCATCTCCTCCCGCCGAGCCTGCCTCTCCCGCGCCAACACCTCCGCAGGATCTTCCGGCGCAGTCGGCGACACCCGCCGCTCAGCCAAACGTCGCGACGGGGACCGCGCTCTCTGGCCAACTATTGGCCGATCGCCTCGCGGCTCTCGACCCACGAACCCCCTGGGCATACTTTGAGCTGGGCGAGGAACTCGCCGTGCAAGCCGGCGACCCCACCGCGCGAGCTCTTTCGCGAACGCTCTTCGTACTCGCCTACGAAACTGCGAAGTCCACGCCTCCCAATGCCCCTTCAGCGAACAATCGCCCCGCGCCCGCCGGTGCCGACATCCGAATCAGTGTCTGCCTCGCGCTCGCGTCGATCGCCGCCGATGATTCGGAGAAGCGATGGCTCCGCGCAATCGCCTCATCCCTTGGATGGGATGGAACTCAGGGGGCCACGCCCTCCTCCGCTGGCAGGTCGATCGCTGCGGATCCCGCAGCGCTCGAGCTCGCCACCGCGCTGGGGCTCATCCGCATCGGCGAAGGCCGGAGAGCGGTCAAGCTTCTTGAGAAGCCCGAAGTTTCGCAGCTTCTCGACCGCACCGAGCGGCTTCTCAGCCCCGGCGGAATGAGCGGTGGGGCCGCACGTGTGCGGCGACTGATGGCGGAGTGGCCCACCTGCACCGAGTGTAAGAACCGCCGCTTCACCAAGTCCGCCGCGGGTGTGCGTCTGTGCGCAAAGTGCGGCGGCAAACCCGGGCCGAAGCTCCCCCAGCAGGAACTGCTCTACCAGCTGCGCCTCGAGTCGAGCCTGTTGCACGGCGTGCAGCGGTCATGGGTCGCCCAGACAGTCGTCGATGGCGGCGCGCCCCTGCGCGACCTTGACCCCGATGAGCTTGCCGCAACCTACCGCGTCGAGCCCGCCGCAACGCTCTGGCGCGGCGGCACATGGTCCTTGCCCCCGTCGGCCGGTTCGGCAGCCGCTTCCCCGCCCTCGGCTGCGGAAAGCCGACGCTGACCGCCGTACAGTCGCTCTCCCGCGTCGGCCGACCCGCGCCTGATCGCGTACAAATAGAGAGACTTGCCATGGCCGACCC
>Ga0163155_10003683_pt1 | contig 16335 bp, 28 predicted proteins | sample OliLakLV19SP4G1_FD_148611 | JGI IMG/M metagenome (GOLD analysis project Ga0163155, IMG submission 148611) | Freshwater microbial mat bacterial communities from Lake Vanda, McMurdo Dry Valleys, Antarctica - Oligotrophic Lake LV.19.SP4.G1 | ecosystem: Environmental > Aquatic > Freshwater > Lake >... | reverse complement strand
GGCGACGTGCTAGCTCTTATCACTAGCTTCTCCGCGAGATTGTATGGAAAGCGCGGCGGTAGAAAAAAGTTGAAAGAAACCTTAGGACTAACAAACGATGAAAACTAAATTGGACCTGAACAAGTTAAAAACCGTGGTAAGAAGCGCCCATCCCACACTATTACTACTACGGTCTACTACAAAGATGATCCAGAAAAAATCTTTGAGATTGGCACCAAAGGTCTCGATAAATCTGCTATAATTAAGCATGTTCCACAGACGCCGAAACCCGGACGAAGATCTTAGAATCTTAGAACGCAGAGCTTTCGACAGCGACGCCGATTTTCTTCGTTACGCCACCGCGCTGTCTCGTGTAGGCCCAGTACCACCATCAATGTTCCCTCAACTCATAAATATGTTCGTGAATTCACGACAATCCGCCCAATTTCAACAAGACGGTATTTCCACTACAATTCCCGCTATAATGGCGCTACAAACAGACATATTTTTAAATATAGACCTAGAAACCAACGTGAATGCTTATCAAGCACAACAACTATATATTGTATTACAAGCTATGCTTGAAGATATACCCAATACAGCACCACTATTGACGGTGGCCGGCTGGTTGTGGGATAGAAGAGAACATCGACTCGTAGGGCATCCAGCTTTTGTTAACATTGTAGATCCTCGAATACCTTTTAGCCTCGATTTAATCGACATGTCCTGCGGGGTTTATAGATCCGGAGTATTTCCAAGTGTAAGTATGTTAGATACGTGGCATAACTTATCAAAAATCACTGATAGGAGCCCGCATGATCCACGTCTGTACGGAGTAAGCAGGCCCACGCCAGAGCAAGCGATCGAATATTCTACAAATTATTTAGAGCAAGTCTTTGGAATTAGGCCCATTTTTGAATTACAGGCGCACCACGGATCTGAGGTCAACGATACACATTTCCAAATTTGGGCTATACCTCCGCACACTGATCCGATGTTCATTGGTAAGGCAACCTATCGAATTGGAAATGATGGCACAATAAACTTCATCCACGCCAGATTTAATTTTTAAGGGCTTGAAAACGATATGATCGCAGGTGCCGTGACGATCGCTGCAGTTGCCATAGCTGCTCTTTTCATACTAAGATGAGTGCCTCTCAGATTAATTTTGTAAACACCCTACCTTAATTGTTATACTACAAGTGATCATATGGAAGAACAAGATTTTATCCAAAGAGAAGGGTTTGAAGGCTTCGGTGAACTTCCCGAAGACTTGAGAGGCTCCAGTGCAATCTCGCTTCCCGATGGAAGCTATATGCCCGGAATAGAGTTCGACTCTTATTCAACTAATGGCGGCGCTTATCGTCCCTTTATAGCGCCTATTCCTCACTCCCTTACTAATCCAATTAACTTCACAGCTGTTAATTACTTACCCAGAACTAACTATGAATCTCCACGATCGCAAAGGTTTTTTGCCTGGGGCACAGCTTATCTGCCGCCCGATGGCGTTTATTACCCGTTGTTAGTTAATACCTCCACATTACCACCTAACCCACCACAAAAAGCCTCTGGCGGAGTACTGCGAGTTCCAGTCGGATTTTCTGGAATTATCTCTGGTCTCAGACAGTGGATCGGAGATGTAGCTGCTTTCCAAAAGACCGACGGCGAGCCAGATGACATTACCTGGAGAATAGAGGCGGGGTCTGCCTCCTTGTTCGACTTTGGCAACATGCCACTAATCATATCTTCGATGGATATCGAAGCCAAATTATTTAGTATTGCTAGCGAGGACACTACACTCCAGGTAAGTGCTAAAAATACCTCAACAGGGTTTTCTGCACAACACATAGCTGTTCAAGCTGTGCTGACTGGTCACTGGTTCCCGATCGACGAGATTGACGACTTCTTCCGTAACAAGTAAGGAATTATATGAGCGCTAATAAAACAAATTTAGGACAAGTTGATACCCTTCTTCTGGCATTTACCACGACTCCCTTATCCGGTGGCGCACTGTATGAGGGAGAAATTATGAATCTTACCGGGTATACGCATATTTCTGGGTTTGCATACTCAGACGTTGCGAGCGCTACTGATGGCTTGATTATCGAACAAGGATATCAGCCGACAGATTTCTTAATTGGTTCGACCACACCGTCTCTAATTACCCGGTCTGTGTATAGTATCATCGCGGCGGATATCGATAATAATGCCTTTGCAGTACAGATCGTGGCTCCATTTGGTAGAATAGTTTACGTTAACGGCGCTGGTGCACAATCACTGTTCAGATTGTATTTCGGAGCCAGAATCTTGAGAGGACTCTAATGGCTAAAGGACTTTATTCTTCTATTTTTGGCGCTGCGGGGCAGGGACTATACGATAGCTTGTACTCTGATTATGGTGCGTCTCCTCCTGTTAAACGTATGGATATCCGGCTAGGAGACTACGGAGAGGACGAGGAAGAAGACGACGAAGAGGAGGAAGAGGCAAGTCCTGCAGCAGCAGCTCCTTCACCTGTCATGGCGGCTCCTACGTTGCCCGCTCGTGGCGGATTTTTTAGTCAAGATATAGGTGGGTTCCCGCTTTGGTTGATTGGTGTAGGATTCTTGGGGTTTGCGTGGAGCTATCGACGCAAAAGAAAGAAACAATCTACTCGCCGCAAGTAATTATTTGATACAATACATTTGAGGTATAAGTATGATCATAAGAGATCATTTATCTGGAGACGTACACGAAGATCTAGCCCAACTAAACAAGCAAAGTATAGCTAGGAGGACTGAAGGCGCAAACCCCATCGAATTTTTACAATGGGTAAATGAGTCTCTCCGTCTTCATAGAAAAAACTATGATGAGCTAGCAGCCGAGCACAAGAATCTTGTAAAAGCAGCTGATTCTGCAACCATTGGTCTTAAGAGATTAGAGGCTCTGGTCAAATATCTGAAACGTGACGAATTAGAGCATCTGCAGAATATGCACCGGACGTTAGTCAACAACAATCACGGCATTGCATACATATTGGATCGATGCAAGAAGATTCTAGACGAAACAACTACCACTTGGCAACTTGTCGGTGAAACATTGGTCGAGCCACTGGCGGACCGTCACAAAAAAATTGGCATGCAGCAGGAAATGGGATTGCGCTTGCGTGATATCGATGCCTATTTTGAAAGAGGTGAGAAGGCTGTTGCGGCAGAAAATGAGAGAAATCGGCAATTAGCTGAAGCAATTCAATCTCTTATGAACGAAGCCAGCATTAAATTGCCTCCTTCCATGCAAAAGCAAATCAATATGGAAGACCAAGTAAAGCAACTTGCGCTGGATTACTCTATCTCCCTCCAAAAAGGAAAGGATATGGTCAATCCGTCTAAAGCCAGTGCGGTTGAAGCAGGTAAGATCAAACAACTCGGAGAGGAAAAGGTTACTGTCGCTGCTGCCAGCCCAGCCGCAACTCCAATAACCCCCTCTACAACTCCAACAACTCAAATCTCCGTATCTAAAAGCAATTCTATGCCTTATATTTACGGAGGTTTAGCCTTAGTTGCTGGTTTAGCCCTTGGTTGCGTTCTTTATTCAAAATGAGCATGTGGGAAGCCGATATAGAAGATTACTCCGATTCTCGGAATAAAGATCCTGAGAAAGTAGCAGGCATACTTCAACGGAAGGGATGGCTACCTGCTGAGTATGACTCTTCTATGAAGAAATCCCTTTTTGCGTGGCTTGACCAATGGTATACGTTGTCCATTAAAAATTTACCTGCCCCCGCTACTGCTAGAAAGCGTAATCCTAGCTCTAAAACATACCGTCGAGTTACGAATCTGCCCGGTGGGGGGGTTAACCTGTGTGTCTGCGAGATGAAAGTAATTCTTTGCAAAGGGTGTCAGTGAGCCGTCTGCAAACGTCTATAGAACCTTGCGGCAGTCGATCTTCGACTACTTTGGGATGGGAGAAATCTCAGACTAATCCTTCCTTAGAACAGGTCAGGAAGGTGACTGATGGAAACATTAGTTCTGAGGGAAGAAAGACCCTCATTCAACTACCTCAATGATTTTGGGGGATTTTGGAAACCTGGTCAATCCACACCGAAGGCTTAGGGACTAGTTTTTTAACCAAAGCCCTCAATCACCGACAACAATATGCTAAAATCGATGAGTGCAGGGAGGATGCTGACGCAACCCACACCTACCTCATCGAAAGAATTTTACATGATTAAAGCAAAAGCATATAAAGTTAAAGATTTCCCAAAGAATTTTGGTGCTGAGGAAACCGAGGCAGCAAAGGCGTCTATCCCAGCTACTCCCACCAGTGACCCAGTTTTTGACCTGAGAATGCTCGGCGGGATAGTCGAAGACTTTAACAATGTTAGGAGTGCACTTAGAACCTTTCCTTTCAAGAGCGCATTTTCTTTAGTTGGCTTGGGGGCTGTTTTGTACGTCGCTTTTAAAGTAGGGCAAAATTTTGGTATTATTCAAGCGCGGTTCAAAGGGAAAGGAAAATAATGCCAAATCAAGAATCAATATTGGCTTTTCAAAAAGGTTTACAGGTTTTAGCTTCTGCTGAAGACTATCTTTCATTGAAAAATACCATAGTCCATCTACTATCTATAACTGAGATGCAAGATGAGGTTATCGCTAAAGATGCTATAGCAAATGTGTTAAGAAAAAAACAAGCATTTGACATACAAAGGTTTAAGCACTACCCAAAAGAATTGGAAGCTATCGATCAACGATATAAGGATTTAGCTACCGTGCTTGAAACTACTGGAGCCTATTTGCCGAATAGCGAAGTCCGCGCACTCCCGAATTCAGACGGGCTAAGTTCGGCACCGATAGTCAAAAGTAGCCCCCTAGACATTATCTCTAAACTGAGCAAAAGCGCTATTGTAGGCTTTTTCTTAAAAAATAAGATGTTTTCGGTAAGTTCTGCTGCGGCATTAGCTGGCGGAAGCTATCTCGTATATAAAAAGTATTTCGACACTCCAAAAATGGAAGCCCCCCTTCCCGTGGATAAAGAATCTAATTTTGAAAAAACTATCCGTTCCATCCAAAAGTATCGTGCTTTTAGCCAACTAAGCAAAGATCCCGAGTTCGATGGTAACTACTTGGAAGTTTTCCAGGGTAAAACACCTAAAAAGAAGAAACCACCCACTTCTCGAAAGAAATCTCCGGAAGACATAGGCACACAGTGGGAAAGAGAAGAGAGGAGCTTAATGCAAAATATGGACATGAGCTTCAACGAAATTTCTATTAGACCCCGAATGGAGTTCAAAATGCCAGAACTTCCTGCCCCCAATAATATTAACCCCAACGAAATAATAGGCACGTCAGTTCCGGTTGAGATCCAAGAACCAATTTTTAAAAAAGAAAAGCGGCCTAGACCAAGAAAAGCTGAAATTAATGAACTAAAGCCCAAGAAGGAAAAGATAAACCCTACTCAATCTGTGGGTCGTTTGGTGCCGATTGTAAAACGGACAAAGAGAATTAAAAAAGTAGAAGCCTAGGCGGGACTTTGTTATAATCCACAATATGGAAAGCTACCGTCACGCACTTTATCGATACAGTACTGGGCAAGGATTTAACGTCAATGTTGATGTGCCTGAAAAGGTAGAGGATGTAACTTCTTACAAACTCAAACCTCTATTGACAAGAATGAATATGAACCCTGAATTCACCGTAGACATTAAACGTGAGGCCGATCGTATTTCTATGCAAGTTGAGACCGCGCAGCGGATCATGAAAAATATTGGCTACGATGAAAAAGTGGGCCAAGATTTTAAGAAGTTGAAGAACCAGTTAGATGTTATTCAGCATTTAGCGACCAACTATCCAATCCGCTATGTTAAGACTGGGGATCTGCAAAAACTATACACAATGTATGAGCACAGCAAGCCCGGTATTGATAAGATTATCGCTAAGGTGGTAGCTGAGAATACAGATTCTACAGGTATCCACGCATATGTCGGCACTGCGTTTAGAGTCAGGAAAGGTTATCCACTATTTGATAGATTTGGGCACAAACTAACCCTTCCCAAGGAGGAACTCTACTTAAAGTATAAGATTAAGTCAGAAGAAGGCAAACAAGGTGCGTCCGCGTCACTCAACGGGTTCGGGGAAACTGCTAGCTCCGTTAAGTTGGTGGGACCGTTACTACTGGCAGTGTTGGTATATCTTTACTTCAAGAATTAGTTTCTAACTGGTAAGATTTTTGTTATCATTGTATCATGAGACATTTTGATACAAGCAGGCTAACTGCGCTGAGCAGACGGAGAAATACTTCCCGTCGGCCCATTGTTACACGCCGGCCCATTACGGCACATAGGACCATCGATCCTAGCAGATTGACCCTGCTTCGCAGGAATTCCGATGCCGAGGAATCGGGGCACTTCCGCCGAAATCTAGTTCCTTTTTCCGTTTCTACGACGGGTTTCTGGTCTAATCCGGACAAGAAGTGGGGGCCATCGCTCTACAACCCCCTAGAGGATAAAGACCATGCCTTCAAGGATGAGAGGCACTACCAAAGAACCATCGCTAAACTCAGAAGGAGAAATCCTTCATTCCGAAGAAATCCGATCCAAGAGGATGTGTGCACGGATTGTGGTCTGCTTAGAAATCCGGATGAACTCACCAGCGTAGCTTTTTGCGAGACTTGCGGTGAACCAACAGATCGTGATTGCGAGGGCAACTCCCAGTGCTCAACATGTGATGGGCCTTGCATGATGTGCGCTGATGGTGGTTATCACAGAAATCCTGATTATGCACTTAGAGCCGTCACTGGCACTAATTCTGCAACGGGGAGCCCTGGTCAAGGACTTTTCCGCTCCTTATTTGCGGGAAGAAGAAACCCTACTCAATCAATTCAAACAGCGTCAAACAGCCACATCGGAGAAGGTTTGTTCACGTCGATTTTTTCACGAAATCGACGGAATCCAATAAGCCGCTGGAGCCCCGGAAATAGAAATCATTCTTCTCGCCACCGCAGGTGGGGACCGAGACGGTTTGATGAATCTTCTTTTTATGGAGTGTAAACATGGACCCAAAAGCTAAAATCAACGTCAACCCTATGAATTATGCGTCTTTGATGCATAAATTGCATGTCGGCGTAGCCCTCGCCGATCGCGGGGCGAATGCCAAGAATATCTCTAGATTCAACGCTAGCGAAGAACAGAAGTTACTGGCTTCCGCCATCAAAACTGGACAAGTAGATAAAAGATACTTGGGGTCTTTGGGGGCGTTAGGACAAGCGGACCTGCTAGCCCAACTTCAAACAGGCGATTTTCTTCCAGATAATCTAATGGGTTGGAGCACTAAGACAATCTTGGCAGGCTTAGCCGTGATGCTGTTGCTCAAAGTTAAGAGGTTGCAGAAATAATGAAGCGTAATTGGCTAAAAGAAATTGTAAGAGATTCTAGAAAATCTGCTCCCTACGAGTCTAGACGCAGCATTAGCCGAAGAAATAAGGTTAATCAGATAGTGGGTCGCGTTGCTAGCGGATTAGCTGGCGATGAGAGTAACCTAGACGATCTGATGAATAAAGCAGCTATTGATGAGCTAGTAGATAGATATTACCAACCAGAAGAATTCCCTACAGCGGACGCGATGACAGAAATGGGAACTTGGGATTCTCCGAGAGGTAAGATCGTCATTGCAGCAAGTCTGCTGCTACTGGGCGGATTGTTTCTTTATTGCCGACGTTAATTTCTTTTTTCGAGGTAGCTTGTAGTTACGGAGTATGCATTCCAATAAACGATCATTGCAATCAAGATCGGGAGAAAACTGCCCCAGATCGTAATACACGTCGCCCCGATCACAGCCGTTGTGACAAAAAGACTTACTAGCCAGAATTTCCTGTCTTAATGTTGCTTACTTCGTTGTGTTTCCAGGTCAGTAAACGTTTGCGAAATGACCTTTGCAGTTCTTTTTGCGGCAGGTCCCACTCATTGGCATGTGGATCAAATTGAAGTTTCATGCCAAAAGTATATCAAGGCTTCAAGAAGTTACAATTCAAATTTTAACCGTTTTAGTCTCTGCTGTAATAAAATTCGTGACAGTCGCTACTCTTTCTATTTTTGGCCAGATTCTCCCTTCTAATTTAGCCAACCCATCCTGCTCTTGGTTCCAACCAATATGGTATCCGAAGAGTGTCGGGCAACTAATATTGGCCGCCAGACCATTCAGTTCGTTATCTGCGGGGTAACCGGAAGGTGTCTTGGCCGAGCACAACTTATAAAAAGCTACATTAGAGACCAAAGACTGGAGAATTTCATTTGATGTTCGCTGGCAGTTAATCTCGTCACTCAGTAAAAGACAATCCATTGTGCCAAAGTAAACTTTTTCTTTTAGCGCGCAATCCTAGTTTTGACTTTCTGTTAACCGTTATGCAAACTATAGGTTAGTGCCGATAAAAAAATCCGAATTGCTGCATCATTGGTATTATTCTCCCGGAGAAGTTCTTCGGGGCATCGGCTTTTACGTAAATCCTTATCATCAGTATAGTAACATGCAGTTTCGGCACATTTTTGCCTTTGACGCGAATTACAATTTGTATGTTGGCCAGTTTTCTGTGTATCACGACCACATTGAAAACATGTTCGATTTGAAAGATAAGCGCGAGTATGGGATGGTTTATCCGAGGAATGCCGGGGTTACTCCGGTATATACGTCAGAGGAACTAGCCGCCTACAACTCCAAAATCGAAAGTCTAAATGTATTTGCCCCCTTGATCGAGTTCCGGTTTATTGAGACTAAGAATATTATCTACTTCAATCAACGTTTGAGACGTTTAGCCCAAAGGTTCTATGATTATGGGATGCCTGAAAGCACTATTTTCATTTCAACTCAGGTTGACTTGTGGTTTCCCACTATCAAAAGCATTCTAGAAGGCAAGTATATGAAAAAGCCTCTTGATTCCCGAAAAACAGATGCTATCGATAATGCGTGACAGCTATCCCCGTGTTAATCGCGGAAAAAATAGACTACTATCTGTGGCATGAAATAGCATTTCCTGCCGGCACAACCTACGGGACTAAAAATTTCTTTTGTGAGGACGTAACCGGTATTAATACAAATGTCCGTAATAGTTCGCTACCGCCGGGCCAACGCTTCCAAATCAAGCGCATTTCCCTCAAAGCTTCTCTGGGGTCCTCCCCCGTCGATGTGCACAATTTAATTGATAACTCCCATTTTAGTTTCGAGACAGCTGTTAAAAGCTATTATTGCGGGCAATCACAATTATTTTATAAATCAACCGCAAGTTTAGACACAGTTTTTGCATCACTAAAAAAGCTCTCAAAAAAAGAACAACGAGCCATACTCGAAAATATTAAAACTCCCTCTGGGATGGAGCTAAGTGACGGCGGATTTACCCTCTTAGATTTACAGTTTTTTAGAGGTGAGTTTACAATTCCCCATACAATACAACTCAAGAAAGAAGTAAAATTGACTTGCCTTTTGGAAGGGAAGCTTATCCGGCAAACTTTATCGTAAAATGTCGCGGGCGACGCGCCCACAGGACGGGCGACTTTCTTGGCCGCATGTTCTATTTTAGAAATCCAAGCTTCTGCTAGAAGAACTAACTTTGCGTCATTTCATTGTGCAACTAAAAAAACTGTTAGCATGATTTCATGCAAAAAACTTGTGCTTATTGTCAAGATCCCTTTGAAACACACCGACAAAAGTACTGTAAAGTAGAATGTTCGAAAAATGGAAAGAATGCCCGGCGAAGAGCTGGCGCTGTTATTTGCAAGGAAAAAAGGATCTGTCCATACTGTCGAGCACGACCTATATTTGAGGACAAATATGCCTGCCAGTTCTGTATAGAACGTAATAGTGAAGCGAAGACTAAAAAACGCGAAGAGAATAAAGAACAAGGATTATGCCGAGATTGCAATAATCCTGTGATTGATGGGAATCTTTATTGTCCTATATGTTCAATAAAAAATACAAAGATCGCAAGTATTAGTTAAGAAGCGAGTAACAGATCAAAGGTGTCACACTTGCGGGGGCGTCCTTTCCAAAAATTCGCATACAAAAGCCTGCACAAAATGCCTTGCTAAGGCCAATCACCAAAATGATGAAGTGCGCGAAAAAATTTTCTCGCATTACGGAAAATATTGCGTTTGCTGTGGTGAAGAAAATTTAGAGTTTTTAACCATTGATCATATATCTAACGATGGCGCTGACCATAGGAAAAAAATTACAAAAGCGGCGGGCGTTACTATATACAAGTGGTTAACCAATAATAATTTTCCCCCTGGTTTCCAAACACTCTGCTTTAATTGTAATCAAGCTAAGCACAGTAATAAAGGTTCCTGTCCTTGTAATTCTTTGTTGAATATTGAGCTTAACAGCTATTATAATCGTGTAAAATTACAAGTCATGACCCATTGTGGCGGAAAATGTAGTTGTTGTTTTGAAGAAAGATTGTGGTTTTTGTCAATCGACCATATTGCAGGTGATGGTCATGAAAAACGTAAAGTAGAGGGGACTGGGGCGAAACTTTATTTTTTTTTACGGAAAAACAATTTCCCGTCTGGTTATCAAGTGCTTTGTCATAATTGTAATTCGTCAAAGGGAGTTGGTAAAGTATGCGTGCATAGCTTAACTTTTGCTAAAATAGTTGAATGAGCTATGTAAGACAGCAGTTTGGTCAATATAATATTTTTAACCCACCAGATTACTGGACAAAAATGGTAACAGATCCTACACAGGTTCCGGTGACTCTTTATCCATATGGTGGGGGTCCGCCTAGTGTATATGGTCCCTATCCCGGATACTACCACGGTGCCCGGACTATGTCCTATGAAGATGCAGACCGTCGTGCCAGAGAGCAAGCCAAAGCTATGGTTAGACGTTCGGAAGTATCTACTGATCCTAAGGACATTTACATAAACCCCGAAGGCCGACTTAATCCTGGCGTTGCTGCAACACTACAGCGTGCGCAACAAGCACATAAAATTCAAATAGCTAACCCAATTAGAGGCGTCCAACGTCAAGTATTGCTCACGGTTTTGCTTGGTTCAGTGGCTGCAGCCTTGTTACGTTAGTGATGATAATGACCATTATTGGTCTGACGCTTAATAAATCTCATACTGTTGCTCCCTGAAATCTGCTCCACACTAGATCCCAATTCATTGTTTCAATGAATTTTTGAAAGTAAGTAGCTTTGTCTACACCATAGTCTATCAAATAACTATGCTCATATGCGTCCATTACTACCAGTGGAATCATATCTGGTATTAAGTGATCGTGGGAGTCAAAAGCAATATTTATCAGATTGCCATCGAAGCTGTTGTAACATGTTAAAGCCCAGCCAGCCGGTCTGCAGGTCATGGCAAGATCGGAGAGACTTTTTGCCCACTTGTTAACTGATCCAAATGATCCTTTGATCACCCGTAACATCGCGCTGTTATCGACTGATGGAAGGTTTAAATGTTCAAAATATAACTGGTGGAGGCGCGCGCCGGCATAGGCGTAATTAAAGTCTCTGGACCATTCACGGGTGGACACTGGTTTTGCCAACAGGGACTGCAGCTTATCTCGATAGCCGCGATAGAGAATATAGTGCTCGTCGTATTGTTTTTGGGAAACAATTCTGGCCACGCTAGCTCCTCACCCATAACAAGGCTAAGGCTACTGTCGCGATGATCATAAGTAATATTTTTGAAGAACCTTTTGTTGACACACCATCGCCATACCCATTTAAACTTTGCTGCTTTTCAATAACTTTATTGATACGGTCTTCTCTTACCTCTTCCAAAAGGTCATGGAGATCTGAGAGCATTTCATTGTGTAAGTTCCTACCTGGATACATGTAAAGCATTTGAAGTTGAGTTAGGATAGGCTGGATTTTCCAATCGTTTCCTTTCTTTAGGATTTGTATAACTCTGTGATACTCACCAATTGCATCCACCTTTTGCTCGGGAATTGTGTGCGAAAGAATCGCCACTGCTTGTTCTAGCAGTTTTTCTTGTGTTTGCTTGGCATGGTCAACTTTCATAGCGTTCCTCTTGATAACCTAACAATTTTGGTGTTAGCTGGCTGAAAACGATTTACGAAAACTTCGATACCTTTGTGAAGTTCTGCCCGGCCACATCCATAAAGATCTATCGCACAATAGCCTTTTTCCGGCCATGTGTGGATAGCGCAGTGGCTCTCCGACAGAGTCGCATTGATGCTAATACCTTGTGGTTCAAATTTATGCGTGTGGATATTTAGAACCCCACAACCCGCGGCCTCAATAGCTGCCTTGACCGTTTCTAGGCAAAATTCCATGTTATCCAGGAGGTGCGGTTCCTTAACATCAAAAAAATCCGCGACAAAGTGTGTAGCCTCAGTTTTGTGGTCTGTCATTTATTTGCGATCCTTATCACTAAAGGCAATGCTAGCAGCGCGCCTAAACCGACGATTAGCGTCGGGCTGCCCAACAAAGCAGAGGCGTTTCTTGAGGATTTTATAACCATTTCCGGAGAATGCTGGTCAGCAAGATTTCTCACCTTTGGTGACCACAATCCTAAATTGCCTGGTCCTTCCTTAACTGGCATAGGTGTCTGGCCTATCCTGAACAATGGAAGACCAGTCAATTGGTTAATGAGTTTACCGTCTAGCCATCTACAATTATCGGGTATTTTGCGGTTAATCTTGATTGGTAAAAAAGAGCAGAGGAAAAACCCGCAAAACACTGAAGAAGCGCCAGTGTGATACCCAAGAATATACGGAAATACCTTATTCAGTCTATCAAAAATCAATTCAAAGGTGCGGGTGTTGTAGGTCGAAGACTGAATCGCAACTGTTCCTTGTATTTCTAGACGCTTGGCAACCTCTTTGTAAAGCTTGACTGTGTAAAGATCCCAAAGCTCATCTGACGTGGGGTCCGGAAAATCGATGATAACTAAATCATATTTTTTCTTGACCGGCCCCTCTAACCACTTCTTTGCGTCTGTGGTGGTGATTTTTACAAGTTTGTTATTAAAACTATCTTTATTCAAATTCTTCATAAAGATATTTTCTTTTGCAAACTTTACGATTTCCGGATCCAAGTCCACGACTTCAATACTTTTAATACTTGGAAATTTCAATAATTCCCTAGCACCCAAGCCGTCCCCACCCCCTAGTACAAGGACGTTTTCTAGTTTTTTAGAAAATAGCCCAGGCATGGTGAAAAGGCATTCATGATAGATGTGTTCGACCTTACTGTTAAACTGCCAGTAATCGTCTAGGGTCAGGGAGTAAGATCCGTCTGCTTCTGTAAAGAAGGCGATGCGTTGATACGGAGATTGTTTGAAATAGAGTAAGGTTTCTTTCCAGGCCATAGCGTAATGATAACAAATTGGTGATTTTATTGAGCCGGCTAGGTCTTTAAGATAAAAACAAAACCGGCTGCGGTTAATAACAGAAAAGCCCCGCCAACTACCCAGGGCACCATGCTTCTACTTTGTTCAGGTTGTGGTGCTGGTAGCAGCGCCCGCATAATTTCTTGCTCTTCTTCCGGTGTGATGATGGGTCCCGTTTCATCCGGAGGAGGCGGGGGGGCAATCATTCCTTTTCCGAAATAGCCAAAGCTCTTAGATACATAGCTCATTTAGACCTCTCTTTTTTTGAAGTAACCAAAACTCCTATACCTATAATACCCATCACTGCCGAAATTCCGATGCCAACCACTATAGCTATATCTTTATAAATCTTTTCTTGTCTCTGTGCACCTTGAACGCGTAACGCGTAGTCGCGGTCTCGTAACTTTAGTTCCTCCAGCGCTTGTTGTTGCTCCAGCTCCATCTCTTTCTTCTCTAAAGAAAGTTGGCCTTTGGCTGCTTTTGTCTGTATAACGGCTTGGGAGGCGTTATAACCAACCATATTGATGGTGTTAAACAGCGACATTAATTGTCCGAAGTTATTCCTTCTTCTTGCCACGTTTACTCCTATATAAAAAGTACACTAGTACAAGAGAAACTATGATTGCAGTAGTCACTCCCATATAAGCTGCAGTCCTGATTCCTTGTTCCTCGTAGAGCGCGGCCTCTGCTTTCAAGCGAAGGGCCTCCTCCATTTTTTGGCCTTCTGACTGAATTTCTTCCATACGTTGCTGATGCAGGAGATTTAGGACAGAATTTGTTTTGCTTTGCGCTTTGCGTACTTTGTCATGTTGAATAGCTGCGGCCGTCCCGAGGGCAGCCGCTTGAACAGTGGCTATTATCCCTTCAATCAGCACTCCGAGACCGTGAAATGGCTTTTTTCTTGGTAGCATTACTCGTACTCGATTTCATACTCCCCTACCATCTTATCGTAACCCCAAGCAGCTACTGCGATGGCTCCGATGAGGGCCGCACCACTTGCCAGAATTACTACGGGAATAGTTCGGTATTTAGATTTAGCCTGGTCTGCTGATATTATAGCTTGTTCTGTTAAACCAGTTGTTTGAATCCCCAGCTTTTTAGTAGATTCTATGGCTTCTGTAATAACAATCGCTCTTTGAGTTTTTGATTGCGTGACTGCAACCTTAGTGGATCCGATCGATTGAACAACCCCCGTGACGACGTTTCCTATCGCAGTAATATACTCCGACCCGCCACCCGCTTGACTAAACTCTCCCAGTCTATTCGGTTGATTTTTAATCCATGTATATGACATTATTTCCTCCTCAATAACAGCAACAGTAGACCGATTCCCAGTGCTAATCCCAGCAAGGATTTTTGTTTTATCGGCGCTGTGGGTGAAAGATCAGGTGGTTCCGTGATAAGCTGAGTCTGTAGACCAGTAAGTACATTTGTTCTAGTTTTAATTTCTTCTTTACCGCTCACTGTTATCGCGGGTAGGGCGTCACCAAAACCTCCCAATGTTGTATTGGCAATAACAGTGCGGAGATTATCTAGCAGCATTCCGGACCTAAAAGTGGCTGGTTTAGCCATTACCGCTATTCCCAGCCCAATTGTTATTTTTTGATTAGGTAGTTTCGCAATAGACGTGGCGATTTCATTTTGCAGCCGCGTAAATTTTGCTTGGAGTGTGTCTATATCATTAGTGAGTTGTAGGGACTTCCACTCGTATTGCTTAGACAGCATCACGTTCTTCTCTGCCTTCTTCTGCAAAGAACCTTCTTTGAAATACTTGTTTCTCTGGCCCGCAAAATAGGCTTGGTCCGGAAGTTTCGACATGTACTTGATGTAGTATTCTTGATCCTTGGGTTTAGCTGAAATTACTTGATCTATCGGAGGATTTTCTCCATATCCTGGAGTTTTAATAATCACCCCGTGTTTGTCGAGTCTAGCTATATCATCAACGGAGGCTGGACCACCAATTTTTGGCATTATTTTGAGAATAGGTAGTTCTTCGGAAACTTTCCGTTCTGTCGGTCTGAAGGATTTTAGCGTGACCTTTCCTTTTTCTTTATTGAGGAGTTCCCAGTGTTTAATTTCGACGTCTAAGGCAGCCGTAGCTTCCTTTACGTCTTTGGAGGCGCTGAGCGCTGCTTCTGACGCGACGATACTTTTTAACTTCTTTTCGTTCTTAATAACGAAATCTTCTATCTCCGCTTGTTTTGACGTAGGCAAGCTGCTTATTTCATTAAGTATCGAAAGATAGACTTCGGATGCTCCGATTTTATCTTTCAGCTCTATTAGTTTCCTAACCAGGACAGCGTAATTGATCTGCGACTTTTGAACCGAAAGTTCAGATTGGGCTAGTAAAACGTTAGGGTCGTGGCTGATAACGGTAGAAGCTGCTTTAAAATTCGGCTCTTCACGAGAAAAGGGTACTTTCGGTGCGCGGATTTCCTCGTATCTCACAGCCTCCCTGGCTTCAAGTAATTTCGCGTTATCTTGCTGCTCTGTCTGTGTGGGTTGCAGTTCAGATGGTGTGGCCAATTCCACTGCTGGATTAGCACTAATCGGACTATCCCCAAAGATTGAGCCAAATGGGTTTTGGTACATAGACTTCCTCATCCTAAGTATACAAAATTTGTTATAGAGGTGGCAACTTCTGTCTCTTCCTAATAATTTTAGTTTCTGGGAGTACAACTGGGCATAGTTTGGAGGCAAAGTTACTAAATAAGCTGTCCAACCAGACTTAGGAATAAATCCCATCACCGTCTTGATAGTTGAGTTTTCCACCAGATCGTTAGTCTCAGCAAAATAGGCCAATTTCTTGACTTGACTTGACTTGACTTTTTAAGAAAAGAGACTAAGATGAATGCTAGAGATTTACAAGTGACTGAGCTTACCAAAGATTATGTGATTCTCAGTGGGGAGCGCGTCGATTTCGACGAACCCTTCGATGAGACACCAAATATGGATGAGTTCACTCAGTGGCTAGTAAGGACCTGAAACATTTGAAAGGGAAGTAGCTTGCATCAAGTTATCCACGGAGAAATATA
>Ga0163155_10003670_pt1 | contig 16388 bp, 14 predicted proteins | sample OliLakLV19SP4G1_FD_148611 | JGI IMG/M metagenome (GOLD analysis project Ga0163155, IMG submission 148611) | Freshwater microbial mat bacterial communities from Lake Vanda, McMurdo Dry Valleys, Antarctica - Oligotrophic Lake LV.19.SP4.G1 | ecosystem: Environmental > Aquatic > Freshwater > Lake >... | reverse complement strand
TACCATAAATTGATTCCTCGACGTTCTCGTTCAATCACTAATCGACGTGCTAACATTCGACTCACTTGTTCTGTAATTTGCGCTGGGTTCACGGCAGCAGGGGCAGCAGGGGCAGTGGGCGGTGGAGCGCTGCCTACCGCTGGTGGAGAGTGAGTGGGCGTCGAGACTTGCCGTTGCAGCCACTGAGCCGAGGGGTCGGGTGCAGGCAATGTGGCTGGCGATGCAGCAAAGGAATTGCCTCGACTGCTGCCGACCACGGCATCGCCCATGCCTTTGCGCCAAATCATGCCGTGATTGAGCGTGGGGGAGTGGAGGAGTTCTTGAGCCACTGCCAGGGTCTGAGCGGTGGCTTCTGGCAGGCTACCACGCTCTACCCCCGGTGCTCTAGAAGTGGCGGATTGGTCTGCTAAGTCACGCTGCACCTGTAGAGCAGCGGTTGCCGCCAAGGATGCCCGTCCACCGCTGACCAATGGCCACGTTGAACTCAGGTCAAGTTTACGGGCGATCGCCAAGCCACTGAGACTACCCGTCCCTAAAGACGGCACACCCGATGCCGCAGGTTGGGGCGCGGGTACGACAACGGATGCATTCTCACCCACTAAATTTCCAGCAGGAGAGGGATCTGGCGGGCGCAGTAATAGGGGGTCAGCGCTTAAACCCAATGCTGAACGATGCACTTGCTGCAGGGTTAGATGGGTTCCAGATGGAGGTTGAGCCGGGATAGGACTTGCACTAGCTTCTGAATTTTGCCAGATCGGGCGCTCGTGCCCTGGGCTGGTTGAACCCCCCTCCCTCTGTGGCTGGATCTGTGGCTGGATCTGTGGCTGCACCCGTTGCGGCAAAACCAGCGACTGCAATGCTGGTGAGGGGGAAGTCAAACTGGGAACCACAGAAGTAGACAATGGCTTGGCAGCAGGTTTTGTCGGTTCAGGAGGGAGGAGAGACCGAGAAATGGTGGGTGTCGCAGCCGGGGAGGTGGGCGATCGCGCCATGTCTGCCAAAGGCAATGGCTCTGCATGGGCTATAGGATGCTGTTCCGATGGCGACACGCGGCTGTGGGGGAATACCCAGCGTTGGATTCGTGCAGGCAGGGCGGTGGCCATGCGTTGCAACAGCGGTGGTTGAATCGGCATCTTTCCCAACGCAGGCCGTTGCATGTTTAATATAGAAGCAGCCAACGGTTCGTGGTTACCCCGATTAATCGATCGATCAGGATTACTCTCTTCAACCGCAGCCCTAGCTATGGATTGTTGAGCAGTCCCAGAACCCTTTGCCCCGATCTCAACAGTCCCAGTCGAGACACGCTGTTGCATATCTTCCCCCGCTGGTGGTGGCGATCGCCCCTCCCGCTGCATCGCAGCATCCGCCAAACCAGACTCGAACGACGGTGGCCTGGACGTTGCCGCAGAGACCGAAGTGAACCCATCCCACAACGGCTGCCGCTGGACTCGCTGCCCTGGTACCAGCACCAAATCTGGCTGTTCTGCCGTCTGCTCGCTGCTGCTGTAGCGGGTTGCAACCTGCTGAAGCAGTGCGGTTCGCTGCACCATCCAACCCGGCACCCGCGCCACCTGCCGTTGAAGCGATCGCAGATTTACCACACCCACAGGATCGGTGAGCCGTCGGACTAACCGCTGAGTGAGGGCAGCAGAGTGCCCGTCTAGAACTTGTCCAGGAGATGGAACGGTGTTAGAAGATGGGGTGTCCGACTCACCCTGCGAAGGTATTTCTACCATCTCAGAACCCTCCCGAAATGGAAATATCCAAGGCTGCACCCAGTTCTGCGCCAATGCCAGCGACCAAACCACCCAAACTGGGTCGGCTCAAGCCTCGGTGCGCCAGTTCTATACTCTCAAACGCTACATTGCCAGAATCGGCTCGAAACTCTGGACCCGTCCACTTGTAGGGATAGGCTTCTTTGAAATTCCACCACATCACCGGAATGCTTTTTTTATCCATCAGATAAATGGTGCCATTACATCGGCTAAACGGCTTTTGGCTATTAATGCCCTGCGATACTTCCTGATACCACGTCCACAATCCATCAATTTGAGTTAAGCCATGTTTTAAGATCAATGGGGAATATCGGGTGCGCCCAATGAACCGATGCACGTACTCATTCACGCCACCCTCTCGATATTCTTCAGTTTCAATTTCTGCTTGCAAGCCTGTACATTCCGAAAACCCACCTGCCAGCACCCCTTCAATTTCCACCATAAAATTGAACCCCTGATAGGGATCACTCCGGATCCCCAGCAGGTTGGTGGCGAGGCTAAAGGCTGCATTTAAACCGAGCGAGGCTCCGCCAATGGAAGGCATGATGGGTAACTCCTACTGGGTGATTCTCTGGGGATTATCTGAGTAATGCTCTGAGTAACGCTCTAGGCTACTCTGGATGTGCATCATTCAAACGCTGGTTAATTTCCCCAATTTCTGCGACCCAACGCAGGCGATCGGGATGCTCCAGCGTCAGAATTTGGTCGGTTGACCAGTGGAAATGGTAAGCAATGTAGGCTACCTCCTGGTAGAGCCGATTCAGGGGGTAGCCGATTACTCCCCCTGAGTGCTCACTTCCACCTCAAATTCTTTTTCGCAGTGGGGACATTGGGTACGGATGCGATCGCTGCCACTCAAGTTAATTCGACAATAGAGATCCTGTAAATAGGCCAGATCTGCTGCAAAGAATCCTTCTATGACTTTAGGATTGATGTGTTCCAGGGTGCCTAGTTTGACAATCACTCTAGACAGCAGAATTAAGAGTAAATATGCCTGGTTATTGCGCACGCGAGGATCTTTTAAGGGGGCAATTTCATCTAACGCAGTGGCCAAGCGCATCACACCCTGTTGATGGAGATTGCCGTCTGCGTCAATGTAACCCCTGGGTAGAATGAAGGGAAATTCGGTCTGAAGCATGTTCTGGAGCATCGGTTGGGGCATCGGTTGGGGCATCGTTTATGCTTTCACCATCTCTTCGTGAACGATCTCTAGTGATTCGATCGCCACTTCGTTGCTAGTCGCATTGAGGGTCGGCCCCGTCCATTTAGAAGGCCAAGCATTGCGGAAGTTCCAACGTAGTTTTTCGGCACCCGTGGTGTCAATCAACACAATCGACATATTTTTGCGGTCTGGGCTGCCATCGATGACCGTTTGCCGCCACGACCATAGGGTGACAGAATCTGTGATGCCGCGTTTCAGTGTCACGGGCGAAAACTTATTCATCCCAGTCAATTTTCGAACATGCATTGGATCGGTACCTTCCCGATAATCTATCGGATCCGTACTGGCATCTAAACCACTACATTCACGAAATCCCGCTTCATCAATGCCGTCAATTTCAACTCGGAAATTAAAGCCACGGTATGGATCAGGCATGGGGAGTCTCCTTGATATAAATGTCTCAATGGTCAGTTGGAATCGTGAATTAACGGATTTCAGTGGCTCCGTCTCGATGGATAATGCGGACTATGACAAACTCTGCTGTGGAACTAGGGAATAGGCCAATTTCAGTGATCACAGTTCCGGTGTCTCGATTGTCAGGTGGATTGGTTTCGCCATCACATTTCACATAAAATGCTTGCTCGGCGATCTCCCCTTGCAAGGCTCCCAGTCGCCACAGTTGGGTCAAATAGGCACTCAATTCTCGCTGAATCCGAATCCACAACCGAGGAGAATTAGGTTCAAACGTGGCCCAGGTCATGTTGCGGTCGATCCAACGCCCCAGGGTCAACACCAGGCGGCGGGTGCTAATGTAGCGCCAGAGCCGATCGCGACTCAGCGTCCGGGCACCCCAGAGGCGAATTCCTCGCCCCGGAAACACTCGAAGGCAGTTGATGCCAACGGGATTTAGTTCGGCCTGCTGGTCGTTGTCGATTAACACCTCCAAATCTAAAACATCCCGCAGTTCTTCGTTTGCCGGAGCTTTGAACACACCCCGATCGCGATCGCTGCGAGCAATAATCCCCGCAATATGACCACAGGGAGGGACTAACCGACCCTGGACTCGTTGACTGAGGACGCTGGGATCGGGGTAGTCTTGGCTGTTGCGCAACCAGGGATAGTAGAAGGCTGCGTTCAGCGGCTCTGGTTGGTTGGCAATCAACTGCTGCTGCTGCGCCAGAATATCTGCCAGAGTCAAACTAGGCTGCCCTTCAACCAAAGAGGGAAGCGCATCGAGCAGGGCAATGCGATCGCCCTCCTGGTTGCAATGCTGCAATACGGCTCGCTGCACCCGAATGATGGCTTCTCGGTCGGGCACTTGATTGGGATAACGCAAGGTCATGGCATCGGGCACTGCCACTAAATCCAAATCCACTAGGATGGCCAGCGCGCGAAATAGAACCTCGTCGGTGAGTGCCGCCTCCCGTTCTAGGCCAGGATCTGCCCGCACCACATAGCACTGCGTTCCACCGTTCTCAAAAAAGCCACTGACGACCTCTGGCAAATAGCTTGCTGCTGGACTAAGCAATTTACTGGCAAATTCCTGGCGCTGGTTACTGCCAGTAAATTCCTGCTTGCGATATAGCACCACTGTTCGCTGGGCATACTCAAATAGGGTAGCGATCGCCCGTCGAAACCCGCCTGCAAGTGCGACGTCGGTAGATTCTGGCAGCAAGCTCAACACGACACCCCGCTGCTCTTCTGTCATAACTCCCTGGAATACCAATCGCTTTTGCCCAGCATCATACCGGATTTGATCGTTCAGGGGTATTGGCAGAGTATTGAGCGCCAAGCCAGCAGGCAGGGCATCCAGCGGGGCGATCGCATCGGCAAACCCAATAAATCCTGGAATTCCTGTAGGCAGCGCCACTTCTGGCTTGAGGAATACCTCTTCCCGATAAACGCCGGGTGTTTTGTAGCTGGCCAACTGTCATCACCTCCTGGGGATGGTTCTGGATTAGGGGTGAGCGCAGATTTACTGAGGGGGTGCCATTTGGCTAATCCGGAAAATGACAAATTCTGCTGGACGCACGATCGCCACCCCAATCTCTGTTACAACCTGACCCAGTTCGCGCAGTTCTGGTGGATTCGTTTCAGCATCGCATTTAACATAAAATGCCTCCTGGGGTGTAGCACCAAACAGCGCACCCGATCGCCAGACATTAGTCAAAAAGGCAGACACGTTGCGGTTAATCTTTTGCCACAGGGCAGGCGTGTTAGGTTCAAACACCACCCATTGGGTGCCTTCGTCAATGGATTCGCGCAGAAATAGCAAGGTGCGACGCACACTAACATACTTGAGATCCGCATTATCCTCCCCGCCAACCGTGCGGGCACCCCAAACCAAAATATTACTGTTGAGTACCCGAATGCAGTTTACCCCCTTAGGATTGAGCTTATCTTGTTCAGATTTACTCAATGGCTGACTGACACCCGATACGCCCAAAATTGCTTCATTAGCAGGAGCCTTGTGTACCCCTCGCTCTGTATCTACTCGGGCATAGACACCGGCAACATGGCCGCTCGGTGGGATGTCAATATCTATATTTTTAACCGGATCTTTTACCTTAAGCCAGGGAAAGTACCAGGCCGCCAGATCAGTCCTTTGGGGCATCTCACCGCTCTCTGCCCTAATTTTAGTTAGCTTTGTGATGTCATCAATTGTTTTGGGGCCGTCCAAAATGGCAAAGCGATCGCCCGTATTCCGGCAATGGCTAATCAGCTTATTGCGGGTGTCTTCATCGGTACGACCCGGAGCCGCCACGAGCGCAATATCATCAACCCGAGCAAAGCCATCTAAAACCGTGTCTACATCCTTGTCTTCCTTGACTCGCGACACATAGCAGCTTCCTCCTCCATTGTTAAAAAATCCATAAACGGCATGTACCAGGTAGGTGTGAGAATCACCGCTTTTATCAGAGAAGTCGCCAAAAAACTTCTTAAATGCAGTGAAGTTACTACAGAACTTGACCTCTCCTACCCCAGCAGGCTTAAACAACGGCGTGTAATCTGCCCGAATCTCTGCCTTGTTGATCGGAGCACTGATAAACTTGACCAACACCTGTTTTTTGCTGTCATCTACTGTAATGCTGGGGGCGGCATCCGTGCCGTTGACTTTAATTTTGACTGTCGTCGTATCGACAGGGTAGCCACTCAGCTTAAAATCAGTTTCTGTGCCATCCCCAATCCCGATCGCTTCATTCTTGACGTCTGTAAGGGTCCATTGATCAGCGTTGATCGTAGCAATAAAACCAGGGGTACTGGTACTCACTCCGGCGATCGCTTTTACCGCTGAGGGAACTTCTTCAACGTACACACCGGGGGAAAGATACTGGGGCATTGTATTCTCCTTATATAGAGCTAGAGTGGTAAACAGCCGTCGCTACATCGCTTGATTTCAACGTTAATCTCAGCTTTAATCTCAATAATGAAGAAGGTATTACTTTAGTTGGAAGTGAGGAGGAAGTTTTGGTTGGTCACCTGTCCTTTGGTCAAAACAACTTGCTGTTTTACTGTGACAAACCTATTCGCAGAGACTTGAATCGTTGGATTTCCAGCCTGCATCCCAGACAATAGGTAGCGACCGTCTTGATCGGTCAGTGTTTGGGTGTGGTTACCCATCACTTGAACCAACGCATTGGCGATCGCCTGGTTCGTATCACTGCGCTGCACGATCCCGGTCAGGTGAGTCGGTGAAAGCTGAACGTTTGCTTTGGCATCTACAGTAATTTTACGATTTGGCTCCTGGGCTGAAACCGCGATCGCCACAGTAGTAAACCCGTAACGGCTGCCTGCACTGGGAGCCGTTACGTTTAAGGGATATTGCCCAACGGCTAGGTCTAGGAACACAAAAAAGCCATCGGCACGGGTCAATGTTTGTAGCGGTTTTCCCCCAACCATCATGGTTTCTATCTGGACAACGGCATTAGCAATGGGCCGCTGGGTTACCCGGTCGCTGATTGTTCCGGCGATCGCCACTCGGTGATGTACTTCCTCAAAATGATTGACTTTGAAAATCATATTAAAAAAATGAAAATACTAAAGATTGACAATGCGCTAGTCAAGGGCGATGAGGGTCTATGAAAATGTAAACCGTAACAAAAATAGGATTCAAATAGGAACAAATACACTAGAACTGGGCGAGACATTAACCCTTTTTTACATGATTTTTCTACTCAGGGTACGAATTCTTCACACAAATACTAAATTTATTACAAAAGTTTATTGGTGGCGATGCCCAAAGCTGGGGTCTGTGCTGAGCTGAGTAGTGGGCGATCGCCCACTGCCAATTCAACCGACTGGAATTCAACTGAGCAGCCGGATGCTGACCCACCCAGTGAATTTTCTGAGTCAAGGGGGCGCAATGTTGCACAAATACACTCCGGTAAGGTTGACTCCTGGTTTGATTCACTCCTAACATACCTCTACTGACTCAGAAGCTTAGCCTTCCACGATCCCCTGGTTGAACGGCCATGGTTCTGGCTACTTTAACATCAGGGCGGTGCTGTGAATCTACGGCGGATGGCAGCCCAAAACTTTTGCTGAATTGCCGTACCATTGCGCTGAATTTCACCCCGAAAATTCATATCTACGTCAAAAATATCACCAGCTTGGCAATCGTTCAGTGTGGTTGCGCCTGGAAAATCCTCGTTACGATAGCGACAGCCATTTGCCTGATCGTCGGCACTGGCATTATTAATGTAATGGTCTTCAGGGTCGTTGTCGGCAGGTTGATCGCGATGTCCATAGTGAGGTGGAACATCTGTATTGTCTCCATCTTCTTGGAAGGCTGCCGTGAGATTTCCCGAGGGGAGATGGTTAAAAATGCCGCTGAAGTCGGTGACACCACCACCGCGTTCACGCCGGAAGTGCCCCCGAATGAATTGCCGATATTGGAACTCGGAGCAGTTGCAGCGGGCTGAAAATTGGGAGGCTGTGCGGAAATGTCCGCTGATCGCACATTGCGTTGGGGAGGTGCGCGTTATGGTCGGGGTGTCGGAACCAATGAGTTGGAATGCCGTGAGGCAGTCGGCTGTTCGATTAGACATGCCTTCCAACTGTTGCTCGCGATTGAGGAACTGAAAGGTGTCGAAGCCTATTTTGCCGTCTTTTTTTAAGCCGTATTCTGCCTGGGTGCCTGCGATCGCCACGATATTTTCTTCCGTCCATGTGCCTGTAATGGGGCCACCCAGTAAGCCTTGGATGAGGCGCGTGTTGGCCTCGTTATAGCGGGATCGATTGAACGTGATCGCGTCACGAATTTGGGCATCAGTCAAATCAGCCCGGGGCGCAGGTGCAATCGCCGGGGGTGGTGTGGCGAGGTCGCGCTGAAGCCGTGTTCCCGTGGCGATCGCCACGGGAACGCGCTGCATCTCCGCACCTTTGCCTGCTGCTTCATCTTCTGTCCGTTTTCCTTGCCCCCCGACCAATAATGCTGCCTCCGCAGATAGGGGCTGTCGCCTGACCTCTTCTTCACACTGGGCACACTTGCGTTGAATCTGGAAAGCTTGGGGTTGCAGCATAGGCTCAGGGGGTGGAATAGTAGCCGTGGCGGCGGAAGCTGTCGGGGTCGCATCGGCTAATCGATGGACGACCCGCTGCGCGACCTGGTCTGCTTCCTGTTCATATGGATCACCAGGTTGCCCGATCGCCAGTTTTGTCTGAATGCCACCGGTTTGTTGCACCACATGGGTGAGTTCATGGGCTAGCAGTTCTTTGCCACTGGAACTGCCGGGATTGTATTCGCCTTGCCGAAAAAAGATATCTTGTCCTGTTGTGAAGGCGCGGGCGCTGAGGGCATGGTTGAGGGTGTCGGCTCTAGAGTCAGTGTGGACTCGCACCTGGCTAAAATTCGTACCAAAGGCAGATTCCATTTGGCGTTGCACAGTGAGATCGAGGGATTGTCCACCGCCACGGGATTGGGCGATCGCCCCCTCAATTTCTGGTGTAGCGTCGGTTTCGCCCTCGCCTTGCCGCGATAATTCCACTACGCGTTGCACATAACAGTTCCCATGCTGTCGCTGGAGCTGCAACAACACCTCATTACGGGAATTGCCGGAGCGCTGAAGCAGGTCAGCATGGCGACTGGGATACACTGCACCGTCCCCTCGCTTGATACGTTGCAAGAACCGATCGGGCTGAGGTGGAGAAAATTCTCGTACCTCCGATAGGTGCTCGGCTGCTTGTGGGGTAGATGGAGAGGTCTTGGGAGCAGTCGTTTCTTGTTTAGACTCGTGCATGGGGGGCACCTTGCTAAGGCGACTTGTAGAAATAACGTATCAAGGGATCGCGAGTGTTTCATTCTTCAACCCAGCCTACTACGGAGGCGCTCGCACTGGGTAGACCCATACATCTGAGACCTTACCGTAGTTTGCAGCCTACCGATTTCAATTAATTTTGTCTAGGATGCGTTCAATGGCTGATGCGGCTTCTCGCTTCACCTCCCACCATCCAGGTAGGACTGCATTATCCTTCGCAGCCAACTGTTTTAGTTTTAGGATGGCAGCAGGATCTCCCAATTCTCCTAAGGCAAATGCAGCCCAAAATCGAACCTCAGTTATTGGATCTGATAAAGCATCTATTAACGGGGGCACAGAGCGAATATCTCTCAAATCCGCCAGTGCCTCAGCCGCCATACCACGTACTTTGGGTGTTTCCTGTTGATCAACTAATCTGCTGATTAACGGTTCAAACGCACGGAGATCACCCAATAATCCTAAAGAGCGCAGTGCAAACATACGCACTTCAGCATCCTCATCTCGACTTGCAGCATCTAGAAGCGGCTGAAGAGCCTGTGGATCGCCGAGATCACCTAACGCTTGCGCCGCTGACCGCCGCACTTGAGTCGTCTGATCGTTCAGAGCAGCACTTAGGGCCGGGGTTGCCCAACTTCGACCCAGTCGAGCCAATATCCAGCCAGCAATCGATCTCAATTCTGGGTCAGCATTTGGATTCTCCAAAAGGGCAAGTAAATCGTCATAAGACCCGACCCCAAATCGCAAAACAGCATCAATATCCTGCTGCCCCTCGTTGCGAAATGTTGGTTCTAGTTGCTCAACTATCGTTTGTAATTCAGATTGAAAGGTATCACTCACGATCGCCCCTTATCATCATTTATCTATCTATTTGTGCAGTTTTTGCACTGACAATGGCGGGCATAGCAGTCACGAGGTGCTTTCTGCGTCGCATCCCGCTTCGCTTCCCGACAAGCTGTTTTTTCATCAGGGTGTCCAGAACTGCTGCCCGTAACCCGCCCTGTGCATTGGCTCTCTGTACCTTCTACATTACAGCTTGCATCACAAGACCAGCGCCCACGTGCAGTCGCAGTCGCAGATCCTCCTGACTCGATTGTAATATCAACCCCTTTAAGGGCTCGAATGGCTCCTGTAAGTGTTCGTGAGTTTCCCGATATGACACCGTCTCGATGGCTAATGAGGTCAACTGAACCATCAATAATGTGATACAAAGGACGCGCAATAATACTATATGTAACACCCCCCCTTAGATTGGGTTGAGTAAATCGTTTAGAAGTGGTTTGCGAAGTTTGTAAGGAAATCGAGTGAGTCCGGCTCACGCTAGCTGTCGCTTCAAACCCAAGCCTGCTGGCAAAATCTCCCGTCAACCCATCAAATGCAAACCCGAAACTTGTACTTCGTTCGCCGCTCACTGTAGTCGAAGCAGTGGTTGTCTGAGAACTGGATTGGTCACGAGTTGCTGTGGTGGAAAGGTTATATTCAAAGCTGGCATCGTCCTCTGCGGGAGTGAAATTATCTTGCCAGACAACTGGGCCTGTTTCCTGCCTCAATTGAGTATTAGGGTTCCGAATTGGCAGCGAGTAAACATCAAATTCAACGTAATGGTAGGGGTATGCATCGCTATCCCAGGGAATATTGCTGCGCTCCACCCGATACCAGAGAGACCACTTGGAACTGTCTTCGCCTGGTGTGCCCGCTCTAATTTTGCTCGATTCGATCGTGTACCCGCCTAAAGGAGCTTCGGTATTGGTATCCTGCTTCGTGTCGGAACTGTCGTAAAGCTCCCAGACAGAAGTCCAGGCATTCCACCCAACGTAAGCGCAACCGCTTGTATAGTCAACATCAAAATCACCCGTAAAGTGGCTTTGAATAAATCCTGGAATACGAGTAGTAATACCAAATCCACAGTGGCGGTAGGTGCCAAAGTTGCTGCCGGGGGCTGGAACTCTCTGGATCAACAATCCAGACGCATTGCCCCCGACACGATTTGCAATGGGTGAGGAGACAGAGGTTTGACGCTGAATAGACGGCTCTTCTTCTAAACGCATGACGACCTGAGCCATCTGGTCGGCTTCTTGCTCATATGGGTCATTCGGTTGGCTGACCGTAAGTTTGGGTTGGATGGTTGTTCCACTGACCCGATTTGTCGTTAATTCGTCACTACACTCCTGACACACTCGCTGAACATGTGTGCTTGCTCTGGAAGCAGATACAAGCTCTGTAGATGTTAAAGCATTGGCTAATGGGCGAGTAATGGTTTTACGCTGGACTCCAAAACCATTCTGTTGCACAACGTGAGTGAGTTCATGGGCTAGTAGTTGACGACCCGCAGAACTGCCAGGATTGTATTCGCCTTGCCGAAAGAAGATGTCTTGTCCTGTTGTGAAGGCGCGGGCGCTGAGGGCATGGTTGAGGGTGTCGGCTCCAGAATCGGTATGAACTCGCACATGGCTAAAATTCGTGCCAAAGGCAGATTCCATTTGGCGTTGTACGGTGCGATCGAGGGGTTGTCCACCGCCTCGCGCTTGTTCGATTCCGGCTTCCACTTCTGGAGCGGCATTGGCTTCACCGTCTCCTTTACGGGATAATTCCACCATTCGTTGGACATAACGATTTCCGTGTTGCCGCTGTAGGTGCAAGAGTAAGTTTTGGTTTTGGGCGGAATGAGGACCGATCGCCTGATTCAAACCACCGGAATGCGGCTTGGTAGAGGGCGATCGCTCCATGCGCTGAATGCTTTGCATAAGAGCGAGATTCGCCTCTGGCTGATTGAGCAAACCCGCTGCTGGTTTAGCTTCTTGCTGTTTTAAGTGAGAAGCATTCTGATGAGCCGATTCTTGCTTCGATTCACGCATTCCTTACCTCCACTCCAGAGTCTGGTATTTCAACATTATTAAAAAAAATGATGCGAGTCGATTTAGAGTAAAGAATCTTTAGGAATTGGGAACTTAGCCTGGATCATTATAATTTGGTATAAACCTTTACCAAAAACTTTTGAAGCCATTATTCCAGAAGGTCTTCAGGGATTTTTCTTCGCCGACGGTGCGTTTTATCCCACATTCCGCCCTTTAACTGTCACACCAAAATATAACCGTCACACCCCAATACTAAACCTCATTAGACTTCTTGCACGAATGCTTTTTTGGAGAGCATGAATCGTGGTGCGGCGGAGCCAATCACGATTCATGCAAGAGGTCTATTTGCTATCCCTCGGATCGGGTGCCCAGCCTGATCACCTTCGCTGTCACCAAATCTACTTCCACTGGGGCAATCGTTTCGACTGCCAGCGTCACCATATAGCTAATTCCCGGCTTCAGTCGTCCATCGATCCCCCCCCAAAAATCCCACATGTTGGGCGTTCGTTCAGGTTGGGCAATCCAGGCTTGCAGCGGCAGGGATTGGTTGACCATCTCCCCCCTTAGCACTTCGGGGGGCAATATGGGGTAACGGAGCAGCGTTCTTAGCACGTTGCCCAATAGCCGATGCTCGTCGGCAATGTCCTTCGTCCACACGCTAATCAGGTAGGCCAAGTCAAGGCGGGCGGGGGCACGGGTTTCTCGGCCTGTGGTGCCGTTGCGCGACAGGAACGTTTCGTTGCTCCGCAGGTCGTGATTTTCGCGAATGTCGTAGAGGAACAGGTTGATCGTGGGTTTGCTGAGCGTGAGTCGGGTTTCCCACTCTTTGTCGGGCATTTCAAACCGAATATCGATCGCCGCATTGGCAATCGGCAATTTCTGCGTCAGTAGTTCCTTGAGGGTGTCATCGAGATCCTGAATCATGGCAGATTTCCTTGAGAAAGTTCTACCTCTTCAGCCGTCAGGTTGTGAGGCCAGGTGGGGTCTTGGAGTTTGGGGTTGATGATTTTCTGGTCAAAATCTAACCAGATGCGAGAATCATTGCGGCAATCATAGGCCCGGCAAGGGAGGGGGCGCTGGGCGTGAACGGTGCAGTTTTGGCACTGGCGGTCAAAGTGGTGACAGTAGCCGTCTTCTCCTTTAGCAATGACGTAGGGATGGTGCAATTCCCACTTCAGGACGCGCTCTTCAATATCTTGTCGAGATAGGGGAAAAACCATTTTGCAACAGGCGGCTTTGCAGAGTTGAACCCGATTTTCGCAGTCGATGGCGATCGCCGGTTCAAAAGTATATTTATCTTGTCCTGACTCCTGAAGCGAAATGCCCCCGTCCCTTTGGGTAAAGCGTTTCAAAATCCGTTCGGCTATTTGCTGTTTACGCTGATCTAGTTCATTGATACTAATGATGTTTTGTTCAGCCAGTATCTCGATCAACGCATAAACAAACGCTGAGGATTCCAGCGTTCGTCCGGCGATCGCATTGGCGCGCTGATGCAGGTAGGCAATCCCTCCTGCTACTTCGTCGTAGGAAACCGCTTCATTTAGCATAGCTGTGGGGTCAGTAGTTCACTGTAGGAGGAGTCAAAATCCAGAAACCCCGAATTTTGACTCTTCCCCAGCCTATCTATTCATGTAAAAATCCCCTTCATGATAGGAGAGCAAATCAGCTAAACTCCAAAACAATTTACATTTTGTTAGTTGTTGTCTTAAATTGCAAAAATTCGTCTTCGCTGATCAACCTGCCCATCTTCTGAAATTCTTGTCGCGTGGCCTGCAATAGGTGCGTCATGTGTACCGCTTGTCCAGTTTCGGCTGCCAAAAATGCGGCTGCTAGAGCCACGTTGCGGATGTTGCCACCGGATAGTTTGAACAGGTGGGCGATCGCCCCAAAATCTACATCCGCTGCAATCGGGGTTTGTTGAGGAAACGCCTGTTGCCAAATCTGTAGGCGATATTCGGCTTCTGGAAAGGGGAACTCCACAATAAACCGGAGCCGGCGGGTAAAGGCATCATCCAGATTTTGCACCAGGTTGGTCGTTAGAATACTAATCCCTTCGTATTCCTCCATCTTCTGCAATAGGTAAGCAATCTCTAAATTGGCATACCGATCGTGAGCATCTTTAACGTCCGACCGTTTACCAAACAAAGCATCTGCTTCATCAAAAAATAGAATAGCGTTGGTAGATTCAGCCGTGGTAAAAATTCGATTCAAATTCTTTTCTGTTTCACCAATATACTTACTAACGATTTGGGATAAATCAATTTTGTAGAGATCTAAACCCAATGCATGGGCAACTACTTCTGCTGCCATCGTTTTTCCTGTTCCTGGTGGCCCCGAAAATAGCGCATTCAAACCTTTACCCAGTGATAGCTTTTGTTCAAATCCCCATTGCTGGTAGACAACATGCTGATATCGAACCTGTTGACAAAGTTGTTTTAGTTGGGTGTAAGGATCAGCAGGTAATACGATGTCATCCCAGGTGTAACGGGGTTGAATTTTGCGAGCCAACATCACCAAATCATGCCCCGATTGGGCACGAGCCGCCACACATAGATCATCTAGTGTTGGCAGAACCTGCGCCTGGAGTTGAGACTGGGGTTGGGTAGCCACACGCCAGCGTGCAGCATGATGGGCAGCACTGACTACATCGCTAATCTGTCCCGGTGTCAGGTGAAAGCGGCTGGCCAACAGATCTAGGCTTGGGGCATCTAGTGTCATGCCAATAGCGCTAAGCTGGCTAGCCCAACAGGCTCGGCCTTGTTCAAAGTCGAGCTTGGGGAAGGAAATAATCATCGGGGTAGCGTCGCCAGATCCTGTTGTAGTCCAGGGTTGTTGCCCCGATAGCAAGGTAATGCCGGGAGCGATCGCCACCTGTTTCCATACCTGCTGGTACAGCGACATCTGATCGGGTGCACGCAGTTCATCCATGCCTTCCAGGTATAGTACAGCTTGATGTAACTGTGCGTCTCGAAACAGCACCTTCAAAGTTAGCTCCAGATCGGTTTTGAGGAGGCGTGTTGGGTGCAAATCTGCTACCATCAGAGGAACATTGAGCTGCGTGGCGATCGCCGCACCTACTTGTTGCTTAGTCGTTCCCGCTGCCCCTTGCAAATAGACTCGCAGCGGTTGAGACTGCGCTTGTGATTGCATGCAAAGCTGTAAAAGTCCCTGCTGGATACCTACCTCTAAGTCGAGTCGATCTGGCCTACAGGGAGGCTGGATCATCTGACAAAAACTGCCTAGACGTGGATCAAGACATGTCTGACCCAATAAAAACAGCACAATAGCGGGGTCTAGCTTGAGGTAAGCAGACAAGAGAGGTGACTGAGGCTGACTGACATCGCCAATTAACTGCAAAATTTGGCATCGTAGCAAGGGAGCATCAGGAGTCAGGTGCATCCGACAGTGCAGTTTTTCTGAAGCAGTGGCACACAGTAAATTTAAAGCCAGATCCACCGTTGGCAGTTTCCGGGTGACATCATCTTGCAAGTAGGCGTAAATCCGTTCATAACGCAAATCAATTTCAGGAGCCAAGGCAATTAACAACAAATCCAAATCAAAATCAGACAACTCAAAGGTCTGTGCCAACTGCGCCAGCCGAGAAGATCCCCTTGCTCCTAAATGATTAACCGTTGTGACCAGGCATGGCACATACAATAGAGGCACACCAGGATCCTGGGTCAATGCCCGCTCCAGTTGCTCGTGGTTGATATATAGCCCCCGATATGGATCAGTGGCAGCCTCTGGACCATAGAGCGATTGAGCTAGGGCGATCGCACCATCCAGCAATTGATCGAGATGACTCAATGCCAACAGGACTTCATGAACATCTGCTTCGTCTGTCTTCACCACTGTTCTATCTATTTGCATCCTGTTTATTCTAATCAGGATGTTGAAAAAGTTGATTGAGTAGTTAAAAACTTTATCTGCTCAACCCATCTGCGGTCAAAGATCGATTCATAAATCCGGTTAGTGACTTTGAGAGATCCCTACTGCTTGACCACTAACCCTGATAGGAGCAATTCCCTTGCTCGGGTAGCAACTTAAGGCGGGAAAAGCAGCGTCGGTAAGGAGTTGGGCTGATGTGCTTGAGAAGACTTTCGAGGCATGGGGAGATCACCCATATGGTCAACGACCCAGTCAAATAAGTCGGGAAACGATACCTGTCTAGGTGTTATTTAGCCTTGAGATAAAAGTTTTGCGGTCGAAACATGGGGATGTTTGGGATCTTTGACTCGTTTTGGCTGGGGAGTCTTTTTCTTGCGAGGTTGTTTAAGAAATCGTTTGAGGGTTGCCTTTGCGCTGAGTTCTTTGAGTTGTTCAATCAGATCAGTCCAAGCCA
>Ga0163155_10003667_pt1 | contig 16400 bp, 6 predicted proteins | sample OliLakLV19SP4G1_FD_148611 | JGI IMG/M metagenome (GOLD analysis project Ga0163155, IMG submission 148611) | Freshwater microbial mat bacterial communities from Lake Vanda, McMurdo Dry Valleys, Antarctica - Oligotrophic Lake LV.19.SP4.G1 | ecosystem: Environmental > Aquatic > Freshwater > Lake >... | reverse complement strand
TGCGCTCTTGATGCTGCAATAGTTTCTGTGGATTGGGATCTCCATGCGCCACAACTGCCGTGAGGCTATTGGTCTGGGTCATCCACCAGCGGTGATAGCAGGTGTTGCAAAACCCACGAGCGATCGCCACCTTTCCACATTCTGGAGTTGTGCAAACCCGTTTCGCGCCGCTCAATGTCCTACCATACCCTACTCGTCCTCTCCATTTCGACATCCTCTACAGCCAGCCAAAATGGTGGCGATCGCCTGCCAAGGGTCTGTGCTGATGTCGTAAATTTTTCAAAACCGAATCGTGGTTCGCCCACATTCCGCCCCTTCCACTGGCACAAAGGGATTAGGGCACATTTTTTCATTGAGTCTTTTGGCTAAATCGAACTTTCTCAACCCCCTCAATCATTTCCAAAGCAAACTCGGCTGAGGTGAACGCAGTCCATTTCGATGGTTCTATTTTCTGCAATTCTGTTTGCATCTCACTAGCCATGCTAGCCAGATTTATGGCTCGACGGGCTTCATCTTTCCAAGAAATAGAAATAGCTTGACCATTATCTTGTCCCTGACGATTTCTCAGCTTTTTAGAAAAGACCTTGTCAAGCCTATCTAAACCGAAATGTAAGGTTTCTGGTTTCAAGTGTAGATCGACTGTTTTTACAATTCCATCAAATAGACAAATTAGAACATTCTTCGACAGAGATGCCATTCGTAATCGTTGTAATTTTTTTGTCTGATCAACAGAGCTAGTGTCAGAAACAGCTTCAGCATATCCGTCTACTTGCAATCCTGGCCACCCTGCAACAACGTCAGATCGCAGTAAAAACCCACTAACTTGTGCCGGTAAGGAGACATTAATAGAACCCTTGTTGCGGTGTGATGCATCCTGCTGATGGTTTGTTGCTGATACTCGACCAATACTAAAAGCACCATCTACCAGACATTCCATCCACCTCGGGTCGAGCTGAAAGAAACGAATCGATTCTGCGGGCAGGAGTCGTTCGTCGGGGACAAGATAGTTAAATGGCACGCCTTCTAGCAGAGCGAGGTGCTCAAACCAGCTGCTGACTGCTTGGGGAAGGTCTAAGGCCGCAGAGGAGGCATCCAGGGGGAGATGGTTTAATTGCTGTTCAGCGTCTTTACTCATTTGGGCATGGGTGCGCTTCCAGTTATAGAGGCTGACAGAAAAGCTTTTACTTTGGATCGCCAGTAATCGCCCCAGCTCCCAAGCAGCAGAGTAGGAGACATCAAACATGCCATAGTCAGAGTTGTAGAGTACCAAGTCGTCAGCCGAGCGAACGGGAAGAAAGTCCTTTGCCGTGGTGTTACCTCCGGGTACAAGCGGTCCGTGATACCAAGAAACAGTCTTATTTCCCTGGCGCATGGCATGGCTAAGGGGAACGCAGCCCATCTTGAGATAGGATTCAGCCGCATTAGTAACTGGCTCAGCATTGTTGAGGGGTGGTAACCTGAGAGTACTGAAGCGATCGGGATCGAGATGGTAGACGTAAAGTCGGTTGGCCTCTTTGGCAACTAAGTACTGATTGGTGTTAATCCACCAGTGATCCTGTTCTAAAGGTTCAATTGACTCAATCGGAATATTCTGTGGGATATGTAATTTCTTACTGAGGTCTTCAGAAACAACTTTTGCAGGTACTGAGTCTAATTTGAATAGCCACCTTCCAGCCTGGTTATAAACGTTATAACTCGGTCGCGGCTGACTAACCGGTGGCTGAGTAATTAAGTAGTAACCAGTGTTGTGTGTAATTTTCCATCGCACACAGTCGATCGTCACTTCAGACATATCTAGGGAAGGCTTGTTTTGCGCAAAAGCCTGGATTAAAGGGAGTGGGATTTGCCCCTGTGTTAAGTCATTGCTAATTGTGCTTTTCTCATTCACATCCAGAATGTTAAAGAGTAGCTGGTGGTTGAGGTGCATCAGCAACCCCTTAAAGTTTTGCCGCTGATCAACACAGCTAAACTGCCAATTCGTCAGACTAACAAGACGCACCTTATCCTCAGTTTCAGGATAGTGAAACTCATGAGCCTGCCGAGGATAGCGCCCTTCCATAGAAACCAGATGCACTATACTCATTTGTCCAACTTTCGGTAATCTGTTGCAGATAATTACAGCAACTTCATCACCTGCTGATTTCCCGTTTGGCTCTTGGGTTTGTCGTACATGAGCCAATAATTGAAGGTCTGTTTTGGTTGGGCAAATTGCTTGTAAAAGTGTTTTATCAACATCAATCACCGTCAGAGTATCTTCTCCATGATCTCCCAGTTCCTGCTGCCATTGTGGAAATTTATCACCACTCTGCCTTAGGTCTGCCACCGTTAAGGAATGAACGGTAACTTGAGTCTTGACCTCTTCTTCCTCGAACAGAAGCAGAGCTAACCAAGAGGTCTCCTGATTCACTAAATCAGTACTGCGTTCCCAGGGTAGAGTGCTGCGGTTAAGGATGATATGGGGCAATACATTGGCATGATCGCCCAAGCTTCCGGCTGGGGGAAAGATCGCCTGAATATCCTGGGGGCTAAGGGTGAAACGAGGCCCTGAAATGGAAAAGTTGAGAATTGCGGCTGGAAATTTTTCAGAGAAATTCCGCGCTGCTAGTGGCTGATTTTTAGCCTCAATTTCTTGGGTAACCGTGACTGTGTAATTGCCCGGACTTAGGGTCGGTCGGTGACTTTGAATAAACTCAATCTTGCTGTCCGCTGCATTATTCTGAGTGTCTTTTGCCATTGTGCTTCCCTGGAGTATCACCCGTGCTGAACTATTTATGCTGTGACTAACGTGCCTTGATCAATAGGCTGACCAAAATCAATTTCCGAACTGCCCCAACCTAGGGCTTGCAGCAACTCATCTCGTGCCGAGTTGGCAACTGTCGTCTGGTTGGCAGCTTCCCAGGCTGCTTTTCCCTGTAAGTCAACTAACTGAAAGTCTTGCCAGTCATAGGCATTTGGAATCAATTCAGTTGCATACTGAAGAGCGTCAGAAGCAATCCAGGCTGAGTGGTCAGGGTCTTTGACAGGTTTTGCAGGTTTGATTTCAAACCCAGCCAGGGTGTTTTCTAGTAGCCGCTCTCCATTCAAACTGGGAGGGTTCAGGAATTGTTTGTCTGCGGTTAGATTGGGTTTACCCCATAATCCCGCTGGGACTGCTTTTAAGATTGGGACAAACTCAAATAGAGCGGAAACATCAATGCCTTCATAGGCAATGGTAATTATTTGTTTGGATGTGACGCTCGACTCAATGCCAACGGGAGCAACGGCTAACTCTGTTTGAGTAGTACCGATAGAAAGCTTAGTTGGTTTTGCGGTAGGGTCGCTTTTGTTAGCCAGGTAAGCTTCGTTACTGGGAACCACTGAATTTGTGGCAAATACGAACTCTTTGGGATTGACGTTCCAACATGCGGGTTGGTTATTTTCTGGTTTGATCTGGCGGATCAGTCCCGCTTGCACATTGATGCTGACAATTTGGGTAGCTTCTGGCAAAAAAGAGGTCTTGAAGTTTGCCCAGGTGATCGGGATTAGCCTCTGGGGTGACCCACTGCCAAAATTGACCGTGAAGGAAATAATCCATAGATGGAGCGTGGCGGAGCCGGCAAACTCAGGTCCCCAAATGTGGAGATCGGCTCCCAATTCTACAGTAATAGTGTGGGTGCCAAAGAGCTCGAAGGTGTAAGAGGCTCCAATATCGACATAGAAGGAGGCATCGTAGTGGTAGGGTTGCCAGGTGATGAGGAAATCTGCCCCTGCTTTGAACCAGGCTCTTAGTGCACCGCTGCTCCAGGTAGCTTCGAGGTGGCCACCTACCATGATGGCTGGAGCAGTGAGGGCAAAGTATGCCTGCCCTTTGATTAGAAGTTCGTAGGGATCTGTGGGTTTGTTGACCTGCCAGTTGATGCCTAGGCGGGGGACAATCGGATAGTGTTTGGGAACGTCGAATTTAGGATGGTAGCCCCCCAAGGTGATGACAAAATCTCCAGCTTTGGCTCCGCTAGGGTGATCTTTGAACCAACTAAAGAAGGCGAAGCCGCCTGTTAAGTGGCAGGCTCTAGAGAGAATGTAGGAGTTGGGGGTGAGTTGGGCCTGAATGCTTAATAAGCCCTCGTCAGGGATGAAGGTGGCTTTGAGGGCGAGTTGGGCTTCGGCGACGGGTTCACCGCCAACTTCAGAGGGTGGAGCAACTAAAGTGGAGAGTCCTAATAGGTCGATCTCGAACCGTTGCCCAAATTTGACAATGAGCAGCGCAAAGGAGGTGACTTGCTTGAAGGTGGTGAATTTGATACCAGCGGCGATGAAGATGTCACCCACTGAGGGAGAAATATAGTTCTCTAATTTTTGCAATTCGGTAGTAATGGTGTCTGCTAGGGCAGTTGGCGATCCGGATTGTGGTAAGGCTGGAGCATCGCCTCTAGTGGCTTCGGCGACCAGGGGGAAGGTGGCAATGTCGTCGATGCTAGGGATGGCGAGGGCACGGTTGTAGCCGAAACCTGCGGCAAATCCTGTGATGAAGAAGAAGGAGGGGCCGCCGAGGGGGTAGTTGAGGACGGCGTAAATGAACAGGGACGGATCGCGACCATTCGGCGCAGCGTAGGAGCCGATCGCAGAGAGGGTGAGTTTTTCGGTGCGAATGACAGCCAGCCCCGCGTAGCTGGTGTAGGGCGTGGGAGCAGGTTCGCCGGGTTTCTGGGCGGGCGTGACTGTGTGTTTGAGAAATGCGCCGCCGATTTCAAGGGGGCCGTTGCGGTAGTCGATGCCGATGCCGTCAAGATGAAAGGTGGGATTAAATGTCTTGGCTGTCAGATCACTGAGAGCAAATTCTGCTCCTAAGCCGTCTAACGAAAGGGTAAGTCCGGCGGCAGTGAGGTCAGCATCGAGTAAACACTGGATCTTGCTCTCTTGATAGCCAACTCCAACCCGTTCGACATGGATGGGGCCAAAGGTTTTCTGGATTTTGAGCCATTGAGTGCTGTCCGCAGCGGTGACATTGGCACTGGATTGAGTTGAATTGGCGGTTTCGGTGGGTGGAGAACTGCTGGTTGAAGTAGCAGTTGTAGACGAAGATGGGGCAGCATTGACCAGACCGTCTCCGCCGAAGCCAATCGGTAAACTCAAGGGTTTAACGTCCTGCCCAACGCGCAGCAAAGCGGTCAAGGATAACCCTGCTTTAATGTCCTGTGGGGGCAGGCGGAGTCCTTGGCTGTTCAGGCTGTTGAGGTTGCTGACGGCTGTCGTGCTAAATTCGCCGTGGGCATAGAAAACCTGAAGAGCCAATTTGAGGTTTTGATCGGGCGAGAAAGCGGCACCAATCAGAGGCAGATCGGGGAGCTTTAGAGTAGAAAGGTTGAGTCCAGCCTCGATATCGATGCCAAGCAGATAGTTGGATGTAGATACAGATTGAGGTGTAGCTTCTGTTGGAGTCGAGTCGGGGGACGTAGGAGCGTTGGTTTGGCTCTGGTAGGCAAAGAGGGCATCCTTGACGGCCAGAGTCAGCCCAGTTGTAGCCGTAGTCTGAAAGATTTTGTTGATCAGAGGATCGATCGCAATTGCTCGCCCTTTGGGATCGTGGTAAGCGGCAACAAAGGTTTTAGAAGTTGCTTTATCTGCTTTACTAGCAGCTTCAAAGATCAGCGCAAATTCTAGCGCATCAATAACGAGGGTGCCGCCAAATTGCTTGGTGAAAGAACCGTCCTGTTGATGTTTAATGTCAATGATGACAGTACCAGCGATCGCGGTATCCATATCTGGCAAGGGCACTGTCCCTTGGCAGATAAAAGTGAAATCTTTGCTTTGGGTATTGAAAGCAATTTTGAGATTTTGGATCGTGCAACGTGCGATCGACGTCGGTAAAGGAGTGGTATCAAATCTATCTTTGATCCACTGAATCAGGTTGCCGATAGGGATAGTTTGCCCCTGCCCAGTGCTTCCCTCAAATTGCCAACTGGCACCAGCAGCAGTCGATAAAGCAGCATATACATAGATATCTAGATCCTGTTTTTCACCGCCTGGACTTGTAGGTTCAGTCAGTTTCTCCAGTTTAATTAGAGCAGCAATGGAACCACTAACATTAATATCTTTGGATAGGGAAAACGCTATATTCTCTAGAACAATTGCCTGAGAGCCAACATTAATTTCCCACTGGGGTGATCCGGCGATCGCCAATGAAAATGTATAGTAAGCGCCTGGTTTAGCAACAATCATTAACCGCTCAATCACCAAGTCACTACTAGGAGGCGGAACACCAGGTAAGTATTTGTGAAAAAAGGCTTTTAAGGGAATAGTTTTATCTTCAAGCTGCTTGGCAGAGATAAACGTATCGGGCAGTTCAACAATTACCTGTAATTTCAGGCCAAGCACCTCTGCCACGCCAATCATGGTGCCCGCAATGCTCCGCTGTTCTGGCGTAAATGGACTAAAGACAATAATTTCAGTCCAAATACTGTCAATCTTCAAGACATCCTGAAAGATTGTCCAATTGAAGTTGGGCAGTCCTAAGCTGAAGTAGCTATAGGCTACGCTGTAAGAAGTCCCACTAGGCACCAACATTGCTGCTGCGTACTCCAATTGGAGATCACCAAGGCTAGTACTACTGAGATACTTAACTACAGGTGAGGGCAATCCAGAAGCAAACTCACCACCTGCCAACTCTGTAAGCGCAACTAAATTAGTAACAGAAGCCCCTTGAAATCGAGCACCAACCAACAAACTATCTTCGCCTAGCTGTTTTTTTGCTACTAAGCCTGCGCCTAAATGCGCACTTGGAATACTACTGTCACATAGGTAAGCTAAAGCCGGTTGATAGGTTGGATTTTCCATCAACCAGTCCCCTGTTATTGGGCTATATAACTTACATAAAACCTCGCCAAACTGGATAGTTTTACCAAATTGGGGTGTTGTGCCTAATTGGGCCTGCAGATGGATGCCGGGAGCAGTGGGCTGCACATCCCAGGGGGATTGTCCTGCTGTAAGGGCTGGTTGGGGAGAATTTGAGGATAGAACAATTGGCCCAAATAAAATTAGTTGATTGGAGCCATGAGGCAAAAGGTTTTCTAAAACACCCAGCATTCCAGCGGCATCCCATCTGCCGACAAAGTTGAGTCCAGGTTCAACAGTGACATGATATTGCTGATCCTGATGGGGTTCAGTGGTGAGAATAAAGCAGGCATCCAGGTTTAGGTGATCATTGGTTTCTAATAATTTTAGATAGTTGAGCAGAGAACGTCGTTCTCCATCTAGCCCAACCCCAAGATCAAAGATAAACGGTAGGTTAGGAAAACTCTGAGAAAATTGCCAGCTTTTGGGCAATGTATATTTCAAGGTAACGCTTAAAGTTCCTTCCCCGTTGGCCGCAATATCTTTCAACTCAAATATTGCTAAAACATCGGGAAGGTTGGCAGACGTATCTAAGTGGAGAAGTGGAAAAGCCGATTTACCTCGAATGGTTATCTTCGATTTGTCATCGCTCTCAGGAGGCTGCGAGGGAATAATGAGAATTGCTTTCCCATCAAAATATTTATTAATAATGCCCTCAGTAAAACCAGCATGGTTTAATGGCTCAGATCCGATGCTAATCTGATTATTTTTAGCTGTTAATACTTGCTGAATAGTCGGAAATTTCATAGGCGTCACTCTTTACTAGAAAGTGTTAAAAGGAGTTTGTAAAATCAATAAAAGCTTTACCGCCAATCACGACAACATGAATCATCCCACTGAAAATTTGACTTAGGTAGCATTCACAAAAGTTCTTTTAGCGCAGCAATTAAGATATATTTTTTGTAGGCACCAGAATAAGTTTTATAGGTGTCTTTCAAGACTTGTTTAGTTTCCTCAAGTGGTTCTGGTATGTTTACTTTATTTCCTGCTGATGGTTCAAGTATTGGTATTTGACCAAACGCAGACCATCCTGAACCAGCTCCATGATGATCTTCTAATGCAAGAAGTAGTGCAAGTATCTTTTGTCTTTTTTCATCCAATTTGATCAATGGCAAATTATATAACTTGCGTGCCAGGTAATTCCCCGTCTGCATAAATGGATATTTACCTTGACTAGTTCTTTTTTTTGCTCGACCTTCTAAGAATGCCTGTAGTAGGGCACAGTCTTGAACTTTGTTTACCAGGTAAGGTGCTAGATTTTCCGGTGCCCGAAAGTCTAGCTCATCGTCTGTATTGTATGGCCCAAATGCATAAGGGTCACGGCTCGGATTTCGATCCACTAATGCATCCCAAAAACCAAGATTCCACCATTTTTCTTTTTCTTTTTCTTCTACAGTTGGACATGCCCTAAAGCCTTGAGTCTCCTTAAATATTGACTTAGCAGAATCATCGAGCATCGATGATGCTAATTGAGCAATGTATTGTTGCTTGGATTGTGGCTCACTATCATCGCCAGTTTTTACTGAAAAATCAAAACCCTCAAACAATTCTGAAATTTTTCCTATGAGTTTGGCATTCTTAGATGCCAAGCCGATACCTTTTAAGCATGGCAAAAAAGCTTTCACCTCTCCAAATTTCTGAGTGATATCTGTATTTTCTGTATCTTCCTCAACCCATTCACTAAATGCCTTAAATTCATTTGTCATGTATTCTATTAACCTCTCATCGCTCACATGCTTAATAGTTCCTATCCATTTATAGAATGCAGTCCAATCCCCTTGAGGAAGTTGGAGTGTTGTAGTAATCATATACCACTGAATACGATGGGTAAATTCTCCATGGGCAACAGGAACCGTAGGGTCCTTCCACTGCCGACCTTTTGTTAGCTCTGCTCGAAACAAATCCGGCTCAACAAATCCTAGATAAGTTGTAGTTTGTCCATGAGGACGTACACCTTTTGGAAATAGAGAAAACTTGCACTTAGCCTCGTTTGCACTCAAAACATCCGATAAGAGGTGCGTAGTAATTTTTTTAATTTCTGAATTTCTGTTGTCAGGATCTTTAACTGCTTCTATAATTTCGTTTAACCTTCCAGGATTATCCAAAATACCTTTTTCTTGAACATTCAGCTGCTTCAACATCTCGTTGTTTAGGCTACGAAAACAATCGAATCTTTTTGCGTCATTTTTCAAGAATTCAGAAATTTGTGTGCAAAGTGTCAAAAAATCTTCGGGCTCTTTCTCCAGTGCTGTCTTCAGTGCTGGTATCCATTCGTAAGTCTTTTCTAAAAAGCACATAAGCTCTTTTATTCTCCCTCAAGTTCCAAAACTAGAAACTTTTTCTTTAGACCCGACAAGTTCATCGCTTCGTGTACCTAACTTTACTAAACTAAGAACCAATTGCTAAAAAATAAAACCGAGCATCGGTTGGCTGATCTTTAACTGGGTTATCAAATAAATTTCGACAATAGATCAAAATGCAATCATCTCCCCAGACGTTTGGGTACACAATTGGCAACGCCTTTTCGCCAGCACCTGTCAAGATAACTGGAGTTTGACTAAAAGCCGGAGTGAATTTCAAACTATATTGCCCTACACCCGTTCGTTCAGAGATAAACCCTGTACCATTCGGCTTTCCATCTCTTTCGACAGACCCCATCACAATCCTCACCTTCTGGCTAGTCGCCCATGCAAACAAGTTACCACCATCTCCTAGTTTAATGTCGCCTTTGATCTGTAAGTCTTTGTGGATGATGACATTACCATCGTTGTTAACTACGAGCCGATCGGCATCATTTGTTCTCAAGACCAAAGGATGATTGGATGTAGTGCCAATGTAGCCCCCAGCGGTTGATGCCTGCAACAGAAGATTTACAGCACCGAGATTGCCACCTTGCTGAGCAATTGCTATGCCAGTGTCTGTTGCTTTAGTGGCGATCACGACACTGACCCGATTGGAAGTAATAGTACTCTCTCCCGACCCAATATGCAGTAGATTTTGGGGATTGGGATTACCAATGCCAACTCTATGGGCAGTTTTGCTGGCATCGTAGAACAGCAGCGGAGCCTTTTCGATTAGGCAAACAAACTGTCCATCCCAATAGCCTGGAACACTGTAATTAATATATAAGTTTGTATAGCCCGTGGGATGTGTCGTTTTAATGCCAGCTATGCTTACTTCAATATGTTGGCCAGCTCCCAATTGCTGAATCGGTAAAGTAGCATTTCCAATAGTCCAAGCTGGAGAAACTCCCTGCTTTCTTGTGACATCGGTAATCTCTTTTTGAGTGCCATCAGGGTAGATCGCTGTAATTGTTGGTTTTAAATCAGCGTCAGTCGCGATCGCCCACTCTTTTCCTTCGTCTCCAATATCAAATGAAAGCGTAAAACTAGCCGCTTTCAGAGAAATTGGTTCTTTTGATGTGTTTGTGATTCGCAACCTTAAAGGGGTTTTGGATGGGCTACCATCATTCAAAATTCGATTGCTCCCAATGAACCCCACATGCAGCGGAATCGACTTGCGCCCGCTCTGGTTGGTAATCTGAAGCTGCTGCACCCGACTGCCTGTAATCGGGGGCGGGGTAGCATCACCGATATCATCTACATAGACCAGTTGATTTAGCTTCAGTTCAACCTGCGTTCCCCGCGTGCCGCTGCCCGCTGCCGCACTCATCTTTTGGAGGGTAAGCAAACGCGATTCGTTCTGATTAAAAACCTGATCGGTTCCTTTGTAGAGAAAATATAGTGAAACCGATTGCTTGGACGGATCTTCTGGAGGCACAAACAGATCCCATTGATCTGGATCTTTGAGTACCGTTGCTTTGTTTTGACGTAGTGCCATCAGCGTTTGGGCAGATAAGGTACCGATCCGAAACACCAACTCAAAGTGATAATTATTTAACGCGGCTACCGTTGCCTGACCCGATTGAAATTGAATAGCTTGACTTGACGTATTCTTCAACTCCAGGTTCAGGGCATGATCGGCTTTTGGGTCATCGCTGATATAAAGGACATAGTTTTGGTTTTCATCGAATAGGCTAAAACCGATTGGATGGCCTTTGCGGTAGGCTGGTAACGCCAATTGATCAGCATCGATTACCTGCTTCAGATCTATTGGCAATAGGGCCCGTTGATAAACACGAACATTGGCAATGGTGCCTGAGAAATATCCCCAATCGCCGCCCCCAATCGTACCCGAAGGATGAATATTAGGTTTGGTACTGGATAATCCGGTTTTAACCAGTTCACCGTTCACGTACAAAGCCGGTGTTTTATTGTTATAGACAACTGCAAGATGCGTCCAGTCGCGATCGCTAATAACCTGTTCCCAAACCAAAAGCGGAGTTAGGTAGTCGGCTGCATGTTCGTAAACACTAATGCCATTTGTACCGACCGAAACCCCTGCTCCAGCATGACCTGAGCTATAGGTACTATCCCCTTGATCGGGATAAACCATGAATTTCTGTCCCGATGTGCCAGTTTTCCCTGTAGTTGCCTGGATATCGACTTGGTGGACTGTTGTTGGCATCACCCAGGCAGCCACTGTAAATGTATTTGTAACTGACGTAAACCTTGAGGTATCGACGGTAACTCTATCATCGATACCATCAAATTTTAGACAAGCTCCAAACCTATCATCTGGAACAAGATTTGCCCCTCCTGATGCTGTACCGTTCTGTTTTAAGTTAGAACTGTCAAAAATTATATTGTCTTGGATATTATCTAATGTTAAATAAAGAACTAAATTATCATTTAGATTATTCATTCAATTTACCCTTTTAGTTCACTGGCAAAGTCTGGTTGATCATTATTGAGATGATGGTTATTGTCCTGAAGTTGTGTCTCTGCTTGCTGTTGGATCTTAATAATCAGTTGGTACACTTCTTTATACGATTTCTCACTTAGAGCGTCCAGAATTTGATTGACTTCAGGTAGGGCTAATTGAAGCTGAATGTCTTGTATTGGTATCATTCCTGAAAAATCCATGGTTTATCCATTGTTCATTCTCCATCCTGTGTTAACCTAATCCAGCCTTCCCGAATCTCCTGCTGTGCACTAAAGGTCGCCTGAGGGTTCACGGTCTCAATCTCTCGTTCTGTATGCCAAACGCCATTGTTCTTCTCGACCCACGACCAACCATAGCCAGGTTCAGTCGGCAAGGAGAGGTTGATGCTGCCGCGACTGGTCAGAATAGGAGCCGACAAAAACGTGACTTCAATTTTGCGCAAGGCTTCAACAAACTGATCCGGAGGAATGCGAATGGACTTAGTCGGTAAAACACCCGATGTCGCATGTACACTGCCTCGGGGATCGACCAGCATTGTTAGAACAATAGGATCACTATCGATCGACTGAACCAAGTGAGGCGCATCGGCATAATAATAGATATTGGGATGATCCGCTGGGGACACATGGGCGTCTTCCATAGAATCATTTAGGTAAAAGACCTCATTTTGGTAAACACCATCTTGCTCTTGCCAAAATCCAACTAGACCATCGTTTAACTGTTGGTGTTCGCCGACACGAATTGGGAACTTAACCTTGGTAAAGTTCTCGGTTTCTCGTAGGATCGTCTCTACACCTGTCTGTGGATTTTTAATGCAACACAGACAAGAATTCATCTTATCCGCGTTGCCTTTGAACTCGCATTCTACTTCTTGCCTAAAAGTATTCCATCCTTGATCAAAGGCAGGTAGTCCCTGCACTTCCAGATCCAGTCTGGCTCGAACTATGGCGATTGGACGGCCTATGAGGAGGGCGATCGCCTCATGCTGCGCTGAATTTTCTGGATTAATGTCATCTAGAACATTCTCAACCCCTGTCAAAAACTTGTCTAAAAAGTCTGTACCCTGATTAATGATGTGAATGATTAGCTGATGGAGATGAACATTGACCTTGGCAATCTCTTCAACCATGATGGTAGACCGACCTGGTGCAGGAAACCATTGGCAATCTTGAGTGATTGACCCCAACGCCTGCCCTTGAGCTTCGTAGATCATCAGACTGTTATCTAAATTATTGGGCAACAACCAACCGCAAATCGGTGTGGTTGCTGGATGGTCATTCATCTCTGCCTCATCCGTTGCCCAACTAGACGTTGAGTTGGTTGATGAAACTGGAGCAGAATGCCCGTTAGTATTTGCGAAGGTAAAGCCTGAAATTAAAGCTTGATCTGCAGAGAGCCAACGAAAATTTAGTCGCGCAGGTTGTATCAGGCGGGGTGGCAGAACAACCAGGTGAGGGCTTCCGGGAGTGGTCATTGTATCAGTTGTAATGACTTGCTCATCCTTGAAATTAAGCGTTTGCACCTGGCCAAACGTATCTATCAGTCGCAGTTGTAAGATTTTAAGAATCCCTGTACGAATGGGATTGAAGTCGTTGTGAGGTTGGGGTGCCACTTGGTTGGCACTGGCAACGGCTTGCTTCACTGCTTCGGTAAATGGCTGATAGTCTGAGAATCCAAGCGTATCTTGAATGGGTAATTGCAGCGTCTGTTTATGCATCAGTAACGCTTCATTAAACCCGCCCAAGGATTGAGCTAGTGAACAGAAATCAGTATCAATCTCTGCGTCAATTTTGAGAATTTGATCGGTGACTGGATTTTTCTTAGTATCAGGCGCGCTGTACCACTCGATAATATCCCCTCGGTGTCGATCGAAATAGTCATTGGTTCGTTCAGATGCATCAATTGATTTAGCGTTGTAGTAGTCACTTAGCAGTTCTTTTTCTAAAAACTCATCAATCTGTTGCTTAAGTTGAATTTGGGCATGGGGAGTGAGGATACTACGGCCAACATAAACATTGGCTTCCTTAACGAGAGTCTCTTGCCCAGGCTTAATGGCCAGATCAACCGCGTCTTCAGCTAGATGATAATTTTCCTGAATACAGTCTGGGTCATAATTCCGGGTCAGCGGATGGGGAGAGCTTGGATCGATGCCCTCACCACCGTATTTACCCTTGATTGGCAAAACTTCAACTTCCCATTCCAGCAAAAATGGGTGCCAGGGCTGCTCTGTCCAGATGCTAAAGCCAATCTGTTCTGTATCATCACTTGGTTTGACTGATGTGATGGCTTGCCGAATCGTGTCAAACTGTTGAGCGATCGCTTGATCCAGTTGAATAGTTTGGCACTCTAATAGGCCATCTTTGTTTAATCGCCCGTCGTGACCATGCCGGAGGGTATGTTTTACGGTTTTATCTGCAATCAAAATAACAGGTTCGTTAGGCAACCAATAACGGGGAGCCGCGATAGTTTTTAAGGCGTAGACCGTATTTTTGGGGATATCAGGAAATACAAGCGCCGTAACTTTTTGCCGTAGATTTGTAGCGGCTTGTTGGCATTGCCACCTTAGAGCCTTGTTCCTGACAGTTCTACGCTGAAGTGGCAAGAGGCTATTTTTCTCAACAAAATACCTAACCTGATCCAGATTAGGATAGTCATCTCGACTATCTGTCGGTGGATAGGCACACAGCATGTACTTATACCAGTCAGCAAACAGTTGCTTTCGCATCGACGCGATCTCATCGCAATCGCGATCGTACGCCTGCTGTTGAATATTTAATTGATTTAGTAAATGAGCTAACTCTTTAGGCAGTGTCACCTGCGTCTGCTCTATAGTGCCATTGGCGATCGCTGGGGCTGTACTTTCAGGCCGAATCGTCCAAATTGTCCCGCCAGAAACAGCTGTAAACTCTTTTTCGTGGCGAGCCTCCTGAAACTTAAAACCAATGTCCAGTTTTTGACCATCCAGCCGATCGGCTAAATGCAACGCTTCCAACTGGTCTTCCAGGTGAGGAGATATACCCTCAAACTTATTGGCTAAATAAGCAGATAGAGCTTCGGTGCTGGTATTGCCAATTGCAATATCCACCTCTTTGTTCTCGGTTAGAGTGTTGATGAGTGGATTAGATGGGTTGACTTTAAAGGTTAAGTGGGCATAGCAAATTGTCTGTTGCGGAAATGAAGCATTCGATTGATCCGCTGGTTGCTCAACAGACCAGCCATAGTACTCCTCTAACGCCTGATACTTATCCCTAGCTGTTTTAGCAGTTGCGATCGCCTTCTTAAAAGTTCCTGACTGTAAACAGTCCTGAGTTGGGTCGTTATACCAACCCAACACATCGTATTGCACTCCATTCAAGTCTGAAGGCGGCTGATCATCATAAAGCCCAAAAACACTATGGCAGTTGGGATAGAACGCTGCAAAGGTAGGTTCACCATAGCCCACCGCCGTCAGTGGATGTTGTGGATCGAGATATTGAGAAGGATTTTGGGAGTTATTATCTGCAACCCAAGCTGCAAACGGTATTGTACGCCCCATATAGCGGAATGGTTGGGGATGCGTCTTATCCGAATAGGGATAGCTGATGCCACTGAATTGGAATTCTTGCGCAGGGGGATATAAATAGTCGCTTTCAATTACCCATTGTTTTTTCTGTTCCCCCACATGTGTACGAGTCACTAACCATCGGTTAGGAACTATAGGGAAAGAAAGAATACTTTTTTGATCACCAGTGTTCTGAGCAGATTGGCTAATATCTCTTACGCCTCTCGTCAAACCATCAGGTAATGCCCAGTGGAGATGCACCCCCGGCTTCAGCTGAAAGCCTCGATCCTGAAACGGCTGAGATAATACTTCCTCACTGATATTTGCAATATCTGGGTTAACATCTCTTGTACCGTCAAAATATGGTAGACGGCTGAAGTCTGCCATGGGTTCGATTCCGGTGCGCTCGCCTTTCAGAACCAGAGCATCTAAATGGATGGGAACCGTTAAAGTATTACTCATTACTTTTGAGGCTGTCTACCGTGGCTTATTTCAAAAGACCAAAAACCCAGACTTTTTTACTTTGAATGCTGATTTCTAAAATCGACGAATTACGGAATAATGCAACTATACACTTTAATGGCTGAAGAAACCAGTCTCTAAACTAGAAATTTTAGTGGGGTAAATGGCAAGGCTAACGAGTAAGGGGAATAAGCGATCGCCATATTCAGCGCTACACAGGCACATTTGCATCGGCGATCGTGGCCTGATGTCAGTGTGGTACTCGTCTCGCGTAAAATTTTAATAGCCAAGGGAGGTCGTGAGAATTTTCCACGGCCTCCCTTCGTTTTACGGCCTAACTAGTGGCTTGTTAGGCATTTTTTAGCAGGTGATGTGCTGCGCGGAGTGGAGTGCATTACCCGTTCAATCCGTCATTTTTTAATGGACAGATTACTAGAGGGCAGCAGTTTTCTAAGGGGTTGCAGATGGCTTAGCTCCTCAGAGCGAGGTAACCACATTTGGGTAGCTGGCAGCAACGGCACCGCTTGATTGAACAACAGCACTGGAGTGTTATCAACTAATCGGAGCATCAGTTCTGCTGCAAGGTCAATCTCTGGAACGGATTCTTGTTCAAAGTCCAGATCTAGGCGACGAACAATCTGGAATGGCCGCAGATCAGGCGCGTCGGGGTCTGGATCGCTCTGGCGAAAGAAGTTAGGTGACACCTTCTGTCCGTCCATCACCACTTGCGTGCGGGCAATAA
>Ga0163155_10003665_pt1 | contig 16403 bp, 14 predicted proteins | sample OliLakLV19SP4G1_FD_148611 | JGI IMG/M metagenome (GOLD analysis project Ga0163155, IMG submission 148611) | Freshwater microbial mat bacterial communities from Lake Vanda, McMurdo Dry Valleys, Antarctica - Oligotrophic Lake LV.19.SP4.G1 | ecosystem: Environmental > Aquatic > Freshwater > Lake >... | reverse complement strand
ACTGAGTTTTGGCAATCCCGGCGGCGATCGCCTCATCGGAAATTGCCCACCCCTGCGCCCGCAATAGATGCAAGGCCGCGATCGCCACTGCCGAATTGGTCAACTGGTGCGCCCCCAGTAGCGGCAGCGGATATTTCAGCGCAACGGGTTGGAGGGTGCTGGTCGATCGCTCGCCTGCCTGCATTTGCCAACCTCGGTACTCTGCCCAGCCCTCAGCAATTTCTACAGCGGGGCTAACCCAGACCGCAGGGCAGTTTAGCTCCGCAATCCGCCGTTTCAAGACCGCTTCGGCTTCGGGGGGCTGAGGGGCGATCGCCACTGGACATGCGGGTTTCAAAATCCCCGCCTTCTCCCCAGTAATTTCGCTCAGCGTTGACCCTAATCGCTGCCAATGTTCGCGGCTGAGGGATGTGATCAGGCTGACTAAGGGGCGATCGCACACATTGGTCGCATCTAACCGTCCGCCCAGCCCCACCTCTACCACGGCTATATCGACCTGCTGCCGCGCAAAGTATAGCCAAGCCGCTGCCGTAATCACCTCAAACTGAGTTGGAGATGGATAGTCAGGAGCGATCGCAGCTACCACCTCTTGCAGCAAATCGTAGAAGACATCTGGCGCAATATCTGCCCCATTCAGCCAGATGCGTTCGCACCAACTGACCAAATGCGGCGAAGTATAGCGCCCAACTCGATAGCCAGCCTGTTGCAGCACCGCCGCCAAATAGGCACAGACCGATCCCTTGCCGTTGCTCCCGGCAACATGCAGCACCGCCACCCGCTCATGCGGATTGCCCAACGCTGCCAGCAGGCGCACAATTCGCTCTAAGCCCAATTCCACGCCAAAATGGGTAAAGCGGTTGAGCACAGCATCAATCGAACATTCCCCAGCTGGCGCAATCGGCAGGGGGATATCGGCATCAAAGCTCGTCATTGATGATGCAGGGTCAATCACAATTGCCAATTATAGTAGGTTGAACACCGGATGATGAACACCGCCCACCGCTTAACCCCAGCTCGACTGCCGCTCTAACCTCTATTCTGTAAAAACTTCCCTGCCATCGACAGCGTATCGGCCATATCCACATCGCCATCGCCGTCGGTGTCTAAAAATTTATTGAGCACCGAATTCGACGGTGCGGCCCCTGCCGTTGCCGAAGCGCCCGATGTGGGTGCTCCTGTTTGCAGCAGTTTAAGCACAATCGGCACCACGGCAGGTAAAAGCGATCGCACCAGGCTAGGGTCTAGACCCGTCCGTTGTGCCACCGTTTCTGCAATTTGCTGCTGCTTTTGTGGCGGAAACAATAGCTGCATCGCCATGGGATTTACTCCGGTGCCGGCAAACTGATTCACCAACGCTTCCACGCCCGCATTGCCGTCAGCAGCACGCTTCTCTTGCAGTGCCGTACGCACAAACCCACCGACGTTTGAGACCACGCCTTGCATGGCATTGGCATCTACCCCTTGACCAGCCGATAACTGCTGCACAGCGCCCAAAATGCTGCCAAGTTGGCCAACGCTGGCCTGCTGTTGGGGGTTACTAATGGCTCCCAAAACCTGATCAAAAAGTCCCATAATTTCTGTAAAAGGGTGCTTGAACGGATAAAGTGAACGTGATCCAAGTCGCCTTGATGGTCAAGCTGTGATTCAAAATTGGGGCTGGATACCGACTGCAACCAGCCCCAGACGCATCAACTCAGCGCCTGACTCTAGCCGATCGTGACCTGGCTGGAATCAACTTCGGTAGCGCCGCTGACACCACCGGCGATCGCCACGGCTTTCTTCAGATAGTCATCGCTTGGGACTTTACCCTTGAGTACGACCTTGCTGCTCAACTGAGCCACCCACAGGGTACCCACATCATCCAACAGGGGATCTTTATCGAAGGCCAGCGCTACCCGCTTAGCCAACCCGCTGTCATCAAACTCACCATCTAGACCTGCCTTTTCAGCGGGAACGCCAGCGGCAGCAGGGGCAGCAGAGGCAGCAGGGGCAGCAGGGGCACCAGCAGTCGTTGCAGGTTTCTTATTTCCGGGGAAAAGTCTATCAAACCAACCCATGGCTATATCTCTCCAAAATTGAATACGTGATGGTCTGTTCTCTACTGTCTAGGGATATCGCTCGCAACATCCCAGATAGATTATTGTCATGTGTTGCGATATTTTACATCTACCTCAAGTGAATTTCACTGATCTTCAAAGAGTGCTATTTTGAATGACCGATTTACGTTCCGGTAAGGCAAACAGCCGACGGTCAGATATTACGTTGTTTAAAGTTTTTTGAGGTTTTGCCGATCGGGTAAAACCCCTGCTGTACAATAGATTCGAGTTGGAAAAGGTTGTGGCTCGGTCAATTCCAGGGACTCAGCGATTAATGAATCCTGCTTTAGTGTAGTGTTCGGCTATAGTGTTCGGCAGTGTTCGGCGATCGCCCCTTTGATCTAAAGACCGATAATATTACGCCGTTAGACCCCATCGCACTGATCGTTTGGAGCCTCTATATCCATGTCTCACGCAGTCAAAATTTACGATACTTGCATTGGGTGCACTCAATGCGTTCGAGCTTGTCCCACGGACGTTCTGGAAATGGTTCCTTGGGACGGCTGCAAGGCTGGTCAAATTGCTTCGTCTCCCCGTACTGAAGACTGCGTTGGCTGTAAGCGCTGCGAAACCGCTTGCCCCACCGACTTCTTGAGTATTCGCGTCTACCTGGGCGCAGAGACAACCCGCAGCATGGGACTGGCGTACTAAGCTTGGTTAGCCAATCTCTTGGTTAACCATGGTTAATCAGTTGAAATTTAACGTTATAAGGGGAGACTAGTCTCCCCTTTTTTCATGCCGCTGGTTGCTGTGTGCCGCATCCCTTTCGCCAGTGCTGGTTCCAGGCTTGGCCGTTGGCTTGAGTTGCCTTAGTCTTACTCAACTCAACTACGTCGTCGCCCTACTAAACAATTGGGGTGTTCTAACCTTACCAAAACTGATTTACTATTCATTGGGCTTTGTGTTGCTTTTGTTATCTGTTTGTTGACAAAAGAGCCTTTGCTCATAACGATTTTGGGTTGTGCCAGTGTGGCATTTCTCAGTCTCTGGCACTTGATCAAAGCAGTACCCATTCTAAAAAAAATACCTGGGTGTCAAAATGCGTTTCTGGCATATTGCCTCACTCATTATTGCGATCGCGGCGCTGCTCCACACCTTCGCTGCACCTGCCCAGGCTATCTTTCTCAGCGGGTTGAACAATTTTTGTCAACTTAGCTCAGCAAAGTTCACAGGCAGGTGGCGGCACTGCCACACTGGATGTCAATGTGATCGGGCTAATTTTCAACTGAATTCGGGGGATGTTTTTGTTGCTGGTGCTGCTGCGTCACTTTTTGCTTACAACCAGGCGCAGCAAGGAAACGACTGGCGACCGATCGTAACCCAGGTAGGACTGGCATTTGCGATCGTAATTGCGATTGATGTGGTCACCTTCATCTTTGTGGGGAATGGTACAGGAACTGCTGGTGGTTGATTTGACATATTCAGAACAGTGTTCACATCTAATGCTGTGATTCAAGAGAAGTATTCTTCTGAAGTCTACTGTACTATTTCCCTCGCTATATTCTATAAATGCTTATTACAGTACGCTGAATTGATCGGAGCTGGTGATTGAAGTATTTAGTTTCAACTTGCACTTTTACTTTTACATTACTACCCGGTTTAAATAAAATATGTTGCTGTTTAGCTTCGCGCAATACGCTAGTGTGAACTTCAGCATGGAATTCATCCTTACCGTGTCTGAATGTCCATTTTGAATCACGATTAGAAACAATCTTGAGAACCATCGTCTCATTATTTACGTATGAATCAATAAGTGGCGGTTTTGGTAAATCAACAACTGAGGGAAATACTTTTGCTATATCAGGGACAGGAGGAGCTACAAAAAGAGCCTCCGTCATAATTTTACTTTCAAATTCAAGAACGTCCCAAGCTTTACTCTTGATAGAACCTGGTAGATCATTTAGCTTATTAAAAGCTTGCTGCTTTTTCAGTATTTTTAGTGGATTTTTAGAATTAACCTTTGGAAGTTTGGTAGCAGGTGTAGATTGTTCCGTTATATGGTCTGGAATAGTATGGTGCTTATGATCGAAGGCGCTGCCAGGGTTGTCGGTAGTTATAGAAATGTCAAATGCATTAGTAGTTCGTCTAGTTACTTGGAGTGGGTCAAAGTCTTTTTCAAAAACAGGTTTCCGGCTTTGTGGGGTTTGATACTGTACCTCTGATGTCTCTTGAGGCTCAGAAAATTTGACTTTACGTATTGAGTCTGTAATTGAGGCTTCATTACCTTTTAGGGAACCCAATGAGTTAAAGCCAGCGTTTTGAATCTCTTTGGGTTCATTCCACACTTTGTGAGACGAAATACCTGTTAGAGCCTGCTCCGTACGCTCATACCTTTGAATAGAAGCATTTTCTAGGGGGAGAACTCCCTCCCAAGCCTTTCTTGGGAGAGGATCGGTTTTTAGGCAAGGCAAAGCCCAGGACTGATCTGACTTTTGGACTACCTCTGGTTGCTTTCTAAGAGGCTCAGAATTGAGGCTTTTTAGGTACTCTGACTTTATCAAATTTGAGGGCTGGGGGGCGAGTTTATTCAATGATGCCGCAATGCCGATCGCTGGATTCACTTGAGGTTGATGAATCTCGGGTGGCTTACCAGCTATAGGAATGGTTGATGGTTTAGTCGCTAAGGGCAACCCTGCCAAGTCAGCTTCGTTAGGCAAATCGTTAGGGTGAGCAATCGCTGTAGTATTGGAAGCTGTATTAGTATTCTCAGTTGGATTGGGGGCTAAATCCAGTTTAAGGGCAAGCCGCTTTTCAGGCTCCTTCTCTGCAAAAGGAAGCCGCTGATTCCGATCATCTGGAGTTTCTGAAGGTAGGAGACGACGGTTGTCAGAATGGCTCATGCTGATCCTCCGTTTGGCTTTTTCTTATTCTAGCGGTTCAATCACTTTAACCACAGTATAAGTTGTGATGGGTTGGTACATACGATCGACTTGAAGTCTGACTTTAAAAGTACCGTACTTTAAGGAAACTCCCTTACCGCAGGTAATCTTAATACGTTCTCCTTGAAAGTTTGCCCACCATTCTGAAGTAGCTGTATTACTGACACCCAATATTTGAATCTCTTCATTATATTCACCGCCACCCGATTCTGAACTATCTGTGAGGATTTCTATTCTTTTTTGCAACGCTTCAACTTGCTGGTTCAACCTGTCAACTTGCTGGTTCAACCCGTTGAGTTGGCTTTCCGCAAGTGAGGCATTTCGGCGGGAAATATTTCTAACTAAATCTTCAACTCTATAAAGTAAAGCTAACCTAGCAGGATTTATTTTTCGTAGGTTGCTCCTGATGTCCTTAGAGAGTTTGCTTAAAATGTATCCTGCGGAATTCTCCTCACTCTCCGACAGACGAGAGGCATTACCAATAATCGCTGTGATTTTTTCATAATCCTGATCCAATGGCTCTTGGAAGAAAGGCTTAATAAAGTAGAGTAGCTTCAGACCTGCGTAACGTCCCTTCCACTGTTCAAGACCTAGCTTTTCAATTAGCTTCTCTTCTAGTTGGGAGTGATTGCGGTTGAGATTACCTAAAATAGTTGAGATCTTTGGAACACTCTCATCTTTGCTCTTCTTACTTAGAAATTCAATGATTTTACTTAATAACCAATTTTCAGAGGCTTCGTGGTTTAAAGAATCTATTTCTTGATTAACAGTATTAATAGAGGCTTGTGATTCTATCTTATCTTTAGTCCGCTCCTCTACTTTAATTTCGAGTGGTGTTTCACTTGGTTGAAAAAGACCAGTGAAGCAACTGTATAACAAACTACCAGCAGATTTAATAGGAAATTTATGGGTGGAAAATGGACCTAGGAGAAACCAGCCGAACAGTGTAATAATTAGAAATAGGAGAACTATAATGTAGTTTAAAAACTTATCTTTTGGCTTTAAAGGAGCTAAATCTTTGTAGCTGAATTGGCTCAAGCGGGTCCAACGAGTATCTTGACTATGAAATTGTACATTCAATAACCTTAGATTAGGATTTTTAATTCTATCAAGAATGACAGTGATGGGTACAGCTCTTGCCTCTAAAGCTTGGTTAGGGTTGCTGCGAATGATCATTCCGCAAACTTTTTCGGTCTTACAATTTAAAAGTGGTGAGCCACTATATCCACCTTTAATGAAGTCACCCTTAAATCTAATGAGTGGAGATGATGAATCCTCCAGTTTGCTAATTCTTGGACTAATTCCTGAAACTGTCCCGTCCCTAGGGTCTCCACCATGGTAGGCAGAAGGTGAATTAACTGGATACCCGTAGGTATAAACTTTATCATGTGGTTCGGGATTTTCTTTATCAAGACACACACAAGGGTGTCCTTCCAGATCTCTTATTTCCAAAAGGGTTAAATCTAATTCAGAATCAGAAAATTGGATCTCAGCCTCATAATCCTGCTGATTAGATAACCAAGATACTTGGACTAGACCACTGTCTTTTTTAACAACATGAAAACATGTAAGGATAAGTCCTGGAGCAACAAAGAAACCTGTTCCCTTGCTTATCCTTAGGGTGCATTGATTCAGCAAGTCAAATAAAGACATAAATAACTATAAAAACGAGCTGTTTACTTAGTAATTTGTTAACGCTAGTTTAAATTACACTTTCAATGGTTGGTCAATAAGTTTCGCCGGATTTGTAATCAACTACTTACTCCACTCCATTGTTATTTCCAGATTTGCCTTGCCTGCACCCTTTACAAACAAGGCTGTTAATTGTCCGGACTCTACAGAAATTTCCAATCCTAATTTAACGCTGATTTTGTCCGGCTGAGATTCTCGCTGTGCTTCCTTGATTGCTTCTGCTACGTCTCTAGTAATACTCTTAATAACTGCCGAAGCCTGAGAAAACGGGAAAGTCTCACCGCTCACCTCTGTTTCACCGATCTGCCTAGCTTCAACGTAGATTATCGTTTGGTCAGATAACTCTACTGCAATAAGTTCTTCCATAACACCTCACGAGGGCTTTTGCTCTGAATTTTGTACATATTAACTCATTAGAGGTAATTTGTACGTTCCTCCGCACTGCGGTTTTTGAATGTGACGATCATCGGCATTGCCAAACAACAGCTTGAAAGTCTTTACAGCGAATGTTAGGGTAAGATTGGCACGGAACTGGTGGAATGCTGGAACTCGAAGCAAGCGCAGGCACAAGCGTTCGTGTAGCGTCCCTGAAGGGGAATCGTGGCTGAAGCAGAACGACAGGCGCGATCGCCCCTTGCTAAAATGATGGCATTTACTCCCTTCCAGATAATATGACTAACCCCAAAGAACAACTCATTCAAGAACTTGACCAGACTCCTGATTTCGTTGTGCAAGAGGTCTTAGACTTTCTGCTGTTCATCAAAGTTCGTTTAAAGCACAAAAGCAGGGAAGAACAAACCAACAGTGCGCAGCAGTCCCCCAGTCTTCCACCTTTTCTACAGTTTGTTGAAGAAATCAGTGCCCAAATTCCCAAAGAAGAATGGGCAAAGCTGCCCAGCGACCTTTCTAAGAACTTGGATCATTATTTGTATGGCTCACCGAAGGACGAGACATGAAAACCGTCTTTGCTGATGCGGGCTATTGGATTGCAGTCCTGAATCCTGCGGATGACCTTCGTACCAGAGCTGCCAGTCTTTCCAATGCTCTAGAACCCTTTCAAATTGTGACCAGTGAGATGGTCGTCACTGAAGTCTTAAATTCATTCTCTAGACGAGAGAGTGCCTTCAGGAAAGCAGCGGCTCAATTTGTGAAGCGATCGCTCGATAATCCTAAAATCGAGGTTGTTCCTCAAACTAGCGATTTATTTCATCAAGCACTTGATCTCTATGAGCAAAGAGCCGACAAAGCATGGAGCCTTACTGACTGCGCTTCATTCTGCATCATGCAGCAACGAAATATCCTCGAAGCACTAACCCACGATCGCCATTTTGAACAAGCTGGCTTTATTGCTCTGCTTCGATAGATAAGCGATCGCCCTCCACTATTCATCATCTAACCTCTGGATTCAAAACCTCTCCCTTTCTGCACCAAGATTTACCCTCAGCAGTCAAAACGTTGACCTCAGAACCGCAACATCCGAGCGCTCATTTGCAGCAAGAGGATTTTAACGATTGAGATGGCTACAGCCCTTATCCACTGGAATCCAGCGCTGTAGGGCGAGGCAATAACTTAGAGCTTGTTAAAAAATAAGTTAGCACTTTGGGCGTGAAACCAGTGTGAGGCAAGGTGTTACGGCTAGAAGGTGTGAAATTATTTCTTAACGACCCCTTATAACACAGTCAGACAGCTTGTTTTCTCCTAGGATGAGTTAGTATCCTCAGATGACGCTGGACACTACTACTGTTGATCGTGGAGTAAGGAGACGCTCATGTGCGGAATTGTTGGCTATATCGGTACCCAAGCTGCCAGTGAAATCTTGTTGGGAGGCTTGCGCAAACTGGAATACCGGGGCTATGACTCTGCTGGCATTGCTACCCTTTGGAACGATGAAATCCACTGTGTGCGCGCCAAGGGCAAGTTGCAGAATTTGCAAGACAAACTAGAGGGGCTAGAAAATCCGGCTCAAGTTGGCATTGGCCACACCCGCTGGGCGACGCACGGCAAACCCGAAGAATACAATGCTCATCCGCACATGGACACGGCACGGCGGCTGGCTGTGGTGCAAAATGGCATCATCGAAAACTACCGAGATTTGCGCGAAACCTTGAAGGCCAACGGCCATGAGTTTCGCTCTGATACCGATACAGAAGTCGTGCCGCACCTGATCGCCGAATATTTGAAGCAGTTGCAGAGTGCCGCCACGCCACATCCAACGCCCTTTATGGAAGCCGTTCGCCGTGCCGTGAATGACCTCAAAGGAGCCTTTGCGCTGGCGATTATTTCAGCCGATTACCCAGACGAGTTAATTGCAGTGCGGCAGCAGGCTCCGCTGTCGATTGGCTTTGGCCAGGGCGAGTTCTTTTGTGCGTCGGATACACCTGCCTTGGTGGCTCACACGCGCGCCGTGCTGACGCTAGAGAATGGCGAAATTGCTCGACTGACGACCCTCGGCGTTGAGGTCTATAGCTTTGGGGGCGATCGCCTGCGCAAAACGCCGCGCACCCTCAACTGGAACCCGATTCTGGTAGAAAAGCAGGGTTTCAAGCACTTCATGCTAAAGGAGATCTACGAACAGCCGGGAGTGGTGCGGGCTGGATTAGAAGCCTATTTAGATAGCGATTGGACGGCCAAATCTACTACCTCACCCGTCAACCTCGGCTTGCCCGATCGCTTTTATGACGACCTAGAGCAAGTGCAAATCGTCGCCTGTGGCACCAGCTGGCACGCCGGATTAGTCGGCAAATATCTGCTCGAACAGTTGGCAGACCTGCCCACCCAGGTGCAATATGCCTCCGAATTTCGCTATGCGCCATCGCCCCTAACGCCCCACACCCTCACCATTGGCGTCACCCAGTCGGGCGAAACTGCCGACACGCTATCGGCACTTGATATGGAACAGCGCCGTCGGGCAGAAATCGGCGGCAAATTTGCCCCCAAACTGCTGGGCATTACCAACCGCATGGACAGCACCCTCAGCAACCTGGTAGATCATTTAATTAACACCCACGCTGGGATTGAAATTGGCGTCGCGGCTACCAAAACCTTCTCGGCTCAGTTGGTGGCATTCTACTGCTTAGCAATCGATTTAGCCTATCGGCGTAAAACTGTCTCACCCGAACGCTTAGAAGAAATTATTACCGAACTGCGGCTACTGCCAGCCCAGATTGAATCGATTTTGGAAGTGCAAGAACGCTACGTTGAACAACTCGCCCACGACTTTACCGAAACGCAAGATTTCATCTTTCTAGGTCGGGGCATCAATTTCCCGATCGCCCTCGAAGGGGCACTGAAACTCAAGGAAATCAGCTACATCCACGCCGAAGGCTATCCCGCTGGCGAAATGAAACATGGGCCGATCGCTTTGCTGGATGAGAAGGTGCCCGTGGTGGCGATCGCCATGCCCGGTATGGTCTACGAAAAGGTGCTCTCGAATGCGCAGGAAGCCAAAGCCCGCGATGCGCGCCTAATTGGCGTTACACCCATGGGCGATGCCGAAGCGGCAGAAGTGTTTGATGACCTGCTGCCCGTGCCTGCGGTCGAGGAACTGCTGTCGCCTCTGCTGACGGTCATTCCGCTACAATTTCTCGCCTATCACATTGCGGCGCGGCGCGGGTTGGATGTGGATCAGCCCAGAAATTTAGCGAAGTCTGTCACGGTTGAGTAAATTAACTGTCAGCGAAGTCTACCTTATCTAAAGAAAAGAGTGCGGCGCTTTGTGCCGCACTCTTTTCTTGAAGTGGAGTTTTACATCAGAGCTCTAAACTGCGTGACTGCTTCGGTGTAGCGAATGGGCAGCACATACTCTAGGTTCTCATTGGGGCGCGCAATAATGTGAGTTGACAGCACAGAGCCGCCATTAACCCGCTTGACCGATTCAATACCCGCGGCGATCGATGCCTGGACTTCGGAAACATTGCCCCGGACAATGACGGTGACTCGACCACTGCCGATTTTTTCGTAGCCGACTAAGGTAACCTGAGCCGCTTTCACCATGGCATCCGCCGCTTCGACAACCGCCGGGAAACCCAGGGTTTCAATCATTCCAACAGCAATTGACATAAAGATACGTCTAACCTTTTTGATGGTTTTGATGGTTGATAGACACCCAGATATCCGTCACTGATTTCATTTGAACAAATTTGCCTGATGGGTAGATACGGCACTCAACCCATATTCCTCAGGTGTGCTTTGTTGCCTGTTTTATAGAATGCCGTGCGTGTTAACTAAGTACGGTGGTAGTAGCTCTAAAAACGCCACACGAAAACCTTCGCACCCAATGGCGTTGCACAGCACTATCAATAAAACTCAGGATACGGTGTCAAATAGAATCTTGATTTCTCAAAAGTGTATCTAAACGTTAAGTGTACCGCTGTTCGGTCACGGCATGGTAGTGGTTAGCACGAAAAGATTGTATCGACCTCCCTTTGCCTTGGCAGGCACCTCAAGATTCACTCGCTCCTGGTCGGGTGGCACAAGCGTTTGCAGGAATTTTAGCCGCGATTGGCACCCCTGCCCTTGCTCCCAAACCCCGTGGTAAATCTCCAGGACGGGTGAAAGGGTACACCCCTGCTTCGCGTCCCCGCGTCCCCGCTATCCGACGGTTAAAAAACGAGCCTCTAAACGCAAGCAATCCGAGCAATCCCCGAACCGTTCGGTTGCGACAGCAGCTTAACTTCGAGCAGGATTGCATTTAATCTCTTGAGTTCAACTGTCATGAACGGTTGAGCGAATTCTTTATGGCATCCTGTTGAGCAATGTTGTGATGCCAGTTAGTCCAAACTAAAGTTACTATCACTTCTCCTACCTCATTGGCGCAGATTATGAGGCTGCCAGAGAGGTCAGGCAAAAGAAGTTGAATTTGTAGCGATGAAGAAGCGATCGCGCCCCTTGGCCCGAAGTCGTCAGGAGGCAGCGATCGCCCTTGTTTTCATAGGAACACTAAACTGCTTGAGCACTAGCCGTGGTCACAGACGGCTCATCGGTTCCTGCTTTCAAGCGACTGGCGCTACTTCTGCGAATCCGCTCACTTTTACGCACACCGCCTGCCATTTCGTATTCGCGGCTGTTTTTACCATATTTGAACGCAACGCCAATCAACATTTGGTCGGCGAGGTCGCCCAGGCTTTTCTCCAAGGCATCAATTTCTGTTTTAGAAGAATCAACAATGGTGAGAGCGGTGTTGTAGGAGTCGATTTTGGTGCGAAGCTGTTCGATCTGAATGGTGTAGGAGTGGCGATCGCTCCACCGTTATTAACGACAGCTTCTGCATTGGTCACAACCGCTCATTTGGCAATGGCAACGGTAGGGGCATGCCATGCCCCTACCAATGGCGTAAACCGCTCCGACTGGGGGCACCCTTGATGCACAGGTGCTTGCCAAGATTAGAGCGACATGAAATACGACCCGGAAAAACATCACCGGAAATCGATTCGGTTGCAGGGGTACGACTACACATCAGCCGGACTGTATTTCATCACCATTTGTACGTATCAACGGCAATGCCTGTTTGGCACGATTGTCGATAGCGAGATGCGATTGAGCGATTATGGGCAAATTGTGTCAGATGAATGGATGCGATCGCGGGTTATTCGACAAGAAATTGATCTCGATGCCTGGGTTATTATGCCTAACCACGTTCATGGCATTGTAGTTATTCTTCCAACCGATATACCTCATGTAGGGGCGCACGGCCGTGCGCCCCTACCACGTGTGCCGCAACGGGTTGGGATTGCACACCGCAAGCCTCGTTCGTTGGCATCATTTGTTGCCGGATTCAAATCAGCCGCTACCAAACGCATTAATATCGTTCGCAATGCTCCCGGAACACCCATTTGGCAGCGCAACTATTATGAACACATTGTCCGCAATGAATTATCCTTACAACGCCTGCGGCAATACATCCACAACAACCCTCTTTCCTGGCAGGAAGACCAATTGCATCCTGATGTGCCTTCAAAATGGTAGGGGCGCATGGCCATGCGCTTCCATCCGATATACCGCATGTAGGGGCGTACGGCCATGCGCTTCCAACCGATATACCGCATGTAGGGGCGCACGGCCGTGCGCCCCTACCGAGGAACAATTGAGGCTATAACAGAGCTAATTAATGGACGTGTCATGCCAGCCAACCCTCGCAGTTTCTTAGCCGGCTCAGACGGCGTCAACCGCTTAAACGACGCCAAAACACGGCTGAAGCTCACCAACGTTGCCCTTGCAGACCAGGCAGGGGTAAGTGCCGATACGGTGGGGCGGTTGCTGCACCCTGAGCGAGGCGATCGCGCTCCACTATTGAGGTTTATTTCTCGCACCTGCTTGGTCAAGGTGGCAGATATGGACAGCAATCCCTGAGATTGGCTACCTTTGAGGCAGGTTTTGCAACTGAGACTTAATGATGCAAGTGTTGAAAGGGTTCTGGCAGTTTCTCAATACCGATGTGCGAGAAATCCCCTGGGGAGAACTAGCCGAGAAAGGGATTGAAGCTGTCACGGCAACTAAAGACCTGGGTGAAGCCCTTAAGGAGCAAGCACCTCATCTGAAACAGCTCCAGCCCTACCTAAAGCAAATAGAGCCGTTTCTAAATACCCTCGACTCTCCAGTGACGCAGCTTGCCGTCTCAGGGCTACCGTTTGTTTCGATTGGCATCGGGCTACTCAAGCTTTATCTGGATCGGTCCAAAACTGATCCCTCTTACGAGACCTCAGTGGCGATCGCCGCTCAATTGGCGTACTTACAAAGCCTTGAAGCCGTCTTGAGTCAGGTCAACGACCCGGCAATTGTCGCCAAGCTCAATCAGGTCTCCCTCAAGTCGATAGTGGAACGGCAACTAACCCGATTAGATGCGACCCAGCTCAGTTTGGCAGAGGCTAAAGTGGTGACCAGCCGCTTTCGAGAGTCGGTGCTGGCTGAGCAGTTTAGTCAGGCGCTGACTGGGCTGTTGCAACAGGCCCAGCTCAATGCAACAGAGGCGCAGCGGTTGGCTGATCAGGTGGCTTGGGGAACCCATCGCTATCTGCACCAGGCCATTGCCGAAGCAGGCGATCGCGTTCAGCCTCTGGCCGAGATTTACCGCACGGGCGGGCAACAGATCCAAGATCGCTACGACAGCATTGCAGCCTATTTGAATGACATCATTGCGCCACTGCCGCTTGAACAAGTGTTTGACGAGCATGACCCACTGATCAGATTCGAAGATATCTACGTCCCTCTCAATGTCCAGCCTCTATATCAATCAGGTGAACCTAACCGGGCGATTGCTCCGGTAAATATTCATACCTGGGCACAACAACAACTGGAGAAGCTGCCGGAGAACCCTGACGAACCTCGCAAGGTCATGTTTGTAGAGGGAGATGCAGGCCGGGGCAAGTCTGTGTTCTGTCGAATGCTGGCAGATTGGGTACGCAAGAACATGGGCTTTTCCTACATTCCGCTCTTAATTCGGCTACGCGATATCCGCACCCTGGCCAATAATCTCACCGAAACGCTAGAAGATTGCCCCGACTTGGAACAAGTGAAATTTGTCCGGGGCGATTCTGACTGGCTAGCAGACCGTAACACTCGGTTTTTAATCATTCTGGATGGGTTTGATGAGCTGTTGCTAGAAGGGCGTACCACAGGCGGACTGAAGGAATTCTTACAGCAGGTGGCTGATTTTCAGGCGCGTAGCCAGATAGTTCAGAATTTGGTGCTTGTTGCCTGATAAGGGTTTGAGGGTCATTATCCACATTAAAGACTTGGCTGAAACGCACACAATTTTGTGCTTGTGGAAAAACCGAGAAAATCATGGTCTTTTTTGCCCTTGGATAATGCCTCAAACCCTCACTCTATATGAGGCACCAAATTTGAAACTATGTGCAGCAGCAACTAGAGGGAGACTCCCCGCCCCTCATTTGCAACACAGCTTTACCGTCAGACATCCAAATTGCTAAAGATAGAGCCTGCGATCGCCTCCCCGCTGTCTTAATAGAATGCTACCCAAGTGTCTTCGAGACCCTTGAGGCAGCTGAAGCGTTTGTTCGGAAACAGCAACAGGAAAAAGCCTAATCTCGCCAAGAATGATTTCACTGTGGCGGCGTGATACTAATATCTACCTGCAACAGCTCCAGCGCCGACTGCAACGTATCGGCTTCAGCCGCAGGCTTGTCGGTGCGCCAGCGCAAAATGCGCGGAAAGCGAACTGCAATGCCCGACTTATGCCGAGTCGATCGCAGAATCCCTTCAAACCCAATCTCAAACACCTGAATGGGTGCCACCGATCGCACCGGGCCAAATTTTTCAATCGTGTGTTGACGAATCCATTTATCTAGCGCGTCAATTTCTTTATTGTCTAAGCCAGCATAGGCTTTAGCAAACGGGACTAACTCTGTGCCATTCCACAATGCAAACGTATAGTCTGTAAATAAGTTAGCCCGCTTGCCGCTGCCCGCCTGCGCATAAATTAGCACCGCATCCAGCGTCATCGGTTCTACTTTATATTTCCACCAATAGCCGCGCTTGCGCCCTACCAGGTAAGGACTATCCACCGCTTTAATCACCAAACCTTCTGCGCCCTGTTCTCGCGCCTGTTCCCGCAGCGATCGCAATTCATCCATTGAGCTAAACTCTAAGCGTTCAGATACCGTGACAAATGTTGGATCAGTATCTGTTAGAACCCGAATTAACTGCGTGCGGCGATCGCGCAAACTGCATTCCCGGATGTCTGCACCATACTGTTCTAACAAATCATACGCAATAAAATGAACCGGGTTCTCCTGCATGATCTTAGCCGTGATCCGCTTGCGTCCTAGCCGCTTCTGCAAATGGTTAAAACTCAGTGGCCGGGTGCCATCCCAGCAGAGAATTTCGCCATCAAATACTAGCCCGTCGGGCAGGGTCAAAAAGTAGGTAGCCAGCTCAGGAAACTGCTCGGTAACCAAATCTTCTCCCCGCGACCAGATAAATACCTGCCCTGCTCGTCGAATAATCTGCGCCCGGATGCCGTCCCATTTCCATTCGGCTTGCCAGCGGGCAAGGTCTTCTGTGGCAAAGCGATCGGCTTCTAGCGGCGAGGCCAGAAAAAAGGGATAGGGGCGAGTGGGGGATGTATGGTCGCTGTCTTGCAGTTGAGTCAGGCTGTTGAAGAACTCAACCGTTGGCTTAAAGCTGCCCATTAATCGATGGGCAACTACAGGTTCGGGAATGCCGTATTCGTTGGCGATCGCCCGAATCACCAGTTTCTCCGATAACCCAACTCGAAAGGCTCCGGTCAACACTTTGTTGAGTACAAAAATTTCAAACGCATCCAGCGCTGACCACCACGATACAACCAGGTCTCGCAGGTCTTCGGGGGCGGCGATCGCCTTCACCCGTGGAATGATATCTTCCATCCACACCGAGAGCGGCACGCTGTTTGTATCACTCTGCGGCGGCTCTATTGTGACCGCAGCGTTAGACAGCGCAACTTGGGATGGAAGCGATCGCCACAGCAGCGCAATCACTTCGGCTGAGTCTCCTACTTGGGCATAGCAATCTTCAAACAGCCATTCGGGCATGTCAGTCAGTTGCAGAAAAATATCGCGCAGCACCCGCGATGTAATGAGCCGTTTTCGCATTTTGCCCAGCAGCAAGTAAAGTGCCCACACTGCGTTTTTAGGCGTCTCGTCTCGCAAGTAGCGCTGCAAGGCATCAACTTTGGCATTGGTAGACGTGGTGGCATCTACATCTTGAAATAACTGGGCAAAACGCTTCATGCTCTTTGTAT
>Ga0163155_10003657_pt1 | contig 16427 bp, 17 predicted proteins | sample OliLakLV19SP4G1_FD_148611 | JGI IMG/M metagenome (GOLD analysis project Ga0163155, IMG submission 148611) | Freshwater microbial mat bacterial communities from Lake Vanda, McMurdo Dry Valleys, Antarctica - Oligotrophic Lake LV.19.SP4.G1 | ecosystem: Environmental > Aquatic > Freshwater > Lake >... | reverse complement strand
CTCCATTCGCATTCCAGAACCAGGGCGGTTTGAGTTTCGTTTGGCAGATGGTGCTGCAAACCCGTATCTGCTGCCCGCTGCCCTGATTGCCAGCGGTTTAGATGGCATGGAGCATCAGCGCGATCCGGGCGATCGCCACGACAACAACGCCTACACCGATCCGCTGCCGTCTGGAACCGTCAAACACTTGCCTGCAAATCTGCTGGATGCCCTGCGCTGTCTAGAAGCGGATACTGTGCTCACTCCGATCTTAGGGTCTGCCCTCGTGTCGGCTTACACCAAACTCAAGCGTCAAGAATGGAACGAACACAGCACCCACATTAGCCCCTGGGAACGGGAAGCCACTTTAGACTGTTAGTCACGACTTACCCAATTTGGATTGAATCTGATCAAACAAAGCTTCATCCGCAAAAAACTGCTTCTGAACCTTGCCCCAACCGCCATACTCGTCTACAGTAGCAAGCTTCTTCACCTGAGGAAACTGAGTGGCAAGCTCTTTTGCATTTGTTTGGGCATAGTCGCCTACTGGACGAAATCCTAGCTTGACAAATTCTGCCTGGGCTGCTGGAGTAAATAAGAATTCAGTAAAAGCTTCAGCGACTTCGCGAGTCCCACGCTTGTCTACGTTTCTATCAACTACGGCTGCGGGAGTGTCAATTGAGATATTAATTTCGGGCACCACGTAGTCAATCTTTTGTCCTTTTTGCTTCGCCAGAATCACTTCATTTTCATAGTTAATCAGGGCATCTCCCTGCCCTTGCTTGGCAAAGATATCTGTAGCTTCCCGCGCATCTTTTGCCAAAATTGCCACGTTTTTAAAGGCTTGGGTGACAAATTCGGCTGCTTTTGCCTCATCTCCCCCATTTTTAAGAGCGTAATCCCACAAAACCAGGAAGTTCCAGCGGGCACCTCCAGAGGTTTGCGGGTTTGCTGTCACCCATTTCACGCCATCGCGGGTTAAATCCCCAAAGGTTTTGATATTTTTGGGGTTTCCTTCACGGGTAATCACTGCCGCAACGGATTTCGCTACGATGCCATTATTCGGCAGGGTTTTATTCCAGTCTTCATTGATCATTTTAGCTTCGACGAGTTTTTCCACGTCGGCTCCCAATGCCAGATGAACCACGTCGGCTTCTAGTCCATCAATGATGGCGCGAGTTTGGGAACCCGACCCGCCGTAGCTTTGAGTAAAGGTGACGGTTTGACCTTTTGCTTTTTGCCACTTTTCCTGAAACAGCGGGATGATGGCATCGTGAGCCGTCTTTGGAACGGCGTAAGATACGAGATTGATTTCAATTTCCTTTTTCTGATCGGCAGCAGGGCTGGCGCTGCCCGTGGTGTCGGGACTGGTGGAGCCTCCCGAACAAGCAGCGATCGCAACACTTAACCCAATTCCAATCAAAAACAATGAAATAAAGCGATAGAACGACTTGAATCGCAATTGAGTTGCAAATCGCTGTACCCAATTATTTCCAAAAACCAAAAATCCTTGCCGCTGATTCATTACTGGCGTTTCCTCTGCCTACAAAGCTGATCAACAATCTCCGGTTATCCTACTAAGAAACCGGAGATTAAAACTCGATTCTACAGAGTGAAAGACTTAAACGCAACCAGAAAGACCGATATTTTCATCGGGAAACGAGGGATTAATGCAATCGCTAGAAATGATTGAGCAAGTCAACTTTAGGGTTGACATCTAGCGACAGGTTTAATATAGTTCAAGTGTACTGATTGGGCAGATTTAGGCGCAATTGGGGACAGTTATTTGATACACATCAGCTTTGCGATTTGATGTAACCCGTTTGGAGACTTGCAATGACCGCCACAGAAACCCGCCGAACAAAAGCAGCTATCAAAGAGCCTGCTCCTACCACTTTATCTACTCGCACTCTAGCATTGGATGCGGGCAACTATGACCTGAAGTTTTGGGATAGCAGCAATGCTCCCCGCGCCATTCGCTCTGTTCGCTATCAGTTACCCCAAGGTCGGGATGCCGTCCGCTATTCAGATATTTCTCCCTTGATCGAGCTTGCCGATAACACCCGCTATCACTTTGGCGCACAGGCATACAAATATCGTCGGCAGCAACAAACTGTAGTTGAAAACAAGGTAGAGCTGGCACGGCTGCATTTTTATGCCTGTGTTGAGCCTTGGGATGGAAATAGTGAATTCTCGTTGAATTTGCATGTTTCCACGCCAGAACCCAGTCGTAATGAACAGGCGCTGCGATCGCAACTCATGGGCATTCACGAATTTAAGCGCAATGGCATTCCGTTTCGCGTTACGGTCGATCGCGTCAGCGTTGAGCGGGAAGGGATGGGAGCTTACTGCTACGCTCAGCGGCTAGGGCTAATTCCCGATACTGGCTACACCGTTGTGATCGATATTGGCGGTGGCACTTGGCTGACTCGTCTTGTTGATGCAGAGGGCGATGTGATTGATGAAAATGTGATGGATCGGGGCGGCACCTATGAATTGGCAACCTCCATCAGTTTTGATAAGCGCCTCGCGGATGCTATTGGTACTACCGCCGACCCCGGCATTGTCATGGATGGGTTCAAGTCGGCACATGCCTACGCCGATACGGGCTTATCCTGGTCGCCCTGGCTAGAAGAATACCTTGATCCTTGGTTTCGGGGCATTTTCCAAACTATCAAGGCACAGTATACGCCTTACATGTCACGGGTGACGCGGTTTTTGGTCACCGGGGGCGGTTCTCATCTGATCACTGAACGCTTGGCAGGACGCAAGCTGTTCGCCATTATCCCTGATCCCCAATTTGCCAATGTGCGCGGTTTGTATCCACTTCCAGAGGGCTTACAGCTATGTATGACAACAAGATAAGACTCAGCCAGGATGTGCTAGAAAAAGCGGAAGTTATCGCCCAAGAATGGGGGCTGAAAAACTCACGGGCAGCGGTTGAGGCGGTGTTTCGTCGCTATGCCGATGAATATTTAGGGCGACGGGCACAGCGCGAACGGGCTGCATCGGTTGGGGCGATCGCCTCTGTAATGGTTGCATCCTCTGCTTCTAGCTGCGACGCTCTAAACGAACTGGATGAACTACTGGGATTGTGAGCGTAGTTGAATAACAATTCCGCTCACTCACGGGCAGCGGTTGAGGCGGTGTTTCGTCGCTATGCCGATGAATATTTAGGGCGACGGGCACAGCGCGAACGGGCTGCATCGGTTGGGACGATCGCCTCTGTAATGGTTGCATCCTCTGCTTCTAGCTGCGACGCTCTAAACGAACTGGATGAACTACTGGGATTGTGAGCGTAGTTGAATAACAATTCCGCTCGACATTCAAGGGAATCGGTTGAGCGGAATAAATAATGCAACCTCTCGACTAGGTTGTCATCAGGCTGACTCGGATGCAACCGATCGCGATCGCAGTGAAACCTTACCGCGATCATTGCAACATATTCAGCGCCACTGCCTCCGCCACCTTAATGCCATCAATGCCAGCCGAAAGGATTCCGCCTGCATAGCCAGCGCCTTCACCCGCCGGATATAGCCCTTTTGTATTCAGGCTTTGATAATCCTCTTTGCGCTTAATCCGAATGGGGGATGAGGTGCGCGTTTCGACCCCTGTAAGCACCGCATCCGGCATGGCAAAACCATTGATTTGCTTGTCGAATGCAGGCAGTGCCTCACGAATTGCGGCGATCGCGTAGTCAGGTAAGCTTAGGCTCAAATCACCTAACTGCACTCCAGGCGTATAGGACGGCTGCACGGTGCCCAATGTATTGGAAGGGCGATCGGCGAGAAAGTCGCCCACTAGCTGCCCCGGTGCGTCATAGGTGCGACCGCCCAATTCAAACGCGCGTTCTTCTAAGCGACGCTGCAAGGCAATTCCGGCTAAGGGATGCCCCGGATAGTCGTCGGGCGTGATCCCCACCACGATCGCGCTATTGGCATTGCGCTCATTTCGAGAGTATTGGCTCATCCCATTGGTCACAAGCCGTCCTGGCTCTGAGGCGGCGGCGACCACCAGACCGCCCGGACACATACAAAAGCTATAAACCGAACGACCATTCTGGCAGTGATGCACCAACTTGTAATCAGCAGCACCTAGCAGCTTGTGACCAGAGCGATCGCCAAACCGACAGCGATCAATCAGGGTTTGTGGATGTTCGACCCGAAAGCCGATTGAAAAGGGTTTTGCTTCAATATAAACGCCGCGATCGAACAGCATTTGAAAGGTATCGCGGGCACTGTGACCCACTGCTATCACAATATGGTTGCTGGCAATATACTCGCCGCTGGCAAGGGTGACTCCTTGCACCTGTCCCGCTTCAATGTGGAGGTCTTCGACTCGACTTTGAAAGCGAATTTCGCCGCCCAAAGCCTCAATTCTGGCGCGGATACTTTGAACGATGCCGACCAGTTTGAAGGTGCCGATATGCGGTTTGTTGATATACAAAATTTCTGGTGAAGCGCCTGACTGGACGAGTTCGGTGAGTACCTTGCGCCCATAGTGGTTGGAATCTTTCACCTGGCTGTAGAGTTTGCCGTCTGAAAAGGTGCCTGCTCCGCCTTCGCCAAACTGCGCGTTTGATTCTGGGTTTAACTCGTCTTTCTTTTTCCAAAATGCAAACGTATCAACGGTGCGATCGCGCACCGCTTTCCCACGTTCTAATAGAATCGGACGAAACCCCATTTGCGCCAGCAGCAATCCAGCAAACATCCCGCAAGGTCCCGTGCCAATTACAATTGGGCGATTTGCCAGCGTGTCAGGAGCCTGCGCCACCATGCGATAGCTCATATCCGGCGTGGGAATGATATGCGGATCTTTTTTAAACCGCTGAAGCAGACTTTTGTCTTGGGTCGTCTCCACATCCACAATGTAAACCAGCACGATCGCGTCCTTTTTACGGGCATCGTAGCTGCGTTTAAAAATGGAGTAACTTAGCAAATCTGCGGGAGCAATTTGCAGCTTTTTAAGAATGGCACTCGCGATCGCATCCTCAGAATGGTCAAGCGGCAGTTTTATTTCAGTGAGTCGCAACATAGTCAGAAATTAAAGTTCCTACCCTGTAGGGACGTTAGATAGTTAGATATAAAGTTCTACAACCTATAACTACTGTACTTGTCAGTAAAAGGGCTACTCCTCTCCCTTGCCTTTTACCTTTTGCCCTTGGCATCTATATTTCAAAAAGTTCCAACTGTCTCTTGCCTATGCCTCTTTTCTCACTAGTGCCATCTCTCACATACTGAGAGAGACAGTCTGCAATATATTTCCCAAGCCTAACAGGCACTGCATTACCAATCATCTGCTCCATAGATGTTTTCGTCCCAGTCCATTTGAAGTCTTCTGGAAAAGTCTGAAGATAGCTTCTTTCCTGTGTAGTTAAAGGACGAGCATCTTTCGGGTCGCAAGGATCTCCTTCATGTCTCTTGTAATTTTTTGGAATAGGTCTATTTACCCCTCGAATAGTTGGACTAGGTTCATAAATACTGAAAATCCCCCTTCTTGCATAACTTCTCGGATGTCGATAATAGAACTCACAACCTAACTTCACACCTAAATAATCGTAGACTGTCATTGGAGTGTTAGCCTGATTTCTAACATAATACTCGTCGATAAATCCATCGCTTGAATACAAATGCCCTAGAAGTATGAATCTCTTTCGAGTTTGAGGAACACCACAATAGCTGGCATCTAAAACAACAGAACTCAACCCGTAACCACTTTTTTTAAGTATCAAAAAAGCTTCTTGCAGCACTCGACTTTTTCTTATTCGCTCAACATTTTCCATTAGAAACCATTCAGGTTTTACTTTAGAAACTATTCTTGCGTATGAAATTGTCAAATCTGCGCGTCCAAGAGATTCATCTCTTTTTCCGGCACTTGAAAAATCTTGGCATGGGGGACTACCAATAATTATGTCTGGCTTCCATTCTTTGAATTGTCCTACATCTTCAACGTCTGACAAGTCGATTTGAAAAATAGGGTGAGTAAAATTATCAGTATAAACATTACAAGCCTCTTTCCATTTGTCAAAGGCTGAAACAATTTCAAAACCTGCTGTTTCAAATCCTAATGAAAGCCCACCGCATCCAGAAAATAAATCAATCGTTCTCATAGTTATTCAAAAAGGTCAGGCGAATTAAAAATAATTGCATCAAAACGTCTTTCAGGACTTAATAAGTTCTGTCCTCCACCAAGAATAATTTCTTTTATCTGCGTTTTGGTGATTCTTGGACGTGTCAAAATGTCGCTCTTCATGTATTTGTGCGTTAACCTTCCGCTCACAGCAAAAGCCTTGTCATTATCATTGTCATACGACAGTCCGTCGATGATTACACCATGATTTATTTGACCATTTAGGCTAAAGTCGTAGAGCATCTTAAAAAGCCAAACAACGGTTCTTACCTGACGACTTATCTTTTTTTGTATAGCTATTTCTCTTCTTGCAACATTCAAAAATAGCTGGGCAAAAGCTAGATTGCTCCAAACAAAAATGTCTAGACAATTCTCAGCAAGTCTAGGACTTTTACCTTCTGTTTTCCATATGGGCTGCATTACTAAAGGTTCTTGCATATCAAGAATAAAAAGTATTATTCTATCAATAGCGGCACTTATTTTAGATACAGAAGAAAGAATGTTTACTCCTTCCTTCCAGTCTTCAATTGCGTCAAAGCCATCTCCAATTAAAGCGATTAAGTCTTCTAAGCTGTCTTGAAAGTGTCTAGCAATACTGCAAGCCAAGTAAACGATTGTGTCGGGTCTAATCACAAGCTCACAGCCGAATCTATCATCTCCTAAATCGCAGGTTGTATGATCTGGGAGCGCTGTCAACTTAATTTCGATTCCTTTTAGACAAGACTTATCTATTCTACTTAACGTTACTAGATCAATCCTTGGAAAATCGCCTATTACTAGCTGCTGAAACGGCGAATATTGACTTTCAAACGAGTAAAAAATATTCTCGGATAATACATCAAAACCATAAAGATGTGTCGTGCTAATGCTGCTGTGATACGTCTCAAGATTTCTGTCAAGCTTCAAATAAACATTCTCAAATCCTTGACATTCCAAAAATACTGCCAAAGCTGTTGGGAACGATGAATTAAATTGGTTTTTACCCCAAACCTCTTTTTGGGTAAAATCCCGATTTGAGTAATTAATTCCAAAAAGACCAGGCTTTTGACTGTCAGTCATAGCGGTTTACAAGTTTTGTACTTAAAATTTAAGCACAAAACCAAAACATCTCTACTAAACATGATTCATTTTTAAACGGTGTAAAATCAGAAACTTGAAGAGCGTTGAGTTAAGTACGTAAATACCTTTTACCTTTTGCCTGTTGACTTCCCGATCAGTACAGTTCGTATTTCATCAACTGACAGGGCAACGCACCATTATATACCGCCATCCGTTGAGACGATTTCAGCCCGATCGCCTGCGAAAGCTCTTTGTTGCCACTTAACACAAACGCCGTCCACCCTTTGAAACGGTGTTTTAGCACATCGCCTAACTGTTTGTAGAACGCTCCCAAATCGCTGTCTCGTCCTAGCCGTTCGCCATAGGGTGGATTGCAGAATAAAACACCGCTGTCTGCGGGGGCAACCACATCTGCAAGGTCGATTTGAGCGAAGTAGACGTGATTGAGTACACCGCAGTTCGTCGCATTGGCGATCGCTTGCTCAATCACATTTTGATCGCGATCGCTGCCCCAAATCGGCGCAAGCAAGCTGTCTCGTTGGCTCTCTTCTGCCTCTTGAATCAGTTGTTGTAAAAGCGCTGGATCAGCATCCAGCCAAGTTTCAAACCCAAACTGCTCTCGAAACAGACCGGGCGCAATATTGAGCGCTTTTAAGCTAGCTTCTAAGGGTAAGGTGCCAGATCCACACAGCGGATCGTAAAACATTTGATCGGGCTGCCAGCCTGAAAGTTGAATCAAAGCTGCCGCCAACGATTCCTTTAAAGGCGCTGCACCCACAGCAGGACGGTAGCCGCGACGGTGCAGGCTCTTGCCAGAACTATCAAGGCTCACGCTACACACGTCGCGATCGAGATGGATGCTGATCTGCACATCGGGGTTTTGCAGTTCAACATCCGAGCGATCGCCCAGCGTTTCTTGCTGCTGCTCCACGATCGCCGTTTTAACCTGAAGCGCTGTGAAATGAGTATGATTCAACTGCTCACTTTTGCCCGTGGCATTCACCGCCAGCGTGAGATCTGGCGTGAGATAAACTGACCAATCAATCGTTTGAATCCCGCTATAAAGTTCGTCCGCATCCCGGCAGGGAAACTCGCCCAGCTTGAATAAGATGCGGAAGGGCAGCCTCGCCCAAAGATTGACGCGATAGAGCAAGGCGCGATCGCCTTTAAAGGAAGCTCCACAAAAACCTGGCTCGACGGCATGAGCGCCCAGTTGCTCTAACTCTTTAGCTGCAAGCTCCTCCAGCCCACGCGCAACCGTTGCAAAATACTGATTCATAGTTGGATCATAGCCGAAAGCACCGTCGCAGAATGGGATTGCTGAATGTAATTAATCGGCGATCGCGTGGATTTGCATATAGCTGAGCAGCCAATTGGCGATCGTGGCACGGCGAGTTTTGCGAGGCACCAGTTCGCTCACGGTGTAGCCTTGAAAGCCAAGTTTCTCTTTAAGCAACTGTTTATTTTCTGCGGGAATCGATCGCGTTAGCTTCACTGTAGGCGGACGATTTTCGATAAAATCCGGCGGTTCAGGATAAAGTTCTTGCCAATCCAAAGCAACCAAACTCGCATCCCATTCACCCGTTGTTTCATTTTGCTGATAGCCCAAACAGCGCCACACCAAACGATTTGCTGTAGCATCATCGATTTCGTCTTTGAGAATTGCCCAAACAGTGGCGGTTGACAATGTGGGGAGGTCAGGCATAACGATTAAAGCGTTGAGTGATAGTTTTGAGTAGCCTCTAGAATTCTAGAAACGAAAAGTGGCTTTCAAAATAGTTGCATATTTCCCCTGTCTTGCATCAAATCCTTTAGCCTTAGCTTTTAACCTGCGTATGGAATTAGTTCGTGCCCATCTATGGATTTCTGGACGAGTGCAGGGAGTGGGCTATCGCTTCTCGACTCAAGATGTTGCTGTGCTGAATGGGTTGGCTGGCTGGGTCAAAAATGTGCCCGATGGGCGGGTAGAAGCTGTGTTTGAAGGCGATCGCGCCGCCGTGGAAGACGTGATCCAGTGGTGCCATCAAGGACCGCCCCATGCTAACGTTGCCGAGGTATTGGTCGAATACGAGCCGCTAGAACGACTAAAAGGGTTTGAGATTCACCAGTCAAAAGGATGACACCAAAGTGATGTCATCCTTTTAAGTCACAATCTATTTCTCAAGCCTCAAGTCTCAGGATTGATGTTAGTGATCGTGGCTGTGCCCGTGTCCGTGGTCGTGCCCGTGATGATGTCCATGATCATGAGGGATGTGAGCAGGCGCTAGGCTGGGGTTGACCGCGATCGCTTCCTCTTCAAACAGCGCCTCAATTTGAGGGTTTGCCCAATCGGCGATCATGTCGAGAAATTTGGGGTTGTCGTTCACGCAATCCATTTGCACATAGGTGCCATTCAGGTATTTGAGACTAATCGCCTCAATGATGTGGGCGACATCTAGCAGGGTTTCGTGGTTTTCGGTGGCAAACCCGATCGGCATGAAGACCAGCGCTTTAGCCCCTACTGCCATCAAGTTTCGTGCAGCTAGATCAGCGTTAGGCTGTGTCCATTCAATCAGCGGCGTTTGGTGGTTGAGCCAGCCGACGGAAATTAGCGGGTAGCGATAGATCAGGCGATCGCGCACCAGTTCATACATTGTCTGACTTTCATCAATTCCCGACGTAAAGCCTTTTGCCTTGTGGGGACAGCCGTGGTTCATCAGCACAATGCCAATCTGAGAGGGCAAGTATGACTGAGCCAGTTCTGCCTGAATTTTGTCTTCGACCAGTTGCGCCATCAGGTCGATATAGGCAGGCTGATTGTAAAACGATGGAATGTAGCGAGTGCCTTTGACCCAATGTTCACCCTTGTCCGCCAAATTTTCCAATGCTTGGTTCACCTGCTCGACAGCAATGCCGCTGGTGAAGATCGAATCGACCACCAACAGTGGATAGATCAGCAGTTTATCAAAGCCTTCTGCTTTAACCTGGGTTAATACTTGCTCTGGCAAGAATGGCGCACAGAAGTTAAATGCTTTGAACACTTTGAACAATGGATAGATCAGCAGTTTATCAAAGCCTTCTGCTTTAACTTGGGCTAATACTTGCTCTGGCAAGAATGGCGCACAGAAGTTAAATGCTTTGAATACTTTGACGCGATCGCCCCAACGTTCCTGCAAATTCTGCTCAATGCCCACACGCTGCCGCTCGAAAATGGCATTGTGAGGAGAAATGAAGTTGCCATGCTGATGTCCCCACTCGTGCAAATCAAACATTGCCAGCAGCTTTGCCAACGGCGGATAAATCCAGGTCGGCACGGGAGCAAACTTTGCGGTTAACAGGTTTAATGCCTGCTCATTATAATTGGCAAAGTCTTCGTAGCTTTCCACTTCGCCATAGCCCATCAGCAAGACAGCAACGCGGCTTTGGGCAGTTGAGGTAGGCAAAGTTTGGATTTTATCAGAAGTAGCGACCACGTAAAATTCCTCGGTAAGTCAAACAGAAAATGTATTAGCTTAAAAATCTATACTAAACGGTTTAGTCTAAAGATATAACCAGTAAGATTCTGCTATTCCCTATAGGCTAACATCCCTATGGGGGGGATGAGCGACAATCGCAGTAAATAGCAGATTGCATTAAACATTCAGAAACGAAAAGGTGAAAATGCAGGTTGTAGTGTGTCCGGGAGTGCATGAACCGCACCTAACAGAATGTTTTATCCAAGGGTTGGCATCTGTTACAGCTATCAACAGGTTTTCATGGTTGGTCTTTCCTACCGATCGCTATCCAGCCTACTCTGCACTAGACATTCTGCACTGGATGCATCAACAGTTGAATCAAACAGGCTTGCAAACCCCGATCGCTATCATTGCCTTCAGTGCAGGAGTGGTGGGCGCGATCGCAGCAGCGCAGGGTTGGCAGGCGATCGGCGGCACCATTCAAGTATTCATCGCCTTAGATGGTTGGGGTGTCCCTCTGTGGGGAGATTTTCCGATCCATCGGCTGAGTCACGACCACTTTACCCACTGGAGTTCAGCGCTGTTAGGTGCCGGAGAGTCAAGTTTTTATGCCGATCCAGCCGTGGAGCATTTGGAACTGTGGCGATCGCCCCACCTCGTTCAAGGTTGGCAGGGTGCTGCTAATGCTCAACCGACCCGCGCGATCGCTGCATCCTTTATCGTCACCCTGCTTCACCGCTACAATTTAGAATCGGACTCTTGACCACATTTATGAACATCAAAGTAGAACACAACCCTAGCCAAAAACGTTTGGAACTGCTGGGCGTTTTCGATTGGGATATTTGGACGAAAGAAGTCTCTAAAATTCCTTGGTATTACGGTAATTCGGAAACCTGCTATTTTTTGTCAGGAGAAGTCATCGTTACGCCCAGGGCTAGGCAACCTGTGAGCATGGGCAAGGGCGATTTGGTCGTCTTTCCGGCAGGCATGGCTTGCACCTGGAATATCCTCAGCGATGTCAAAAAGCACTACCTATTTAGCTAATTATTTGGCTGAGTGACGATGCCTTCAAGCGGGCTGGTCTTCCGTAAACTCATCGATCGCGATCGCCATTCCTTCTGAGTAAGGTTCCAATACCGTCGCGCCAACGTGCAACTCTGCCAATGCATCACTAAATTCTTCTGAATCGGGTGCAGCGGTTTCTAAAACTTTAACTGCCGCTAACGCCTTCTCCAACTGCGGTCGATATTCCTCCAAATGCCGTCTCAAACTCGTCAAAGATTTCTCATACAACGTCGTCGTATTCATCTGTTTAGTCTCCTTTCTAACTTGGCAATATGGTAGCGACAATTCGCAACCGTCTTCTCCCAATGAATAATCAAACCTGAATCTTGCCCTTCGAGTGACTTGCTCCGCTCATTTGCGAGTTTCTCTAAATGTTCCTCTAAGGCTCGATAGTGCCCTGAAGTTGTTTGCGATAATCCTTATTTTTGGTCATGTTCTGATTACACCCTAATTTTTACTCCCGTTGCAACCTTGAAGGACACTCAGGCAGACCTAACCAAAAACTGTGTGGCTGATTGGTTTGAGCTTGCGCCACCAGATAGATACTGCCATCCGGCTGCTGCACCCAGCCCTGAGCTTCGATTATGGGAGCAGAGGGAGCAGCAGATCGAGGAGGAGATGAAGACTGTCCACGATTTTCTGAAAGCCTCTCGCCTTTTGGCTCCACCACCACCCACTCTGCTGGCGTATCTTCATTCTGCAATGGCTCAAATGGAGTGGACGGCAACCCACCGCGACCTGTTGCGCCACATCCAATCGCGGAATCTGAGCGGGAATATCTAGGGTCAGAATATTACCCGTCGTAGTCAAACCCATGAATCCTGCCCCGGCAAAGCCTACCAGTTCGACTCGTCCATTGTTTGCCTGCAACAGCGAATTGTTGAGTTGGATCTCTCCACCCAGTAACAGCAGGCTTTGCTCTGGATAAACCTTCAACTCTTGGGAAGCGCTGGCGATCGCTCGCGGTTGGCGTTGCGATGCCAGAAACCCACTGGGGTCACCAACCAACGTCAATAAGCTACCAGCGTTGCCCGGATTCACGGCGCTGAATTGACCGCCGCCCGGAAAGGTAATGGCATCCAGTGTCGTTGCCACAAAGGAACCACAGGTAGAATCACCAATGTCAAGTCGAGCATTTGGACCAAAGACAATGCCAGCAGGATTAATCAAAAACAGACTAACGTTGCCACTTTGAGTCTCGATTAGCCCGTCAATGGACGATGCAGTTCCCCCCGTGACACGCGAGATAATATTGCGAATTCCGGCATCACTTTGAAACGAAGCGGCTTCAGTGGCGGTCAGGTTAAACCGGGAGAAGCTGTGAAACAGTTTGCTGCCGACGGTTTGCCCTAGGTTTTGCTGAATATCGTAAATGATGGCAAAGGCAGAATTGGCAAGCGTGGGGATCGGTACGTTTGTGCCGAGAGTGCCATCGAGGGTGATGCTTTGGGCGATCGCGATCGCTGGATTTGCCAGTAGCGCGATCGCCGCTAAACTGATTGACCATCGCGATCGCCATTTTGAGTAGTTTATGGTAATTATCTATTTGCCAATAGTTTACGCCTGTAGCCTTATCGTTTTATTACACAGAATGATGATAGAGAAACAAGAATAGCCCTGAGAAAAAGCGATCGCGCCCACCGATTCGCTGATGAAAAAGGCGATCGCGCGATCACTGTACCGAATTACTTGAAGGGATTCACAATTTCAAGGCGACGGATTGATTGTCCAACAAGCGATATAACCGTTGGAATCAAGAAAGTAGGGTGTGTTGCTCGTGGAGTGCGATCGTATGGCTCAGTTCATGAGAGAAAGTGATCGACCTTGATCGGATTCCTGGTCAACTCATCCACAATATCGGGGCTTAGATGCACCCGTTTAAAATTCCCTGATTCGGTTTAGTTTGAGTGTCGAGACAACACATCAGTGTCAGGTAGACGGTTCGAGCAGTAACGGTTCTTGGCAAATGTAGCCATTCCAGTGAACTGGATCGGTGCCGCAATAGCGAGACTGGAAGAACGCACCCAGTTTTTCGTAATCCACCGCAATTCCGCCTCGTCCAGTCGCATTGGGAGTGATGGCGCGATCGGTGAGATTGCCCCTCGCCCAGGGCTAATCTTGCTCGACCTCAACCTGCCGGGAACCTATGGACGGGAGGTGCTGCGCCGCATCAAACAGGATGACGATCTAAAATCGGTGCCCGTGGTCATTTTTACCACCTCAAATAACCCAAAACGCATCGAAGGGTGCTATCGGCAAGGAGTAAATAGCTATATCATCAAACCAATGGACTTTGGGCTGTTAAAAAGAAGTATCCAAACATTACTGGAGTATTGGTTTGACATCACAATACTTCCTCAGAATTCTCTATAAAAAATAATCTTATAAAAAATTAATAATGACTCAAACCCGCCGTACCGCTTTAATTGTAGATGATAGCCCAGAAGATTGTGAAACCTATCGACGGTATCTGCTGCGAGATCAAGAATATCAATATACCGTTGTCACAGCAGGCTTAGCGCGGGAAGGGTTAGCGCTCAGTCGGCAGTACCAACCGGATATTGTGTTGCTCGATTACCAGATGCCTGATATGACAGGTCTAGAGTTTCTCAGCCAGTTAAAAGCTCAGCCTCATCAGAGTGAGTTGCCTGTGGTGATGGTGACTGGCAGAGGGGACGAGGCGATCGCAGTCCAATCGATCAAAATGGGAGCGCAGGACTATGTCACCAAAGAGCAAATCACCCCAGAGAGTCTGCGATCGACGGTGAATGGAGCGATTGAAATAGCGCGGTTACACATCCAACTGCAAAAGCAGGTTGAGTTAGAACAAGCGGCGCGCGCTGAAGCCGAAAAAGCGAATCGCGTCAAAGATGAATTTCTGGCAGTGCTTTCGCATGAGTTGCGATCGCCGCTCAATCCGATTTTGGGCTGGGCAGGACTGTTACGTTCGGGCAAGCTAGATGAAACTACTACAGCAGAGGCGTTAGAGGTAATTGAACGCAATGCCAAGCTGCAAGCTGAACTGATTGAAGACTTACTTGATGTCTCCCGCATTCTGCAAGGGAAACTCAGCCTCAGCGCTCATCCAGTTGCTTTGGCAGCGACAATTAGAGCCGCCCTCGAAATAGTGCGTCTGCCAGCGGCAGCGAAGTCCATTGATATAGAGATAAACCTGACTGCTGAAATGGGGCAGATTTTGGGCGATGCTACTCGGTTGCAGCAAGTGTTTTGGAACCTGCTCTCAAATGCGGTTAAATTCACCCCGAAAGGCGGTCGGGTAACCGTGCAGCTAGAGCAAGTGGGCGATCGCGCCCAAATTACGGTTGGCGATACAGGCAAAGGGATTCTGGCTGATTTTTTGCCCCATGTATTCGACTCTTTCCGTCAAGCAGATGGCTCAACCACTCGTCAATCTGGCGGCTTAGGGTTAGGGCTGGCGATCGTCCAACAAATTGTTGAACTGCATAAGGGCACGGTTTGGGCAGAGAGTCGTGGTGAAGGACTGGGAGCCACTTTCACGGTTAGGCTACCGCTGATGCCGATTCAACCAGCGATAGAGCCACTTACGGCATCAACGCGATCGCTCGATTTAAGTGGAGTTCGAGTGTTGGTGATAGATGATGAAGCCGACTCGCTGGAATTCATCGCTTATGTCTTGGAGCAAGCAGGAGCAAGCGTAATCACAGCCACGACCGCAGACGAAGCCTTTGCTGCGCTGACTCAATCTCAGCTCAATGTCATCCTCAGCGATATTGGAATGCCAGATATGGATGGCTATCGGCTGATGCAGCAGATTCGAGCGCGGTCACCGGAGCAAGGGGGAACTGTATTGGCGTTCAGCGAAGCTATGCTTCCAGCAATCGCTCTGACTGCTTACGTGGCAGAAACGGATCAACAGCAGGCATTCTCCGCTGGCTTTCAGGCTCATCTATCAAAACCTGTCGATCCAGAGCGGCTCGTCGCGGCGGTTAGTGATTTGTGTAATTCCAAGAAAATTGAAGTAATAGGAAGAGGCTAGAGATCGTGGAAAGTACTCTATTTGATCGAACTTTTCGGGACAACGAGGGCAATGTTGTTTTGGGTCAGATGCCCAACCTCCCGATTTTGGTCTGGATGACCGCAACGTTACAGGGAAGGGAGGGCTGGGGAACCCTTAAAGCCCATCGCGCTTTAGCCGTGGGATGTAGAAGGGGTTCCCGCGAGGCTGTTAAGCCTCAGAGTCTTTAATGCTAATACACAGCTTATATCGATTGTGCTAGTATAAAAGCATCGGAAAGGGTTTTAAACGATGCTAGTTCTAGAGTTCAAAACCTACGGAAAATTAAACCAGTTCAAAGCAGTCGATGAAGCCATTCGGACTGCCCAATTCATCCGTAATAGCTGCATTCGGCTATGGATGGATATAAAAGGAACAGGACAAAGCGACTTGCAGAAATATTGTGCTGTGCTGGCTAAGAATTTCCCGTTTGCAAATGAACTCAACAGTATGGCAAGACAAGCCAGTGCAGAAAGAGCATGGACTTCAATCAATCGGTTTTTCGAGAACTGCAAGAAAGGGGTTCCTGGTAAAAAGGGATTCCCGCAATTCCAAAAGGATTGCCGCTCGGTTGAGTACAAAACCTCTGGATGGAAGCTGGCAGAGGATCGGAAAACCATCACATTCACTGATAAAAAGAACATTGGACGCTTGAAGCTGAAAGGCACACGGGATCTAAACTTCTACCCACTTGACCAAATCAAACGGGTCAGGCTGGTTAGACG
>Ga0163155_10003655_pt1 | contig 16434 bp, 7 predicted proteins | sample OliLakLV19SP4G1_FD_148611 | JGI IMG/M metagenome (GOLD analysis project Ga0163155, IMG submission 148611) | Freshwater microbial mat bacterial communities from Lake Vanda, McMurdo Dry Valleys, Antarctica - Oligotrophic Lake LV.19.SP4.G1 | ecosystem: Environmental > Aquatic > Freshwater > Lake >... | reverse complement strand
GTTCCAAGTCGCCGCCCTGCCCACACCCGTAATCAAAGAAAGTCGTCTGCTGGCTAAACAGCCCTGCCTCCAGTGCCAACCGCATCGGCTTGGAAAAAGCATTGCGGCTGATTGCCGCTTTGTGGCGATCGATCTTGACTTGAGCAGATTGAGTATTGAGGAGAGCACGATGAACCAGCGTATGCCCCTGAAATGCGACGTTGCACTGGGCTAGGCGTTGCTCCCAAGCTAAACGAGTGCCGATCGATCGGGGCTGATCGAGCAGTCCCAACGCTTCTTCCTGGCGAGTCAGAGCAGCAAATTGCTGATAATGGGGGTAAGCGGTGGTAACGAAATGCTCTTTGCGATGGAGGATAAACGGGTTGTCACTGTCGCTGTAGTGGCGATGGTTGACCTTGCGGCTCCGGAGGTCAACCTGAATGCTGGCTTGAAGGGCAGGGTGAGGATCAGCATCGAAGTCAGGATATACCAGGTAGGAGAGGCTTGGCTTCTCAGTACTAAACTTAACTAGGGTGGCGGCTTCAACCGAGGCAAGCTGACGCGCTTCGCTCTCATACGCTTGTAAGAGTGGATCTAGGGCTGCCAGGGCTGAAACGTGGACATACAGAGCATCCGGCAAGAGTTTGCCCACCTTGCTGCGCTGGCAAAGCGTCGCCAAAACCGAAAAGTCAGGGTAACGATCGGGGGCTAGATCCATGATGCTTGCTTTGAGATCGCGCTTTTGAACCCATTTTGCAGTAACGTGAAGCGCGATCAAGTCACGATAGCATTCATCATACAAGCCGTGACTTTTCAGATCACTTGTTCTAGTCTGGTTCTAGGTTGATTGCAGAAGACACTAAATTCATGACTGTCAGCACCCCTCAAGCCCCAACCATGCGCCAAGCCTTTGCCCGTCACGAGACCTTTCACCCTCGGTTTGGTTGGCTCAAAAAAGGATTTGACCAGGCGGCTCAAGATCCCACTATTTTCTTACGGGATGACGCAACGGTACGGCTGGGGGTAGGGAAAAACATGGTGCGCTCCATCCGCTACTGGTGTACAGCCTTCAAGCTGCTAGAGGAAGATCGCCCCACTGCTTTTGGTAAGCAGCTTCTGGGATCGTCGGGTTGGGACCCTTATCTAGAAGATCCAGCGTCCCTCTGGCTGCTGCACTGGAAACTGCTGGAAGATCCTTGCTCCGTGACAACGTGGGCGTTTGTGTTCAATCAATTTCGTAGCGTGGAGTTTACCATTGACGAGCTTTTTAACCAACTCTGTGACTACCGCGATCGGGAAGCCGCACGAGTGGCAGATTCGTCGCTGCGTAAAGATATGAACTGCCTGTTGCGGATGTATGGCTCGCAGCCCTTCAAAGCTTCGGCGAGTGAGGAATCACTCGATTGTCCGTTTGCCGACCTGGGTCTCATTCGGTCTGCCGGGAATGCCCGCTCTTACACGTTTCGGATTGGCTCCAAACCCACACTGACAGCCGAGATGGTCGTGTACGCCTGCCTGCGCTATGTCGGACAACTTGCCGAAGGCGTGCAGAACGTCCCGGTTGGCAAGCTCTTGTACGATCGCGGTAGCCCAGGCTTGGTGTTTCGGCTCACAGAAAGTGCTCTGTACGAAGCCATTGAGCACTGCTCACGCTTCGCGAACGAAACAGTCGGCACCACCGACACTTTGGGCATAACTGATGTGGCTGGAAAGCTAGAGTTTTTCTTCCAAGGTCAGCCATTACCGATGGCAGAGGATATCCTGAACAGGTACTATGCCGCGAGGTAAGCTGACGTGACCGCTCTTTCCCATTACTTCAGCCTGCATCGTCGCTATCATCGCTCTGTCAATCTGGAGCGCGATTTTGACAATCCTGAAGCCGTAGAAGGCTATGTGCTGACAGAGCGATCGCTGGAAGCGTTGCAGCGTATGCTAGCGGCGTTTGACAACCCCAAGGCACAGCGGGCTTGGACACTGATTGGCGTGTATGGCACCGGGAAATCAGCCTTTGCGCACTATCTCACAGCGCTCTGTGCCCCCGAAAAAAGCAAAGCGGCTGAGCAGGCATGGCACGTTACCGAACAGGCACTGCCCAAAGATAGTCCTCTGCTGGAGCAAATTCTTGCTACGCTGCCGCCCCAAGGCTTACTACGCTGCGTGGTGGTTGGGCAGCGAGAGCCACTCAGTTGGACGGTCATGCGGGCATTAGCAAACGGTTGCCAGGAGTTTTGGTCGCGCAAGCAGAAACCTGATTGGTTCGAGACGCTGACGGATTGGGGCGCTGAAGTCGCTGTAGGGCGTTGCCAGATCACCAATCAACAAGTGTTGACCCTCTTAGAACAGGTGACTCAAGCTGCCAAAACCCAGGTGCTGTTAGTCCTCGATGAGTTGGGCAAAAACCTGGAATATGCCGTGCATCATGGTGGCACTGACGATCTTTACCTGCTACAACAGATTGCAGAGTTACGCTACAAAGGCAAGTATCAGGTGCATTTCGTGGGGCTGCTGCATCAATCGTTTGCCGGGTACAGCGAACGACTCAGCGCGATCGAGCAAAACGAGTGGACAAAAATCCAGGGTCGCTTTGAAACGATGCAGTTCACCGAGTCTGCCAGCCAAATGACCCGGTTGATTGGGCAAGCGATCGAGCGTCCCGAAGGCGAAGCCTCAGACCGCGTAGCATCGGTCTGTAATCAAACAGCAAAAGCCTGGTTCAAGGCACTGAAGCCTGTTTTGGTCAATCAAGGTATTGCCGAAAAGGATATCAGCGCCGCCTATCCCTTGCATCCCGTGACGGCGTTAGTACTGCCGCTGCTCTGTACGCGCTACGCCCAGAACGATCGCTCCCTGTTCACGTTCTTGACGAGCCATGAACCCCACGGGCTGACCGAATTTCTCGCGGCTAGAGCGTTTGATGGTGAGCTAGTGCCAACACTGCAACTGCACCAGCTTTATGACTATTTTGTGGAAGCAGCCACTGGTCTGGCATCTCGTATCAATCTGCAACGCTGGGTCGAGATTCAAGGCTTAATCCAGGAGGCTCAGACGCAGAATGAATCGGTCTTGAACGTCCTTAAAACCATTGGCATCTTGAATCTCATTACAGCAACAGGGGCACTGAAAGCCGCTCCTGCGCTAGTGGCATTCGCCTTGTGTGACCATCCAGACGACAGAGCAGCTTTAGAAAGTTGGCAGACCGTGATTCAAGACCTGACCCAGAAAGGCATCATCACCTACCGCAACCAGACCGATGACCTCAAGCTTTGGGAAGGCTCGGACTTTAATGTGGAAGCGGCAATCTATCAGCTGATCGAAAAAGAACGCTTGCCCCTTGCCGAACTGCTTACTCGCGCCCGTCCCCTACAACCTATCGTTGCTCAACGGCATTACACCACCACAGGAAATCTCCGCTATTTCGAGCAGCAGTATGCCGATAGCCTCACACTGCTGGCGGCGCTACGCTGCCATGCTCCTAGCACGGATGGTTTGATCGTCTACTGGCTCGATCGCCAGCTTCCAGAGGAACCTCCAGCGCAGACAGTGGATGGCAAACCTTTAGTCGTCATCACCACGACCCAACTTGACCTGCTCCGAACCCGTGCCCAGCAGTTGCAAGCACTCAAAACCATCCACAAAGAAGCAACAGCACTGCAAACAGATGGTGTGGCACGACGCGAAGTGAAACATCGCCTGGTTGATGCCGAACGGTTGCTCGATGATACGCTCCAGCAGGCGTTCAATTGGTCAGCAGGTCAGAACCAATGCTGGATCGCCGGAGAAGCAACCACTGTTCTGAAAACCCGTGCCTTTCAAGCCTTGCTGTCGGAGCTTTGCGATCGCACCTATCACTTAGGACTCCGGCTTGACAATGAATTCATTAATCGCCGTAAACTCACCTCTCAAGGCGCAACAGCCCGACGCGAGTTAATTGAAGCCATGCTTGAGCACAACCGTCAGCAAAGGCTAGGTTTAGACGGTTATGGTCCTGAAGTCGCCATGTACTACTCGGTGTTAGCGGCAACGGGAATCCATCGCCAGGACGAAGAAGAGTGGGATTTTCAGCCGCCGCATTCAGAGTCAGGGGTTGCAACGATTTGGCAGGCGATCGAACAATTCTGCCAAGCAGCGACGAAAGAGCAACGATCGCTGAACCTCCTGTATGAACAGCTAGAGCAGCCTCCCTATGGTGTCAAGCCTGGGGCTATTCCCCTTTTGCTGGCGGCGTTCTTGCTCTATCACGTTGACGATGTTGGTATTTATAAGGATGGAACCTTTATTCCGATCCTGGGACCAGAGCATTTTGAACTGCTGGTGAAAGCCCCATCGCGGTTTTCGGTGAAGTATTTTGAGATGGTTGGACTGCGATCTCAGGTCTTTAGAGAACTCGAAACTATTTTGAAGTCACCTAACGCCAAGGCACCCCCAGGGTTGCGTAATGCCTCGTTGTTGGCGATCGCCAAGCCGTTGTTTGGGTTTGTCCGTCAACTACCAGAATTTACGCGATCGACGAAACGGCTGAATACATCAACGCTGAAGGTTTTACAGGCACTACAAACGGCGCAGGAGCCAGACGAATTGCTGTTTGTTTCGCTACCCGAAGCCTGCGGCTTTAATCCGATGACCGCTGGGGAAGAAGAAAACGAGCAAGCAGCAAAAGCGTTTCGGAAGCAATTAGTGCAGTGCCTTCATGAAATTCAGACTGCTTATGACAATCTGTTGAGTGATTGCCAGAAGCACTTATATGAGGCATTTGGGGTTCACAGTAAGGAAGCTAACTTAAGAGAGGACTTGCGGGTTCGTGCCAGCTACTTGGTGGGGCAGTGCATTGATCCAATCCTGAAGCATTTTGTTGCTAAGGCTGTGGAGGAAGATTCATCAGACAAAGACTGGTTAGAGGCGCTAGTTAGGATTGTGGCAGATAAGCATCCCAAGGGCTGGGTCGATGAAGATTTCAGTCGGTTTGAAATTGCGTTGAGCGATCTGGTGCGTCGGTTCCAAAACCTGGAAGCGCTGCGGAGCGAAATTAGACGGCAAGGTAAAGGCTTTGATGCTCTGCGAATTACGGTCACTGAACCGAACGGTCAGGAAGTTCATGAAGTCGTATGGATTGATGAAGAACACGAGGAGTTGTTTGATCGCTTAATCGAGGAGGCGTTGAGTGCGCCAGCATTAAAAGACAACCCTCGGCTTCAGAAGGGTTTTCTAGCGAAACTCAACGCAAAGCTCCTCAGCGGAAAGCACGATGATTCTCTCAGTGAATTGGGGCAGTCTAAGCGGAAACGGGGGCAGTTGGCATGAGTGAGAAGAAGGTCAGACATATACTCGGTCTCTCCGGTGGCAAGGACAGTACAGCCCTTGCTATCCTCATGCGCCAAAAGTACCCTGATCTAGAAATTGAGTACTTTTTCTGCGATACCCATAAGGAACTGACAGAGACATACGACTATCTGAGGCGAATTGAAGACTGGCTTCAGATCAAGATTCATTACCTAGAAGCAGACCGGGGGTTTGACCACTGGCTGGATGTTTATGGTGGAGTACTCCCATCGCCAAAAATGCGGTGGTGTACTAAGCAGATGAAGATTATCCCCTTGGAGAAGTGGGTTGGTGATGACGAGGTGATTACTTACGTTGGCATTCGCGCTGACGAGAACCGCGACGGTTATATCTCGACTAAACCGACTATCACAGCTAAATTTCCTTTCAAGGAACACGGACTCGTCAAAGCTGACATTCTTCGCTTACTTGAGGAAAGCGGTATCGGAATGCCTGATTATTACCGTTGGCGATCGCGATCGGGCTGCTATTTCTGCTTCTTTCAACGCAAGTATGAATGGGTCATGCTGGCACATGAGCATCCTGACCTGTTTCAGAAAGCAATCGACTACGAGCAGAATCACCGGGATGGCAGAACCTACACCTGGACTCAGGGTGAAACGTTGTTAGAGCTGCTAGAACGCAAAGATCAAGTCGTTGCCGACCATGAAAAGGCTATGACAAAGCAAGCAAAGGAAAAGCCCAATCAATCTCTCTCAGACGTACTAGCAACAGTGTTAGACGATGAGGACAATGGATTGCCTTGTTTAGCTTGTCATCTTTAAGGGAATACTGAGGCTGGTTGTTCAGGCACTTACTCGAAAATTTAGTACCTCTCAAGTTCAGCCAATGATGTAATGCTATGCCTCCTCAACTTTCTCCTTGCCCTACGTCTGATTGGATCAGTTTTCTGCGCCAGTATGGACCGATTCCTCGAAACGACAATATGTATGATGAGGTAATCCAGCGGACACTGCGGCGAAAGAAGCTTCAACCGATCGTCTTTGAAACTGAGTATCTGAGCGAATTGCTAGATAACTTTCGGTCAGCTTTACCCAAATCGGTCATTTTAACTGGGACGGCAGGTGATGGTAAAACCTATTACTGTCGGCAAATTTGGGAGGAGTTTGGCGGTTCTATCGAGGATTGGCAACAGGATAATAAGATTCATCAGTTGACCTTGGGCGAGAGACAACTGGTTGTCGTCAAGGATTTGAGCGAATTAACCTCAGAAGAGAAGCGATCACTCCTACCTCAGATTGCTTCTGCGATCATGGGAGAGGATACTACTAAGGTTTACTTAATTGCTGCCAACGATGGTCAACTGATTGAAGCATGGGCAGAGGCAGCCCAAACTGCTAGCACTGAAGCAGTGCGAAAGGCTATTGAAGATCTCTTAGTTAGCGATTTGCGCGAACTAGAGGGTTTCCAAGTGAAGCTGTACAATCTCAGTCGTCAGAGTGCAGCGGCTCTCTTTCCACGCATTTTGGATGCAGTACTGAATCATCCGGGTTGGGGAACCTGTGATCAGTGCGCTTATCAAAATCAAGGATGTCCCATTTGGGAAAATAAACAGCGTTTACAGGGGAAAGAAGCCGACCGAACCACACGAGAGCGACTGACAGACCTTCTAGCTCTCTGTGAATTAAACCAAATGCATCTTCCGGTTCGCCAACTGCTTTTACTCCTGACTAATACCCTATTGGGTCATCCAGGGGCGAAGGATCGGCTATTAAACTGTCGGCAAGTACCTGGTATTATTGCTTCCGAAACCACAGCACTTGCTAGCCTGTACCGTAACATCTTTGGTGAAAACCTGCCTGAGCGCCGGCGTGAATCAACTGAGGTTTTCAAAGTATTGCGTGGCTTTGGCATTGGTGCCGAGACCAGCAATCAAATTGATAACATTCTGATTTTTGGTGCAGATGATCCAGAGCTACAGCCACTTTATAAAGACTTAGTGCTAGCTGATTCTTTCTACGGTGCAGACCGAAAGTATCAAGCACAGCAATACTCATACTTGGAAGGAGATGCAAGTAAGGGACGAGAAGAATTCTTGGGCGTTTTGCAAGCTCAACGGCAGCGCTTATTCTTCACTATTCCCAGTGATCGCATGACCGACATGAAGGTCTGGAACCTTACAGTTTTTCAGTATGCTGGGGAATACCTAAATGAGCTTTACAGATCCTTACAAGAGGGCAAAAAGATTCCCAAACCAATTGCTTCACGGCTAGTCAGGGGACTGAATCGCATCTTCACAGGTTTATTAATCAGCAATCAAGACGAACTGATTCTGGCAACTTCAGGCAGCTACTCACAGGCAAGAATTAGTCGCGTTTACGAAGAGTCTATCTCTGTGGCTCGAAAACGAGGTGAGAGCGTTTCTATAGAGTTAGACAAAAATCGCAAGAAGCCGAGTTTAGTTGTTCGTCTTACTTCAGAAGGGGAACCAACTAGTCTTAATCTCACACTCACCCGGTATGAATATTTGAGCAGAGTCGCTGAAGGTGCTCTTCCCAGCAGCTTTTCACAAGAGTGCTATGAGGATGTTCTTGCGTTCAAAACCCATGTCTTCAAGCAGCTTGCAACTCGACAATCATTAGAAGATGAGGATGCGGATGCAGAAGAAACTATGAGCATTCGGCTTTTAGAAGTTAACAGTGCTGGTATCGCAAGTGAACGTACGCTTGAGGTTTACTTCTGATGCCTGATATTCTCCCGCGACCTCAACAGGTAGAGCAATCCCAACTCAATATGTGGGTTGATGAATCGATCTGGGGGCATCGGCTATATGACGAGCAGACCCCGTGGCTCTGCATTTTAGAGATGCTTTGCATCACTCAGTCAGAAGCAGTTTCAGGACGGGCTTTTGTGGAGAGTAAGCTTAACGATCTCAGATATGAGATCTACCCACGTCTCTACCTTCGCAACATTTTATTCAACAACCCTCACATCGAAGCGGTTGCCACAGAGTATTTAGACGACAACAAACGGTGGCAAATGTGGATGGATGCGATCGTTAGCAACGTAGGCGGACTGCCTGCACCTGATTTCAGCTACCTCAAAGCTAGATTTGAGTCTTTTAAGCATTTTTCGGAAATTGTCAAATTCCTGCAATCCAGTGCCATTGAAGGCGACAGCAACAAGCGGTGGAGTTCAAAATTTGTTTTTCCTTACGGTCCCGATTGCCTCTATGAAGACTTACGTGTGACTGGCGACAAAGTTACAAATGATCGTCGTTTCTTTGGTAGAACAGGTGAACTTCTCTATTTAATGCTTTGCCGGAGTGGTCGGGGCGAAGCGATTCTCGCTCGACTTGAACAAACAGGTATCATAGCCAGTAACCACACTCCAACTTATAGAGGCTCCAAGTGGAACCAGCTCGTTCTTGCCCTTCAGCCTCGTGATGAACGTGATAAACCGAGAACAAGCGGTAGTCCACCTTACCTCCCTTATGCTCACCTGCCTGAGTACGAACAATTAGCAGATGACTGGCTCAATATTTTGAGCTGCGGTCTTCCTGATTACGATGCTCTCCCCCGAATCGTTACCATTACTGGGCTGCATCTAATTATCTATCTTCTGAGCCGTGCTAAAGTCACGCTAGGTGAGCCTGCACCACCAAAGTTTGTGCTTGAGATCATCGGACCGAAGAAAACGACAGTGCGTGAATTGGCGTCTGATCAATATCAGAGAAACAATAACTTGCCCCAACAGGCGATCGAGCATACCATTCGCAGCACAGTTGATTTACCAGAATGGCAAGCGTGCCTCACCTCCTACAACTCAACCGAGGATGCCATTGATTTATTGCAAGAACGCTTCGCCTGGTCTGCGAAGGAAGAAGAATCAGATGGATCAGGCTCGCCCGAAGCACTCCTCAACTCTCTACGCGAAAAAGCAGTCAAGCGGCACCAACAGCACCTTGGCAAAGTTCACGGAAGCTGGTCACGCGAGATTGGCTTATCCTCTAGCCGGAGCAGCCGTCGTACTCGCTATGCACCTACCGATTCATTGTTAAGAACGCTAGTGCTTGCTTCTGTGCCAACTCGGATGGAGTTTCAAGAGTTTTTGGAGAAACTGTACCAAAAATACGGCTTCGTCATTGGCGATCGCCAAGCCGAAGAACTGATCAATTCGGGTGATGCCGATCGCGAAGACTTTGTAGCGAATGCCGAGCGCCTCGAACGCCGCCTTGCTAGTATTGGGCTGCTCAAACGGCTTTCTGATGCGTGTGCCTACGTCCAGAATCCCTTTGCTTTGGAGGTCAAATAATGCAGCCCATCGAACTGATTGGTAAGGTAGCGGCTGACTTCCTAAAGCGTTCGATTCAAACGGATGAAGCCAGTGAAGGGGTTGCTCGCTTTCTGCTTAACCGCTTGACTGCCCAGCAGGTGGCTGCTGTCTGCCAAACAATTCTGCAAGACTCCGAACTTGCCCCTCTGATTAAGATTCAAGTGCCGCGTGGTCTAGTCGAAAGCTATAACCTGCCTGTTGAAATCCTCACCGATGAACGTACTGTTCACTTGCGGCACTCCGATTGCGATCGCCCTGCGCTGTTGCTTGCCAATATCAGTGACGACCAAGCTCAGTCTCTCAATGACATTACTTCAGTCGGTGCTCAAGAACTGAAGGGTCAGATCGAATTTTGGATTAAACTTGCTGCTAACGATCTGGCGATTCCTGCCGAGCAGATTGACTACTGGCGTAAAGCCTTGAATGGACTACAAAAAGTTGGTACACCTAGCCTAGAAAATTTTGCCGAGTACATCGTTCAAACGCGATCGCGCATCCTTGAAGAAAGCATTCCGGTCGTGGATGCTTTAGGCTGGGCACTGCCTGCGTTGCGTCTTCCTCGTGACTCTGGCTACTTTCGCGCTATCCCTGAAGCTCAATGGGGACAAACCCAACGTTGGGAAAAACTTTTTCAGCAAGCCTTTACCAAACGTGCTTGCCTGCTGTTAAAGCAAGCGCCTAATCGTAAACCGATCGATGAGCAAGATCTCCAGACGGCTTTCGACAAAGTGAAAGATGGTATACCTGCGAACGCCTACCCCATCATTCAGTCGTTCATTGTTAGTGCCGCAGGCTGGACTTCTCAGACTGAAAGAATCGCTCAGTTTGAATGGGAAGCCGATAACATTAACACACTGTTTTCTGGTTTACAGGCACAAAAAACAGACATTGCTTCCCTCACCCTGGAGTTTTTTAATGATGAGTACCCCGATACTCTGATTGAGTCGGAAACTCAGTACATCAATGCCTTGAAAAAACGCAAAAAAAGCGAGGCGCTAGACGAAGACCGGGAATTTTACGATACCCATCGCCACGAACTGGAAGTCGATCGCAAACTTAAAGCCAAATGGGATAAATTCGTCTACGGGCAGCCCGTGGAGTGCACAGATTTTCTGATTGGCTTGCTGCAAGCCTTCGAGCGGCTTTTCGATCAGGCAGAAACTGTCGCTGGTGTTAAGTCACTTAAAATTGCTACGCAGAAGGGACCCGCCAAAAGCAAATGGCTCGAGCTAAATGCGGATGTGGGTCGATACTTTTGTACTCGCTACCGAGGCATTGAGCAACTGACAGCCCCTCACATTCAATGGGAGACACATTGGCTGTTCAAGTATGAGACCTTACTGGAAGAGGCGCAAAGAAAGCAGAAAGCAAAATATCGTGAGAACACTTCTACGGCAAAAACTGCGACAGAAATTAAGTTCTACGTGGAGATGCGGGATAGCGGGCAGGCTTTGATCGCAAAGACTCAACTGGTTTGGCACTGTAATCCGAATGCAATTGGTATGGAGTTGAGTAGTGACTTTGAACGACTGCTGAAAGATTCACCCTTCCAACTTTCTCAGGTGTCGCGGGAGCTAGTCAGCAAAAAGGGGCGGTTGCAAGGCATTGCTCTCTCTGATGTTGCCACCTTGATGGCGGCGTATCGCCAGGATCGGGGTTCCCTAGTAAGTAAGTACGATCGCAAAAGTGACCTGGATAAAACCCTCCCCACAAAGCTCAAACAAGCCATTAAAGACAGCCGCCTGTCGCAAGAAGCGGCTGACGCAGTTGCCACTGCTTGGAAAGCTTTTGCAGAACGCTACAAAGCTGCAATCGCCAGCTTTACTAGCGCTCAAGGGCAAGGCATTGCTAATCCAGAATTGTTGCATCAGTGCAAAGCTTACGAAACCCTACTTAAAACTGTCTTAACGCACGTCAAAGGCGACCTCAACCGCATCGACTTCTGCCAACCCATTTTGCGCCTGGGCTGCATCCGAGTTGAACGCGGTAAGGCTGCTGCCGTCATTGCTCCTTGGCATCCGTTGCGATTAGCGTCTCTAGCGGTCAAAGCCCGACAATTGGCAGGCTTGCTCCGCTATATCATCTCTACGCCAGAAGTAAATTTTGGAGATTCCCGCTTGTTCTTTGCCGATTTACGCAACGAACTTGACCATCCCTACTATCCCGAAGTTTGCGTCGGCTACCAAGGGCAGCAGCCCGAACTCTTATCCGTATCTGATACTGTTAACGACTACAGTTTGATGGAACGCCCAACACGGGACGAGAGCGATCGCACCACCAACGAAAACCCCGCCGAAGCAGCCGATCGGTTGCTGGGAATCATTCGTCGCTATGTGGAACTGCTGCCACACGAGAAAACCAATCTGAGTGTGGTGCTCTACCAAACAGACTCAATTAAGCTGCCTCAAGCGATCGTTAACAAGCTGAGTGAAGAACTGCAAGACGATCGCGAAGAAGTTCGCTGTCAGGTCATTTTGCGTCACAGAAATGGGCAGAAGCTCGCCCAACTCTACGAGCAAATGCTGGAAAGTTCTGATGCTGATCCAGATGCCTTCATTGCCAGCGAAGTTTCTCAGGACTTTATGGCAAGACTCCGCATTTCGGTAATGTCCAACGATGTGCCTGCCACCAATCCCAGAGAAGGCAAATTTGCCGACATTGTGTTTTTGCAAGACGCTATTTCACGGCAAGCAAAAGTCGTTTGGCAACCTTCTCCTTTTGATAGCGATACGTCCGACATTTTGCTCCACTCGCCTGCTCGTTGGGCACGGAAACGCCCGTCTGCCAAAGACGAACTCAAGTCTACGGTCTACCTTACCTGCCCCAAGCAACCTGCGGTTGGACAAGCCTATCTCGACATGGTTTACAGCATTGTGGTAGGCGAGGATTGCCTTCCTGACGAACACTTCTTACCTGCCCGTCAGATTTCCTTCCAAGATGAAACCACCAAAACGACGTTTGATGAGAGTCATCGACTAGGGGAGTGGGTGGTCAACTACGATGACCTGCTGGAGCGGCGACAACTCGTTAATCAAGGCGTAAAGGTAATTCGCTACCAGCAGAACCGTACCGATGAGCGTAATTTCCTGGTGTCTTCCGATGCCTCGTTAAATGTGCTCAAGGTGCTGGTGAGAAAGCGATTAGAAGCCCTCAATCTGGGACTGGAAAACGAGCGTATCAACAAACTCGTAGAACGCTTGATCAATGAAGCCAATGCGGTTTCCGGTGACATCGTCTTACGAGCCGCCAAATGTGGCAGATTCGCTAGTGAACTGATGGGTGTTGTCCTCAGTAAGGCGCTAATCACGGCAGAAATGGGAGCGCAGAACCCAATCGGTTGGTACTTCCTGGATGACTACGCTTCCTGGCTAGGGCAAAAAGAGGGGCAGATTGCCGACATTATGGCAATTTCGCCTCAATACGTTAATGGCGAGCCAATCCTCAAAGTGATTGTCTCGGAAGCCAAATATGTTGACGTAGCCGGATTAGCCGATGCCCGCAAGACTTCGCAGAATCAATTGAGACAGACCGTCGGTCGCATTGCTGATGCCCTCTTTATCACTCCTGGTCGTCTCGATCGCGATCTTTGGCTTTCGCGCCTTAGTGATCTCTTACTTGATGGCATTGAATTTAGCTCCGACAACAAACTGAACATTGAGCAATGGCGCGAAATGATTCGCTCAGGCAACCTCCCCATTGATCTGTCAGGCTATTCTCAAGTTTTTGTGACAGGTAGTAATGATAGCAACGTAGAGGGGGAGCGATCGCCCATTCCTAAAGTCATTTGCTGCTTTCAAGAAGTCTTCGACCGAGAATCGGTACGTAATCTTATCAAAGCTTACGAAAAAGGAGAATCTCTCTTGCCAACGCGAGAGCAAATTGGCGATGATAAGCCTTGGACTGTAACTCAAGCCTCGGAGCCTGCGGCTAGAGTCACATGGGTACTAGGGATTGAGGCAGTGGGAGGAACAGTAGCCGCTCCTCCGGTAGCATCCACTGAGTTTGATCAGCCGGAGAGCCTTGACGATCCATTTCAGTTAACTATTCTTGATCAGCCATTTGAACCCAAAGCCGTTGAGGCTCCGGCTGTTTCAACCGTCGAGAAGCCTGATGACTGGGCAAGCCCAGCACTCGTTTCCTGGTGGCAGCAGGGACAAGCGCAGAACAGTCAAGATGATGCGGCAGCCGAAAGGTGGCTGGAAGAATCGGCTGGGAAATTGCGGACGGCACTGATGGGGTATAACCTCCAAGCCAAAATTGAAGGTAAGCGCTTGACTCCGAACGCGGCGATCGTGCGGTTCAAAGGGTCAGACAATCTGAAGCTTGACGATATTGAGAAGAAGCGCTCTCAACTCCTAACAACCCATTCGTTAAATGTAATCAGCGTTTATGGGCAGCCTGGTGAAATCGTTGTCTCAGTTGCCCGTCCCCAACGCCAAACTATTTCTCTGAGGGAGGTGTGGGCAAAACGAAAAATCAATCGGTCACCCTCTGGCATCAACCTTAGTTTTGTCATTGGGGTCAAGGAACTTGATGGCGACCTGCTTTACCTCAATCTAGGCGGTAGCTTTGAGCATCTAGAGCAACACGCTCCTCACACGTTGATTGCTGGGGCGACAGGTAGTGGTAAGTCCGTTCTACTGCAAAATCTCCTGCTTGATATTTGCGCTACCAACTCACAGGAACTCGCTCAGATTTACCTGATTGATCCCAAAATGGGTGTCGATTATGCCAACATTAGCGACCTACCCCACCTTAAAGAAGGCATTATTACTGAGCAAGATCGAGCGATTGAAGTAATGGAGTTCTTAGTCGAAGAGATGGATACTCGGTATCGGAAGTTTGTTAAGCAGAAAGCGCAAAACTTGCAAAGCTATAACAGTAAAGTTTCTGAAGACGAACGCTTACCAGTAATCTGGCTAGTGCATGACGAATTTGCAGAATGGATGCTGATCGATGAATACAAGGCGGCTGTTTCTTCAGCCGTACAGCGTTTGGGTGTAAAGGCAAGAGCAGCAGGCATCTATCTCATCTTTGCAGCCCAGCGTCCTGATGCTAATGTCCTCCCAGTACAGCTTAGGGATAATTTGGGCAATCGGCTGATCTTGAGAGTAGAAAGTGTCGGCACCTCAGAAATTTCACTGGGTCAAAAAGGGGCAGAACATTTATTAGGCAAAGGACATTTGGCAGCTCGATTAACCAATCAATCGGATCTTATTTACGCTCAAGTGCCGTTTCTTGCTGATGAAGACATGGCTGCCGTTGCAGAAATCATCAAGCAGCAGTAGAGAATCTTCTCCAAGATTAGCTGACCTATAATTCGGGCATGAGAAGGCAAGAAAACACCCCTATCCAAAAGCCCATCTATTTGGATTACCACGCGACTACGCCTACAGATCCACGAGTGGCAAACTTGATACTGCACTATATGACCAACGAATTTGGGAATGCCAGCAGCACTGACCATGAATGGGGCGATCGCGCTGAATATGCTATCAAACAAGCTGCTAAACACCTTGCTGCTTTGGTTGGAGCATCGCCGAGAGAAATTATTTGGACTTCTGGTGCTACTGAAAGCATCAACCTGGCAATTCAAGGTAGCCTTCCCTCCAACCCTAAAAAGCCTCACCGAATCGCACTGTTACCGCTGGAACACAAAGCCGTTCTTGACACCAGCCAAGCGCTTGAAAGGAGAGGGTGGGCAGAACTGATTTACCTCCAAGTCGATTCCAAAGGCAGACTCGACCTTGATCATTTAAAGCAAGTCTGTATGGAGGGGTTGTCCCTTCTCTGCGTCATGGCTGCCAACAATGAGATTGGCAATATCTACCCCATCCAAAAGATCGCCCGAATTGCCCAGCACTACGGTATTCCTTTCCTCTGCGATGCCTCTCAGGCAGTGGGCAAGATTCCAATCCAGTTTGAGTGGGGCATCACTTATCTAGCTCTTTCCGCCCATAAGCTCTATGGACCCAAAGGTGTTGGAGCCTTAGTCGTTCGTAGGGGCTATCACCTCGAACCCTTGCTTTTTGGAGGTGGGCATCAGAAAGGAATGCGATCGGGTACCCTCAATGTTCCAGGCATCGTAGGGCTAGGAGAGGCTTGTCGGTTACGATCACTAGAGATGGAAGAGGATGAGCGATCGATCGCTTCTAAACGAGATTTGTTACAAACTTTGCTGCTTAAGAAGCTACCTGGGCTTGTGGTTAACGGAGATAGCAGTTCTCGTCTTGCGGGAAATTTCCACCTCTCGATTCCTGGTATTCCAAACAGTGCTGTGATTGCCAGGGTTCGGTCACAGTTAGCTATCTCTACTGGCTCAGCGTGTTCATCAGGTGTAGAAGCACCGTCCCATGTGCTTCAATCCCTCAACTTACCGCCAAGGATCATCGAGGGGGCAATCCGAATTGGAATTGGTAAATTTACTACTGAAGAGGAGATAAAAGAGGCAGCTTCAGTTTTGTCGGACGCGATTAGTGGGATTGGAAAGGTTCTATACTCATAGACTCAACAGTCTGCTACCAGAGCTTTTCAGCTGCTTGATACAATAAACGGTGTCTTACGGCAAGGGTATGGTTCCAATTTCGCCACTCGGCAAAACTATGCTTCCAAAGGCTGAAATCCATAGCTGCTCGGGTAACCAAGGAATCGCTATTACAGGATTGTCAACGGCAAAACTATGGTTCCAGTGGTGGCAAAACTATGGGTATAGTCACAATATTTGGTCCTACCAGGTCAAGCTGGAGGGCATCAACGAGGGTGGAGCGAACTTCAGCGGCAGTAAGTTAGGGCACGAAAGGCAACCTTGGTGAATCAACGGGACTGGTGAATCAAAGGGACTAA
>Ga0163155_10003654_pt1 | contig 16434 bp, 14 predicted proteins | sample OliLakLV19SP4G1_FD_148611 | JGI IMG/M metagenome (GOLD analysis project Ga0163155, IMG submission 148611) | Freshwater microbial mat bacterial communities from Lake Vanda, McMurdo Dry Valleys, Antarctica - Oligotrophic Lake LV.19.SP4.G1 | ecosystem: Environmental > Aquatic > Freshwater > Lake >... | reverse complement strand
ATGTGATAGTCAGCCCCGACCCGCAATCCACCATGTTGGAGATCGACCGCAAAATTCCACCCGCCACGCAGCCGGATGTGGCTGTGGTGCCCGAGGTGATTGTGGTAGTACCGGTAGTACCGCCGCCGCAACCGGGACCGTAGCACCCCTGGGCGTCGGCCTTCAGGGCGAACAGGACAACGAGACAGACCGCGAACAGAAACTTCTTCATCGCTTCCCTATGGTGTAAATAGAAATGTACTCAGCCAGGGTCCCGGTGTCTGTTGCGTCATCGGCTCCAGACAGCTTCAGCCCAACCCGACACGAGTCGTAGATCGCCACCGTCGGCATTGTGTAGGAACCGACGGCCGTCACGTTGAACGGAACCTGAGCGGTCGGTGGCGTCGTGGCCGGGTACGCCGGCGCCCACGAGGCCTTCGGGCTTGTCCGGCATTGTAGGCGGATGTCGATACCCCCGGATGCGAGGCTGAGTTGATCCACGGACACCTGGACCGTGTATCCAGAAAAGGTTCCGACTGGAAAGCCGCCGTTCGTGTCGGCCGTGCCGCTCGCCAGCTTCCGCCACCGGAAAGAGGCACTTGTCAGCGTGACAGCCGGCAAGCTTACGGTGATCGACGCCCCGGACGCCTTCGCGATCACGGACTTCTCGTATTCGACGCCATCGCTGTTGGAGATGATGAGCATGTCACCGACCGAGACAGAGGTGAATGGAGACCCCGAGACCGCGGTGACGGTGGTTGAGGCGGTGGCCTGAATAAGCGCCGTGCCGGCCGTTCCAGGAGAGCCGCCGAGAACGAAGAACGTTTCCGTCGTTGTGTTCAAGTTGTATCTGAACAGCTCTGTCCGAACAATCACCTCGGCTGAGGCGGGCCGTGCGATCGCTATGGCGATGAGAAGAGAGGAGAGAAACTTGCCCATCGCGACCCCTTGCCGGCGAACCGCGCCGGACTTGTTGATGATTGGATTGACGATCATGCGCCGAAGTTCCTGGTGACGAGACTCGCGCTCACGTTCGCTGCCACCGCGGAGGTGAAGAGAACGCGGGTGTAGGCAGCCACGCCGCCGTACACACGCGTCCCTCCGTTGGCGACCGAGAGCGCTTCGACGAGATAAGGCTCCATGGACTCATTCGTGGCCCACACTTCAACGTCCACCGGGCCACCGCTGTTGCAATCGACGGTCAGGATTCGCTCGCGCGCGGATCCCGTTCCGATCCATCCGGCCTCGGCCCCGGTGCCAGAGAACAGCACCCGGAAGGCGAACCCGTCGGAGGCGGTCAGTATGTCGATCGCCTCGTCGACGAGGATTGAGTAGTCGGTCGGGAGCGAAATCACCGTCCTCGCCTCCCAGCGCGTTCGTTGCGCCTTTCCAGGAGTGACCGGGACTAGGCCGTCCATGTTTCCATTCCGAACGTAGATGACGGAGCCTGCGACGAGCTGCGTCGGAACTTTATTGACGCCGTCCGTTGAGAGGGTTGTGGAGGATCCGACCGTGACCAGCGTTGTCGGGTCCAGGCGAGGCTGATAAAACCCGTGGGTGAGGCCGTCGTGCAGGTAATAGGCCTTCTTGGAGGCGACGGGTAGATCGAAGCGCCGAAGGAGTTGTACGAGTCGAGTAGCGTCTTCCATCATTTCCTTTTTGCCGCTTGGGCCGCTTTGGCGTTTTCCTTCCGGCGGTAGGCGTTAGATGGCCCTTCGGTCCCGGGTTGTGTGTTCACGATGAGGTCTTTCATGGCTTCCTCAAACGTTATTTTGCCGGTCATCATCTGGTCTAGCTTAAACCCCCAGCCACTATTCTGAGGCACCTGTCCAATCCCGGTCGTCGCCGAGAGGGTGTGCTGCGAGGCGGCCTTGCGCCTCGCAGCTTCGTAAGCGACCACTTTGAGCCACTCGTGGCCGACTCCTGGACCATTGACGACGGAAAGGAGTGCGCGTATGTCGCCGGTGTCGTAGGCCATTTCTACGCCCTTCACGGTTTGATTGAGCGCACCAAGGGACGGAAAGATAGAGGCTATCGACTTCGATCCGACACCCCCGCCCTGTCCGAACGCGGCGTTTGACAGCGCGGCTTGGGCGAACGGAATCGACGGAACGATGTCCTGGAGAATTCGGACCCCGAGGTGTGGCGACCGATCGCCCGACACAATCGCCTTCAGGACCGACTTCCCGCTCTCGACCGGATTTTCAGGGTCGAACTCTCGCCCCTTCTTTTGGTCTTCCGTTTCCTCGCCGGCCACATTGGCGCCCGTCCCGCGACTGATACCTCGGAGCGTGTTACTGATCTCTCCGAACAAAATCGCCGCCGTTGCAGTCCCTATCGGCGACTCGAGTGCCCGCGGCGCCGCTTTCTCGAATAGCCTGGCCGATGGCCCGGTGTACTGGAGGCCGAGTTCCCTGACGACGTCCATGGCGCTGCCGTCTGCCTTCAGTCGGTTGGCCGAGTTGCCGGACCCCTGAGAAAGGGCTGAAATCTCGCGCCTGACAATCTGGATATTCTTCGGGTCCGTCAACGGGAGACTTCGGTCGATGAACTTCAGCGTCTCTGGTCGCATGTGCGGAATCAGGTCCTCGAGTGCATCGGCGACTCCGGTTCTGGCCGCACGATCGGCCGCGACGACGGCCCGGCGGGGAATGTTCCACGTGGATCCGGACGTTCCGAACTCTCTTTGATTCGGGCTGAGTCTGGCCCCAAAAGGCCTTCCTGCGTGGTACGCGACGTCGGTGGCGAGCGACTTGCCGGCGCCGAGGGTCGCCTTTAATGTCTTCCATGCCGCGATCGTGGACGCAACCACCTCGCCGTGGCCTTTGTTCTTCAGCGCGTCTTTCGCTAGAGGGTACGTGCTTTGTAGCCCGAGGATGTTCAGGAATGGGGCGTGGCCTAGCTGGAGGAACGACGACGCGGACGTGGCGACGTCGGTGGCCTTGCGGTATGCCGGGTCCATTTTGTCGACCCCGCGGACGACTGCGCCGGTCGCTTGGACGACGTCGTCGTTCCTGACGATGTTCTCCCAGTTCGCGGTGGGTCGGTCTTTTGCAGTCGCTTCGATGAGGTCTGGAAGCTGAAGAGATCCAAACGTCTCTTCGGCCTTCTCGCGGACTTTTTCCGCGGCTCCGTCGGAAAGTTCCTTCTTGACCCCGTTCTCGTCCTTCCCGAGAAAGGCCGAGGCTTTCGCCATCTTATCGTCGAGGATGAGCTTCCACGTCTTGGGATAGTTCTCCGGGGTCCGATCCATTGTGGCGCCGGCCTCGAGTGCCCCGGCGTTCCGGGCCCGGCGGTCCAGGTCCAGGAAAATCTCGTCGATGTCTAGCGGCCTTGAGAAACGATCCGCGTCGGTGCCGAGGTTGACGGTTCTCTCTTTGTTCAGGGACGCGGCCCTGGACTGACCGACCTGATCTAGCGGGCGCTGGATGTTGTCGGTTCCGTGAACCGGCTTAGGCGCCCCCTTTGGGGCCCTTTGCGTCCCGGTTCTCGGGAAGTAGTTCTCAACGAAATCGGCGGCCTTGGCCGGATCACGCTCGCGCGAAACCTTGTGCGTGTCGTTCCAGAAGCCTTGGAGCATGTTCGTCATCTCCTTGACCCGGGCCTGCTGATTTTCTCCTGCTGGAAGTTTCTTATCTTCGATGAACGCCCGAACTCGTTCGATGTCATCGTTGGTCGCGTTCATCATCCGAAGTTCGGCCTTGATGTTCCCGGCCTGCTTCATTCTGGAGTCGATCTTGTCCCCAAAATCATCGAACTTGTCCGCGGTGGTGTTCATCCCTTTGGCGTCAAGCGCGCCGCGATGCGTCTCTCCACCGAACAGTGCCCCAACAAACCGTCGCACGGCGCCACCGTCGCCCTTGCCAATCAGGGAGAATTCTTTGTTTTTGTAATCTGGCAGCCTGGACGCACCTGCGTCGCCCTGGGGCGCGTTGGGAGCGCCTGGTTCCATGGGGCCATTGGGAGTTTTCTGGGCTCGCGTGGCGCCGGCCTGTTCGCGGAGCTTGGCTCTCTCGGCGACGGCGGCCTTGAACCCGGGCGTATTGAATCCTCCGTGCTGCTTGGCCAGATCCATGATCTCTGCGACGTCGGCCTTCTCGACGCCCGGAATCCTTCTCGATGCCTCGCCCATGAGACTCCGGGCGAGACCGCGCGAGAATTTGCTTCGGAGCATTTCGGCGGCGAGGCCGCCGCTCTTGGCGTCGAGGGCTTGCATCTGCTGTTCGATGTCGGCCAGCTCGGCCTTCGTCCGTGGACGGGCTTTCCTCTGCCGTTCGATGTCGGCCATATGCCGTTCGATGTAGGCCATATCGGCCATATCGGCCTTCGGCTCGGCCCCTGGAGTCTTCTTCACCGAACCGTGGGCCATCCCCTCGTGGGCCATCCCCTCGTCAATCGGGATAAATAGAGGCTTCCCTGGGTCGGCCTCGGCCGCGGCTTTGATGCGATCTCTGACCGCGACGCCGGCGGCCCTGGCTTGGGCCTCGTCCATGCCGGTCCTCGATACGACGAAGGCGAGATACCTTCCGTCGTGTTTGCTCGGTTTCTTTTGAGCGATGATGTAGAGAGCCTTGTCGAGATCGTCTTCAAATTCGACCTCAACTTTTTTGCTTCCGACGCCATACCGAGGCTTCTTCTCCCCGGCTTCTCTCGGCAAGGGAAGCGCCTCCACAAGCGCGTCGTTCCCGCCATCTTTGACGAACTCGTCGACCTGCTCTCTTGACTGGAATGGGTCGATGTCGATGATGGCCTGCCTGACCTTCTGCTTCTCCGGTGAATCGCCTTTCCCATCGAGCACTTTCATAATCCTCCTCGGCTCGAGTCCGGTTCGCTCTGCGATGGCAAGCACGACATCGTGAGCCTGTTTTTCTGTCGGCAAACCCTTCAAGTCGTTCGCGATTCTGGCCATGTCGGCTTCCGCGCCTTGGCGGTAAATCTCGTCGAAGACCATGTCGGGGGTCTGCTTTTTTATCGGAGCGACCTCGTCGAGACCCGTGAGGTCTTCGTCCATGGCCGACCTGACGACCGCTTCCGGCTCGATGTGCTCGATCGGTTCGACGACATTGGGTCGGGCGAGCGGCGTCGGATCTGGTGGCGGTGTCGTCGCCACTTTGACCGGAGCATGGACCGTCCCGCCAGACGCGACCGCGCTGGGCGCCACGGGGGCGACCATTGGGGTGATCGTGGGAACCCGGGCCCGGCCGCGGATCGCTCGATCCGCCGCAGTAGACACGCCCCTCGAGACGCCCCGGGCCGCCACCCCGCCGGCGACGGCCGCAGCGAACTCTGGAGACGTGAACCCGAACTCTCTTCCGACTTTGATGATCTCGGAGCCCTGCATCGCGTTTCCGGCCACTGACAGGCCCTTCAATGCCTTCGATGCTGTGGCCGGGCTCGGAATCCAGCTCGTCGGGTCGGTCAGGACTCTCACGCCCATATTCAAGGCGGCGCCCCTGATGCCTCCGCCTACGGCCTGTCCCGCGGCATCCCCGGCCGTATCTTCTGATCCGATGGCTCCGGCCTGGCGCAGCGCCTCGTTCACCGGAAACGAGAACGTCTCGTCTACGACCTGGAACTTCCGCTTCGCCCATTCCGCCTTTTTGCTCAGTACCTTGGCGGCAGAGGAGTCTTTCCTGAGATTGCGCCACAGGTCGATATCGGCGTCGAGGTCTTTCGTGTTGAGGCCGGCGGCGAGCTCGATCTCTGGTACGTAGTCGAGGACGGATCGCATCAGCTCGGAATCGGACGCCCCGGCCTTGACCCGGAAGGATGCCAGAAGTTCCGGCGGCGCTTTCCGAAGCTCGCGCGCGAGGTCGCGCCATGAGATCCCGCTCATTTTGCCTGCCTGTTCTTAATCCCCTCAACGATTTTCAAGATGCCGGCCAGCACTGCGGCTCGCTGCGGATCGCCGTCTTCATCGGTTGGTCTCCCTTGGGTTGCCTTCTGGGCCGCCGCGGATCGCATTTGGTTCTTCAGGTGCTTGATCTGGAACTCGATGTCGTCGCGCTTGTCCGGTGCGTACTCAATGCTTGCTTCAAGGCCTTCGACGGCTTTGCCAGCGGCGATGAATTCTGCCGTTGTCATCTCGTGCGGCGTCTTTGGGGCGGGCGGGTCCTTGCTCCATCTCTTGCGACGGACGTCGGCGGCCTCTCGCTCCTTGAACGCGGCGTTCTGTAGGGCTGATCCGATCGCCATGGCAACGCGCGGGTCTTGCTTCAAGTTTTCTGGCATCTGAGAGACCACGTCCCGGATGCCCTGGGCGGTGTCGGTTCGATTGAGAATCTGAAGCGTGTCGTTGAGTGCGGGATCGTCCTTTTGGCCCTTGGCCTTTTCGGCGGCAACTCGTGCCCTGATGTTGGCGGCGATGGGCTCCGCCACTTCCGCCGAGATCCCCCTACTTTGGGCCATCGCCAGAAAGGCGTCGGCGTCGACGAAGTGATTCGCGTCGTCAACGACCGCCCCGATCGTTTTCGAGCCTTCTTCGTTGAACTTCGCCGCGCGCTCGGCCGTCTTGGTTCGCTCTTGGATCGTTTCTCGATCGTTCAGCCCGGCCTGTTGGATGTTCTCGATGTCGAGCTGTCCGGCGATCTTGGTGTCGAGGGCCTCCCGCTCTTCGCCCTGCCTGACGAGGGTGTTCGTGACACCGGAGAGATTTGCGCGCGCCTGCTCGCTCACTCCGGCCAAAACATCGGCGGTCTGTGACCTCCGGGCCCACTCCTTGAACCAGGAAAGGGCGTTCACGGTCTGCCGAATGAAGGGGCGGTGTAGAAAGAAGGTCGACTGAAGAAGGGGTTGGCCGATCCGAAGCCATTGGCCCCGGATGCGACCGTGGAGGGATTAAGGCCCATAAGGCCTTTTGAGGTCGGCGTGGTCGGCGCCTTCGCGCCCTTGGCCGCGCCGAAGATCGCGGCGCCGTCATTGACCAGATTCGCTGCAAGGCCCCACCCGAACCCGGGTGTGCCACCCTTGCGAAACGGCGGGGGGGCGACTGCCTCGCGGCGCTTCTGAAGGGTTGCCATGACCTCTGGCGTCAAGGCGGAGTCGAGCCCGTTGGCTTTCGCGAACGCTGTCACGAGACGGATTCTCTCCTGACGGCGGTCTTCCTCCTGGGCCTGCTCGGCGTAGTAGGTCTGAACCTGATCGTCGTACTGCTTCTGCTCAAGGCTCTGCTGAGAATTCGCCTGTTTTTTCTTGGCGACCCCGCCGAGAAGGTTGGCGACTCCGGTTGCGATGGCTGCTATTAGAAGGGGATTCATGCTTATTTTCCGATACCGTTGGCGATCTGCCATTGGAGAAGGATCCGGTTCCAGTCCTGCGTTGCGCTCAGACCCTTGTCGAACTGGTAATTCGAGTTGTTGATCTGCTGCGTGAGCGACCATCGCTCTTGTTCAAGACCGTAGTAGGCCAGAGCCAACTTGGCGAGGCCTTCTTGTCGCCTGAAGTCGTTTGACTCACTGGAAAGGAGATACTCCCGCTCGCTGTTCAGGTGTGCCTGTGCCCGATCAAGGGCCGCTGTCCGGTTCCGAAAGCGCGCTGCGTCGTTCGACTGCGTCGCGGTGTCGTCGATTGCTCTGTCCGCCTGGGAATAGTTCGTCTCGGCGCCCCGGCGGGCGCTGTCGAGCCTGCGATCGGTCCCGGTTGACCGAAGCCCGCCGCGGCGAATGGCATCAGCCTCGACGGCCTCCTGGTTGATCCCGGTGCGCCCGAACGAGGCCCTGAAGGCGTTTGTCTTCTGGTTTCGGATCACTTCCGGCGTGTAGGGAACGCTCTTGTCCCACCCGTCCATGAAGCCTTTGATTTGCCCTTCGAGATCGTTCTCGAATGGAGTCTTGGGGGGGCGAGACCATGGAGTGAACTCGTATTTCGGGGTTTGGGGGTTAAAGGCGCCGACCTTCGATGTTCCGCCGCCGCCCGGTGCGCCCCCGCCCGGTGCGCCCCCGCCCGGTGCGCCGCCGCCGATGGCTCTGCACCCACGTTCCTGTCCTTGCCATTCGTAGCCTGGGGGACACGACTGCGGAGTCGTGCCGCCACCGAGGGGGTTGAAGGCCTCGCCCTCGCCACTCCCCGGGACCCTGGTTGGGACCCTGATTGGGTTTTCTGTCTCTCGGGGGTCGTACCAGTCGCGCGGCATGTCGCCATCCGCGTTTTGACCGGAGCTGAATCCTGGGAACGTGTAACTCATCGCTCAATCCACCGGCGCTCGAACGGGTTGTAGACAGGCTCGCCGTCAACGAATTCTGGTTGCGGCCCGTTAGGGTTTCCATACGACGGCCACCTCCCGTATCGCATCGAGGCGCCAGTCGAACCCGTCTCTATCTCCCCAGCCTGAGTCCTGGCCGCGGCGAGGTTTGGGCGAGGCCTTCGACCCCCTGGATCGGATCCGGGAGCAGGGCGAGCAGCCCTGAAAGGCCTTGACCCTTCAAGCGGGCCTGGACGGATCACCGGAGTCCAAGGCCCCGCATCGCACCACGCTTGCGCGGATCCGCCTGTCCAAACATCGGACCGGAAGGGCCACCAGGGCCGCCGGCGCCGCCCATAAGAGACGCGATCATGTCGCCACTCAAGGGCGCCCCAAACCCGGCGTCGGACGACGGCATTCCCTTGTTTACGGCCAGAGGGTAGTTGTTCTCCAGAAAAGCTGTCTGGTTGACGGAATCGGCGCCGAACTCGTCGCCACCAAGCCCTTCGGCGCCGAACTCGTCCATGCCTTCTTCGCCGAGCATCGCCATCGCGTCTTCCTCGGCAAACCCGGCCATTTCTTCGCCGAGGCTATCCACAACGGTTGTGGTTGCCAGAGGATCGTCCATGGTCGGCGCACCGGGCCGGCTTTGAACTCGAAGTGTAAGGCCTCGAAGTGCCGCCGATGACACACCCGCGTTCGCTGAGAATGGAGACATCATGGCAGCAAGAATACCGGGACCGTCAAATCAGAAGAACAGCACCGTGATCGTGAGTCCGGCCTCTCCGACCAGCCACGCGGTTTTCGTGTTCCAGTCCGAAAGGGCGCCGTCAGACACCGGTCTCTGTGGCTGAGGGTACTGTCTGACGACGATGTAGCCACAAGGGACCCGGTCGAGCCCATGCGGAACCTCTTCGGCGGCGCCGGCGGTGAATGTGTAGACGCTGAGTCCCCTTGGATTAGATGGCCCGGCCGACACCTGCCCGCCGATCACGCGAAGGGCTGTCGATGTGAGAAGCGGCGACGCTCGAGCCGTTTGGGTCAGTTCGTTGATCTTGGATCGGACTATTTCGACCTGGTCCTGCGTCATCCCTTTGGCGATGCTGATCTGGACGATGTCTGCGATTGGCTTCACGGTTGCGCTCCTTCGGCGGCCCATGCTGGCGCCTCCGGTTGTGGACGACGAGGTTGGATAAAACTCGGTGGCAAGAGACAAAAGGCCGGCGAAGGCGACGCCTGGGGCGAATTCGTTTGGGTAGACACCCACGTCACTGCGACTTCCCTTGAATTCCGAAAACGTCGCGCTCGAAGTGAATCTCGTTCAAGTCAATCGCCGGACGGCCGGCATACTCGACCTCGGCATGGAACTCGACGCACAGCGGGGTCCAGCCGGGATCTTTCCGACCAAGGCTGATTCGCTTCAGGTTCCTGTCTGGGGTCACGTTCAGGCTCGATGTGTTGACCCTGGTCGCGCTCTCGCGCCCGTCCTGGTACACGCGAGTCGTGATCTCTGCGTTCGCGCTTGTTACGTCCAGATGGATCTTTTTGAGCGACGTCCGCGATTGTGGTTCACCGAACGCCTTGAACCGAGCTTTCGCTCTGATGTTCGTTGGCTCGAATCCGGCGTCGTGGTCGCCGTGATCCATCCGCATGACGTTGTACCCACCGAAGGAGCAATACGTCACGTCGTCAAGCTGGGCCGCGGCCACGGGGGCGCACTGAACCCCGGCGGCGGTCGAGTCTTCAGTCCATCGGCGCGTCGTCCACGTACCGCGCCGCCAGTTGTAGACAAGCTGGAGGTCCAGGAGACGGCCACCGAAGTCTTCCGCCGGCCGGCCGATCGAGATGCCGTACTCCGTCCGCGCGGCGTCGATGTAGGCACACGAGAACTCGAGGCTTTCCGCCGATGCCGCCTTGATGATGTCGCTGATCTTTGGCGTCGAGACGCATGTGCTGCGACCGCCGCTCGAGGCATACACGCCGTCTCTGTCGATGAAGAAGAGAAGTCCCTCTGCGCTCTTCATCGAGGAGTGCGACTGGACGCCATGGTCCGACGAGAAGACCGAAATATCAAAGCGGACCCCGTCGGCGTCGAATCCGCTTTCGATGACCTGGTAGATCTTCTCCGTGGTCCCGACCATCAACCGGGTGTCCCAGGCGTGTAGCCCGCGCACTTGGGTGGCGCCCCGGGCGTCGAATGAATCGAAGGTTTCCGAGAATGTCTCGAAGCGACCGACGCGCGTGCAGTACAGTTGCTTTTTGTCGTGAGTCCACAGCCTCTCGTTCCACTTCTCAACGCTGTAGGCCTCGGCCGGCGGCAGACCGTTCTCGTAGCTGAACGGGTCCCCAAGGCTCGCGTTCGGCGCGTTGTCGGTGTACGTGGTCGAAGAGAGGGGAATGGAGGCGACGTGCCAGAGCTGCCCCGCGTCATTTGGAAGCGAGCGATAGATGTTCTTTTTGGTGACCTTGGGCTGCGACGAGTTTGGGATCAAAGACAGCGCCACCGAGGAATCCACCGCCAGGACGATCGTTGCAATAGGGGACGGAGGGCTCTCGTCCGTGAGGTCCGTCTCGAAGGTGACGAAATACTGATAGGTGCCGGCGGTGATCTCTCCGCCGGGCGAAGAGACGGCCGCGGGGGCGGTTGCCGGAGCATTGACGCCTGCTACGGCCGCCAGTGACTCGCCGATCCTCCAGAGGCCCCCTCCTGGTCTCGCCCCCCAAAGCACACCGTTGTTCGCCGCGAAGCTCCACGGCTGAACACCTGGGGCGAAATAGTCCGGGGTCGGAATGTCGACGGCGCCGTAGCCGTCCTGTTTTTGAAATCGGTCGTACTCGCCTATGAGCATGACGCCGGAGTCGAAGAAGGCCAGGCCGTGAATCGAGGCCGGTGTCGCTTGAGCACGACCCATCCCTGGATACCCTCGAGTCATCCGCCGAGAGATTCCGCCTCGCCTCGATAGTTTCCGCTCGACGACGTCCCAGTTCTCGAGTGCGGAACACTCATTCGCCTCGATAGATGCCGGAGCCACAGAGCGATTGAGCCCTCCTCCAAGGTCGGTCAGCGTGATCTGGTCAGACTTCACCGTGTTTCGTACACCGTTGTGGCGCCGTAGCCGTAGAGGCCGCCGACCGAGTCGTAGTCTGGCAAGATCTGGATGGCCGAGTCGGTCGGAACCGCGGCCATGTTGTCGAAGTCGTCGAGCGATTCCTCAAGGCTCTTCATCGCCGCGGCCTTCTGCGAGATGTCAGCGTTGGGGCGGATCCCGAGACACCACGCCTTGTTGATGATCGCGTCGTGCAGGCCCTCGGTGATCGCTGGAACGTTTGCGTCCACCGCCATCGTCAGGCTCGGAACGTACTGGAACGTGATCCCGTTGAGAAGCGCTTCGTTTGGGGTCGCGCCGACTCTGGCGTATCGACCAAACGGACACCAGTCGATCGGATCGCGCCCTAAAACAGTCCCGGTCGAAAGCGCCACGCCGACGTTCGGGCCATAGGTCACGTCCATGTACCCTTCGGGTTGCCGGTTCAGGCGTTTCCCGTCTCGCGTTCGGAGCACCTTGCGAATTGCGACCGCTCCGACTGGAAAGGCATAGATGTTAGTGCCGGACACGATCGCCTGAGTGTCGACGGAAAGGAAGGCGTCGGGGTTGATCCTGATTACTTTCATCTGGACCCACAACAACGCGCGATTGAGTAACTGGTTGAGCTGCGGAATCGTAAACTGGTCGGTCTCGTCTCCGGCCGGCTCCTGAAGGAGTACCTTCAGCATCTCCCTCATGTCGCCACGGTTCACGTCGTTTTTCCAATGGTGAGGCCGTCACTCGAAACAGTCTGAGTGGACACCGGGGTTACAGAATCGTCTTTCATCACAACGAGGTTGCTCCCGCTGACGAGGTGCTTGTTGTTCCACCTGCGCTTCAGCCATTGGAAAATCTGACGGTACGACGCGACAGCGGCGAGTGCTCCGGTCGGCTCGGTTGACTCGCTTTGCTCGAAGATGTTGTTGTAGTAGGTCGGCGACGCACCAGTCCCGACAATGCCGATCCCGGTTCCGACGCCGGTGCCGATGAGGCCGTGAGAGTTTCCTCCAATAGCTGTCGCGGCGATGCCGACCCCTGAACTAGAACCGCCGCTTCCCTGGATTCCCGCTCCGCCAGTCGCGCCACCGACCGCCCGAAGGCCATCGCCGACGCCCTGGCCCTGGGCGTAGATGCCATGATTGCCGACCGTGCCTTCGGATATGACTCCGTACCCGCCACCGACACCGCCCTTGGAGTAAACGCCGTGGCCAGACGTGGAGCCCCCGTTCAGGTGTAACCCGTGCCCAGTCGCTCCGCCGGTTGCCGCGATTCCGTTCCCGGCCCCGGTGCCCAGTCCTTTGATTCCAGACCCGGTTCCAGTACCGATTGCCCGGAAGCCGTCAGAGGAGCCCTGGCCTTGACCATAGATCCCGTGCCCGGAGGTTCCACCGCTTCCAACGATTCCGCTCCCGGACCCTGCGCCGCCAGAATAAAATCCGTGCGAGTCGCCTGCGGTTGCTGTGGCCTGCAACCCGTGCCCTGAGGTCGAACCGCCGGTCAAACTCATCCCGTGCCCAGTCGCGCCACCGATCGCCGCGATTCCGTTCCCGACCCCGGTGCCCAGTCCTTGGATTCCAGACCCGGTTCCAGCACCGATTGCCCGGAAGCCGTCAGAGGAGCCCTGGCCTTGACCATAGATCCCGTGCCCGGAGGCTCCACCGATTCCAACGATTCCGCTCCCGGACCCTGTGCCGCCAGAATAAAATCCGTGAGAGTCGCCACCGGTTGCGTTTGCGGAAATTCCGCGCCCTGAGGTCGAACCGCCGCTTCCCTGGATTCCCACTCCAGTCGCGCCACCGATGGCAACGAGCCCACTCCCCGCACCCATGGCCTGAGTGTGGACGCCATGACCGTCACCCGCTTGGGCTGCTGCGTAAATTCCCGCCCCAGACGTGGTACCGCCGAGAGCGTTGACCCCATTTCCGGTGGCACCACCGACGGCGTAGATTCCCATCCCGGTGGTGGCCCCTGAGCCGACGATGCCACTGCCGCCGCCTGCGTTCGCTGTGGCCTGAAACCCGTGCCCTGAGGTCGAACCGCCTTCACACCTAATGCCGCTTCCTGTCGCACCGCCGGTGACCAGGAGACCACTCCCGGAGCCATTACCGAGGATCGTGACACCATTGTTATTCCCACCAGACGTGTGAGCGTAGGCCTTAACCGCCTCACCACCCGCACTGCCTCCGCGAATTGAGAGACCGATCTGAGCTGCTGGGAACCCACCTGCGTCGATGTTTAATAACCCGACCTGAAACTTTGTGTTGATCTCTGCAAATGTAGCTATTGCTGCCGCGTTGCCAAACGTTAGGAGGATAAATTCTGCTTGCAATTCGCCCGCGGTTAAGACGATGTTGTAGATCCCATTACCTACGTAAGTTGGTAGGTTTGCAGTGTTCGCGAGGGCAGCACCATTCAAACTGATCCGTGACTCTCCAGCGGCATAGCCAGCCGCGTAGGGTAAGACACCCGCGGCAGCGATCGCACCGAACCAGATAGATGTGCTCGACCCGTAGGTCCGATAGTGTAGGTCCATAGCGGCCATGTTTAAGTTCTCCTGTAGAAGGCTGCGGTGAGTGTCAGCAGCGTCGACGGCAATCGTCCGGCGGCTTGAAATTCGTGCGGATAAACCGTGTTTGCTTCCGGTTCGACGGCGTCCTGGCTCTTGTAGTCGCGCCAGTTCTTGTACCAGGTCGGGTCCATGTCGTTCGTCTGGTCTTCCACCGGGACGAACCCGAGCCTTGTCACGCCAAGACGCGCGGCTTTCAATCGCGCCGGCAAAATCCCACGGATCAGGCTTTTGATTGGGCCGTCGGTTATGGGGCGGCCGGGTGGGGTCGGCATCAGTTCAGGAACCTTCCTAGAAGACGCCGATACCGGAGGCACCGCACGTCGACGGCGGGTGCGACCCCGGCGTCGGCGATCATCACTTCGGCGAGGATTCGCTCTCCCGACCCTTCGATGCCTCGAAAGCACCGGGCACTGTAAAGAGAGCCGTCCGGGACTCGATAATTGTAGTTGCGGATCCCGTCGCCTTGATCAGGCGTGAGGTTGCTTGCAAGCATGGAGGTAGCGGCCCCGGTCCCGTTTGCGACCTGAAACACATTGACCGCGAGCGGGCTCGCCTCAACCATCTGTCCGTTGCGAGCGTACAGCATGACGCTTTCGACGCGACATGACTCGTTGAACGTCGCGCGATTCCTGCTTGCGAGCGTTCCGTCCAGGGCCAGCTTCAGCTCGTGAAGTTCGGTCGGGCAGGGAATCCAGTCGTCCGGCGCCACTTTGGAAAAGATCCCGGTGACTCCGCCCCAGTGGAACGTCCCCGGCCCGAGCATTTGAAGGACCACGAACAGAGGGCCGGGATTCGACGACAAGACTCCGACGGCGGAAATCCATGTCACTTGGTTAAGCAGCGTGACGTATGGCGACACCAGGACGTTTGCCCCGGATGCGACGTAAATGCGGGCCACGGAGCCAGCGGAGGCCTTCACGCCGACGCCGAAGCCTATCGACCTGGCCTTCGGGTCCATCCGGCCGGCCGTGGTGCAACCCTGGACCAGCGTGGCAGTCCCGCTTGTCACCGTTACCTTGGCGCAGAACTCTCCGTTGATCTGGGTCGTATCAGCGAGGCCGGGCCCGCACCTAGAGATTGCCGCGACGCCCGTAGGAAGGAACGCCCAGTCGGCCGGCGTCGCCGCGTCCCCGTCCGGCCAAATCATAAAATCGTCGTTCGTGACGAAGTTCTGGGGCTGGTGAGACTGAATCAGCGGAATCGGGCTCGCGCCGGTGAAGTTCCCGTCCGGGTCAATAACCCCGGCGATCCTCGAGTTGAGAGACGCGAGATTCCCCCTGGCTGCGATCAATTCGGTTGTCGACTGGGCAGGGGTCTGTGCCTGTCCAGGCGAGATCAGGACCGAGTCGATCGCCTCGGCAATGTCATTGAATAATTCTTTGTTGACGACCGATCCGTCCTGTCCGGTACCGGTGTCATTGACGAGATTCGCTATTACGGCGTCGTCGGCAAGTGGCAGAGACATCGGATGTTTATCAAAGTCCGTTTTCGGGCGTCTCTGCGACCGGAGCCTTCACCGACTCGTCGGCGTCAGCAGCCGGAAGGGTGAACGTCTTCGTGGCGCCGGCCAGTTCCTTGAGCTTCCTTGACACCTGAGAAATCAGGTCGGGACGCGCGCGGAGCTGTGCGGTAAGCGACTCAACGGCCTTCGAGACTTCAATCTTCTGCCGCTCCGAGCGCAACCAGAAGTAACCCTTGAATGGGGGCCCGTAGGACTTTGACTCCATCAGGGCCTCGACGTCACGCTTCGCGTTCGGCCCCTTCGGAACAAACACTCCGAAGGTATCGCCCATCGCTCCGTCGAAACACACGGTCTCGTTCTTCGCGTGGGTCTTTGTTCCGGTCACCAGGTTGACGGAAACGTCGGGAGAGTTCATCTGAAAGCGATACCTCAGCGCGAACGACTCGAATATCAGGTCATCTTCGCCGGTTCCGGGAATCCTTCCCTCGATTGGAGGAAAGAGAGCGCCCGCGGCGGCCGGTGAAAGCGGCTGACCGCCCTTGAGTCCTTGGCGAATGATTGGTTCTGGCATCTTGATTCTTCCCTTCGGTCTATCTTACCTTGGGAAAATAGTCCCGTAGGCGTAAAGATACGGAGCGGCCGCTGAGGTCGTTGCGATCGTCCTAACCAGCAGCTTTTCGCCTTTCCTGGCGAGGATGGGATAGCCATTGAAGCTGACCGTGGTGACGGTCGCGGTGACTATTCGCTTGTCGTACAGCAGGGTCACTACTTCGCTCGACCCGTTGTCAGAGAACGACGGAGCGACCGAGTACACCTTGAAGTTCGGGGTGGTCCCGGTGAGCGCGACGTCGGCGTAGATCAAGGCCGCCCGGTTCAGTTCAAACTGGGCCGGCTTCGGATTGAGAGCGAACGCGTTACTCAGGAAGGGCCTGATATCGGCGGCGCCAGGAAGAAGGACTCCGCCGGCGAAAAGGGTCTTCGACGTATCCCACACGACGCCGAGCCCGACCGCGGCGTTAGCACTCGCAGCGGCGGCGGCGACGAACTTATCGTTCGTGCTGTCGGTCCTGAGTGCGGCGTAGTTCACGGCCTTCCACCGATCGCTTGCGGAGGCGTTGATGATGTCCACCACCTCTCCGATCGTGTCGCAGGCCGTGTC
>Ga0163155_10003650_pt1 | contig 16442 bp, 6 predicted proteins | sample OliLakLV19SP4G1_FD_148611 | JGI IMG/M metagenome (GOLD analysis project Ga0163155, IMG submission 148611) | Freshwater microbial mat bacterial communities from Lake Vanda, McMurdo Dry Valleys, Antarctica - Oligotrophic Lake LV.19.SP4.G1 | ecosystem: Environmental > Aquatic > Freshwater > Lake >... | reverse complement strand
TTGTTCAAGGATGCGCTGGAGCGTCGCCGGCGGGTGCTGGGGGAGGATCACCCCGACACGATCACCTCGATCAACAACTACGCCTTCGTGCTGGATTCGCTGGGCCGCTCCGCCGAGGCCGAGCCGTTGTCCAAGGACGCGCTGGAGCGTAACCGGCGGGTGCTGGGCGAGGATCACCCCGACACGATCCGGCAGATCAACAACTACGCCTATGTGCTGGATTCGCTGGGCCGCTCCGCCGAGGCCGAGCCGTTGTACAAGGATGCGCTGGAGCGTCGCCGGCGGGTGCTGGGGGAGGATCACCCCGAGACGATCACGTCGATCAACAACTACGCCGGCGTGCTGCGGTCGCTGGGCAGCCCCGCCGAGGCCAAGCCGCTCTTTGCCGACGCGGTCGAGCGGGCGGTGAAAAGCCCGAGTCTGGGGCCGGAGCATCCGAACACAAAGCTGTTTGCCACTAACTACGCCAAGTGCTTCGACGCGCTGAAGAAGCCGGACGAAGCTAAGGCGATCCGCGCCCGCTTCGGTCTGCCCGACCCTTCGACCCAGCCCGCCGCCGCGCAGCCAGCGACCGCACCTGCGGCGCAGCCGACCACGCAGCCCGGTGCCGCGACCGGCCCGGCTTCGGGGTCGTGAGTCTGGTTCGGGCGGCTGGGGTGGCCAAGCCGCTTTGTTCCGGAACACCGCCGGGCGGGCCGGGATTCGCCGGGCCGCTGCGCCGAGGCCGAGCCGCTGGGAAGGGAGGCGGTGCGCAAAGCAGTAGGGACCCAGTCACTCGGGCGCAAGCACCCCAACACGAAGGCCTTCGCACGGACGCATGCCCCCATCCTCAACTCTCTGAACCGCCCAGACGATGCCCGCTCGGTCGCCAGGCTCTTCGGCTTGCCCGACCCGACGACCCAGCCCACCACCACGCAACCCGCGACCGCGCCCGCGACGCAGCCGGCTTCCGCCGCGCAGGATGCCCAGATTCGGGAGTTCATCGCCTGGCTGGGGGCGGAGTCGGGTGAAAAGTAAGTTGGGTGCGTCGAAAAAGAAAGCGGGGTACGACTTTCATAAGTCCTTTGCCTTTTTGGGTCTACCGATCGGCTTCGGATCGGCGATGCCCAGCCTTTTGCGTTGTTCGGCCGTCCATTTGTCGTCGCCCAGCGGGTTGGCCGTCGCGTTGCTCTTTCGCAGCGCCGCTTCTTCGGCGACGGTTTGGGCGCGATTCACGCGTTAACGCCAATCCGCCGGTCGAGGCATTAGGATGACTGCAAGCCGTTCATCGGCAGGCATCAGACCCGCTTTTTTAAACCCCTCTTCCCCGGGTCACTCCAGCACGCCCTCACGGAATCAAAATTCCTATCCGCCGAAGCGATGATCCTGGTCGCGAAGGTGGCATAATACACCCCGCCTGATCCCACGATGATTTAGGAGAACCGTGCGGGGGTATGGGGGTACTATCGTCATGGGCGGCGACGGAAACGGCTACAAGTGGGCGGCGAAGACGACGGTTGCATCCTGCCTGATCCTGTCGGCGGCGCGGCTGCAAAGCCTTGGCATCCTGCGCCCCGACACCAACGCGACAACGGAAATCACCTGGACGAATCGCGACGGCGAAGACATCAGCATCGGGAAATGGGAAATCGACTCACGGCGTCCTTAATACGGTATTGGGATTCTTAATACGGTATTTTTGACCATCTGAAAAAGGAAAAACCGCTGTAACTCTTTCGAGCCAAAGCGGTTATATTAAGTAGCGGGGGGAGGATTCGAACCTCCTCGAAATTCCCCCGCAAATCCGCCTGTTCCCACCGAAGGCGGCACGGATTCCGGCACACTGACCGCCGCGCCGGCCCCTGCCTTGCCCGATGACCTGGCGGACGTCGTAACGGCATGGGCGGCGCTGCCGGACGCGCTCAAGGCGGGCATCTTGGCGATGGTCAAGGCGGCGAATGGCGGTGTGTGATGTACGCACCGTCTACAGCGCCAACGTCTACACAACCCCCTGGCGATAGCGCTACACAGGGTTTCGTTGGCGCGGGGGTTGCCTAGCGGGAGGTTCCGTAGACGCAGGTTGCGTAGACCGCTCAGTCTCCCCTCCAACGGGTACTATCCACCGAGGTAACCAACCGGCTCTGGACGCACTTTCGTCAGCGTGGTAGTCGGCATGCAATCGGGAAGCACTGCGAGGGGATGAGATCGCCGCGAACTCGGCCGTCCCGTTATCCGCGCTTACCGCCGCTGCAGCGCCGCCCAGCTTCCGCCGCCAGGCGAAAAACGACGAGCACGGGATTGATCGCCGGTTGCAAAACTGTTTGACCGACAGTCCGCTGCTTCGCTGCTCGTCAACGATCCGCGCCCACTTCTCTCTCGCCGATTCTGATGGTGTCATCCCGACAACATGCCACGCCCAATGCGCAGCGCGAAGATGCGGATGGCGTAGCGCTTACACGCGGCTTGAACCCCAACGACTCCACGACGCAGCATGAGTTGAAGAGCGTGCCCGGCAAGTTCAGCGCGGTGCATCTGCTGTGCCTGATGTACGTGGCATTCAAAATCATCGCGCCGGACGAGACGATTGGATTTGATCTCTCAGCAGAATATCAGAGCGCGATGGCCATGCACCGCCGACCTAGCTCGGAGATGTCATCGGGCAGATGTGCGAAGAATATTTCTATCTCACGGGCGGTGCGCCAGGACGCGCGGCGAACGCTTCCTTCCTCATGAACGAAAGCTGCCCAGTCCTCGCCGTCGCCGTCGACGCAGCACCGCCCCAGCCGCGGCGAGCAGCAGCATGCCGGCGCCGGGTTCGGGCGTCGCGATCGAACCCGTGCCGACCACCGGAACTTCGTTCGTGAAATCGCTGTAGCCGATTTCGGCGTTGGTGATGGCCACGTTGTAAAAGTTTGTCATCGCGTTTCCGGAAAGTTGAAAGTTGATGTTGACCAGCGTCGCCGTCGCACCGCCCGCCAAGGGCACCGGCGTGAAGAAGGTAAAGCCATTGGCGAATACGCTCACGGTAACGAAGCTTAGCGCGGGCGGATTCAAGCCCACCCCCGAACTCGGGAAGATATTGTTGCTTGCCCCAGTGAGCTGCAGATCAGACGCCGGAAACGCCGGCGTAAAGTTCAACTTGAACTGCCAGCTAACCAGGTTTACCGAGGTTACGGCATTATTAGTCAGCGACAGGTTCAGGAAGAAATTCTGCGGACTGGCCGATGGCGCCAGACTCACCTCGCTCACGTCCAGCGTGACATTCGCATTCGCCGGGGTTTCTGCCAGCCGCAGCGAAGCGACCAAGCCCAGCGCCAGCGCCATCACGGCCACGGCATCCGGATTATTCTTTCTTCGAGAGAACATCATTCACCGTCGATTTCTTTTGAGTTACCGGATCAGATCCTTCGTGGAAGCATTGGCCGTGCCGCGCTAATTGATAACCTCGTTCGAAAAGATTTCGGAAGCCAGGCTGGTTTCGTTATGGGATTCCAAGCCAGGCTTCCTGAACAGCACCGTGCTGATCCGCTCGGCAAAGGTAACGCCTGCGCTTTCGTCGATGCCCCTCACGTGAATCCCTGTGCTGCGGATCCCCGGTGCCGACACGAGGCGTCGGAATGACAGCGTCAGCAGATCGGCGTTGAGTGTTCCCACCGGCACGCCACCGTAGATGGCGATCCGGATACGGCCCGGTTGGTTGAAGTTACCCAGAATCGTCAGCCCCAGCGAAGATGCCAGCGCCGTCGGCCGCATGCCAGTGACAGCGTCGATGCCCAAGGCCGCCGCGTCATAGTTGACATCCAGTGTAATTGCCGGTGGCGCGCCCTGCGGATGCGTGGTGCTGACACCGACGGTCATCGTCGCTGCGCCGCCACGGTCGCCGGCGATCGTTTGTTGCACCAGCAGGCCAGGCGATTCAGTTACGATCGATGTGCGCGGCGCAACAAGCGGCGGCGGATTGTTGGGCACCAGCGGCGAATTGATGCCGATGGCTTCCTGCGCGACTTGAACAGCGTCGAACGTGGTGATCGATCCACTGTTGTTGACGTCGCCGATGATGGTCGAATCGGTGTTGGCGTAAGCCGGGAAGCTATCGATCAGGAGGATGGCGGCAAACGAAATTGCCGCTGCATCGATCGTGGTGTAGGTCTGGCTTCCATTGGCGTCGCCGACGAATGCCGCAGCATGGACGGCGGTGTCGCCGATCGCCGGCACTGTGACGAAACCCTGCGAAACTTCGACATCTTCGATGCGGATCGCTTCGTTTCTACCGTAGGTGGCAGCGCCGGGAACACTGGCGACGATCTTGAGCACCTGCCGCGAACCACCCAACAGACCACCCGGCGACGGGTTGAACGCCGACACTTGGATTTCGCCCGGCGAGATCGTGTTTGTAAACACGGTCCAACCGGCGTTGTCGGCGCCGGCGGTGATCGATGAAATCGAGAGAAGATTCGGGTCGAACCGCAACGTGAACTCGATGGCGTTGACATTCAATGCATCACTAAGCGTAACAGGCAGATCGACTGCCGTGGCGGGGATATCGACATCCTGTCCGGGACCTCGCGTGAAGTCGGCGATACGAATGACGCGGCTCGGCGGGGCCGCGACGGTCGGTGACGCTATGTAGTCATCGCCTGGATTGTTGTCGCTGTTGCCGTCGAGCTGATCGCCCGGGGTCGCGTCAGCGTCGACAAATGCCACTGCGCTGCCACTCTCTAGCGTAACAATGTATGCGCCGCCGGCGAGCACGCCTCCGGTTGCAACCCAGGAAAGTGTGTCGGAACCAGTGAAGATAAGCGAACCCTTCAGGGGGTTGCCGCCCAGCGTCACCAGCACGTCCGGCGAAGCGCCGTAGAGATTGACGACCGATTGGTTGTACGGCCGGTTGAATGTGATGTCGAAGCCGCTGGGCGTCGTGCTGACCGAACTGACGCGGAACGTCACGGGATTGACGGCGACCAGCGTTGTGGTCTCGAAGAAGCCGCCGTCTTTATCCATGATTCGGCTCTTCACGTTGATACTGGGCGCCACCGTGAACGAACCCGGAACATTGGTGAACGAACTGGCCACACCCGAGCCGTAGATCGGTGAACCCAAATCCCAAGTGCCGTTGTTGTCGAAGTCGTAAGCATACCGGAACGAGGTCGCATCGATCGGCGACGGATCGCCCTGTGCAATCCAGGACACCAACACCGGATCGCCGGCATTGACCGGCCCGCCGTTGGTCAGGCTGCCGAATGGGTTGAGATTGTTGACGTCAATCGTGAGCGTACCGACGCCGTTGTAGATCCCCTTGGTGCCGTGCGTGGCCGACGCAATGATCGTGCGCGCCGGCGAGGCCAAGCCGTCGTTGTAAGTGTGGTTGAGCAACAACGACCCGGTCTTGATCGTGGCCAGCTCGCCGGCGGTGAGAGCTTGAAGAACGCCGTCACCCCAATTGATCTGCATCGAAGTGATGGCGGCGACGTCGCCCGCGCCCGGATCGACCAGTTGGCCGAGGTTAAGCGAGTACGAGCCGCCTTCTCCGACACTGGCGGCGCCAGTGAACGCCGAGGTCGGCGCGACATCGCTAACGGTCACGGATTGGTTGTAATTGGTAAAGCCGCCATTGTCGTCAAGAATCCGCGCGCCGACGTTAAACGTCGTCGGCGGGCCCGGCGGAACGCGGTTGCCGTTGGCCAGCGCCGCGATCATTGCGGTGTTGGCCAGGAAGCTGTTCGAGACGTTGGAACCGCCGTAGGTTCCATCGCCGCCGCCGTTGGCGACGTCAAACCCGTCTCCGAAGGTGCCGTTGCCGTTGATATCGAACGCATAGCGGAAGCCGGCTGCGGTGTCGTCGACCGACGGATCGGTCGGACTTGTCAGACTCCATGTGTACGTGCCGGAGGCGTTTTCGTTGATGGGAGTAGGGGCGTTCAACACGGCGGTCGGGTCTACGTTGTTCACCGTGATAGTGACATCATCGAACGCGGTGTTGCCGGCAAAATCGGTCACTGTGTAGCGAAACGTATATGTACCATTGTCGGCCGGGGCATAGCTGTAGTTGTCCGTGTTTACGGGCAGGCCGAGTTCGGCGTTGATGTCTTGCGAAGGCACGGTGCTGCTCACCAGCGTCCAGCTACGGAAGTGGCCAAGACCGGTGTCGGTGAAGGAACCGAGCAGATTGACCAACGCGCCTTCGCTGACGTTCTGATCGCCGCCGGCGTTGGGCACGGGAGTTGTGGTATCGACGGCACCGTGCTGAAACCCGTCCAGGCCGGTGTTGGAGTCGATGCCGTCGGTGAACCACGGCACGATGGTGATCGGGCCACCAGTTGAGTTGACTTGCACACCCTTGGGCGAACCCGGCGAGTTGTTGAATGCGCTGGTCGGACCGTTCGCGCTACCCCACCAATTGCTGGCGACGTTAAGCGCCATGGCTGACGCGTTCACCAGACCCACAAGCGACGGGCTGCCGGTTTGTGTAGCCGAATTGTCCGGCGGTGTGAATGCATCGGTGAAGCTGTTGGTATCGAGTGTGATCGTTCCGGTCGCGCTGGCCCCAACGCTGACCGCGGTTGCATTGTTAACGAAGAAGTTGTTGGTCATCGAGACGTTGGTGCTCGTGCCGGTAGCCACGACGCCGATCGTATTTCCAGTCAGTGTGTTCGCCACAATGCCGGCCGAGGACGAACTGCCCGTGACGGCGATACCCGCGGTGTAGCTAGTGATCGAGTTTGCCTCGCCGAGCGTTGTTCCGCCGATGGTCGCGCCACCGTTGGCGTCAACATTGATTGCCGTTCCGGCCGAGCTGGCGAAGCTGTTGCCCTTGATGATGTTGCCGGTGCGGTTCACATATAGATCGACCGTGTTCGCGCCCATCGTCGCACTATTGAACGTATTGGCCGTGATGGTGTTGTTCGCGCCGCGAGCGCGGAGACTGGTTGCGAAACGTGTCGTCGTTCCGCTAAAGGCGTTTCCGGTAAAGGTTGAACCGATGGCATCGATCGTTACAAGAGTGTTGCCCTGCTCGCCGCCGCCATTTGTACCGCCGGCGGTGCCGGTGATCTGGTTGTTGGTGAATGTGATGTTGCTGGTCGAGGTTGAGCCCGAACCGGCACCCATTGCGACAAGCTGTCGAGGAACATTAGGCGTGGTGAACTGGTTGGCAAAACCGGTGTCCGCCGGCGTCGGACCAACGAATGTCTGGCCGGAGAAGATGTTGTTGTCGATGACAAAGCCGGTGACAGTCAGGCCAAACTCGCTGACCAGACCGAGATCGCCATTGGCAACCACCTCGTTCGATCGAATCTCCGCGCCACTGTGATTGCCTTGGAAGTAAAGGGCCGCGTTCTCGATGCCCGGGCTGCCGTTGTCGATGCCCACGATCGTAAAGCCGTTTCCAGAAGCGCCGCCGATGTTCACATCCGTTGAACCGCTCGAAACTTGCACCGTTCCGAACGCGCCGACACCGCTGACGCCTTGGATGGTGGTCGTGGCGCGACCAGTAGATGAGAGCAGGGTGACATCTTTGCCGATCAGCACATTCTGCGTGTAAGTGCCCGGCCCGGCGTAAACCGTGCCGACACCCGCCGCAAGAACATCAATCGCGCGGTTAAATGACCCTTCGCCAACCAGGCCGGATTCGACCGCGTCGGTGACAAACGAGCGATTGTTCTGAACGTCTACGAATCCCTTGTAAGTGCCGTGCGTGGGATTGAGTTTGTCGGGGTAGTGCAGGACGCGATCTTCCACCGCGAGCGCCTGGCTAATCGTGAGCGAACCGGCCGCGACGGGCGATCCGGCGAAGTCCCAGCTCGTGCCCGTTGCATCAAGCCGCAGGAACGTGACGGCGTTGTCCGGCGCGATTTCAATCTCATGCCGCTGTGCACTGGCACCGGCCAATCCGCGGAAGCGCGTGTTGCCGAGGTTGAACGCTGACGGCGCGCCCAAACTGCCGAGTCCAACTGCATCGAACCGCAATGACGCGCCGAAGGTGCTCCAGATTTCCGACGTCGCGCTGCCGAGAGCGACATTATTAAAACTGAGGCCGCTCAGATTCGCGTAACGCTGGATGCCCAGCATCTGATTGCGGTAAGAGCCGCTGATATCAACATCAGTCAAGCTAACGGTGCCAATCGGCTGCACACCAGCACCGCTACCAATGCCGCGGAGCTGGATGCCCTGGCGTGCATCGTTGCCGGTGTTGGTTACGTCGACGTTGTTGAGCGTTACCGCGCCGTTGAATTCAAAGATCTGAATCGAGCCCGAACCACCGCCGCCGCCGTTGCCGACTTCGTTGAAGTTGGTGTTGGTGATCGAGACGCTGTCGACCGACAAGCCCGTGCCGGAGTTGCCGAAGACCGCAACGCCGTTCTGCGAGTAGTTTGTGAACGTCGAGCGATTGACCGTCAGGCTGGCGAAATCGGCGGATGCGTTGACCAGCACGCCAACCGAACCGGCGTTGGCAACACCATCGAAAGCAATATCCGCGATGGTCACGGTGTCGGTCGGATTCGTGGATGTTACCGTGACCGAATTCGCGCCGGCCGCCTGCAGCGTAACGATCGGGGTAGGACCGTTGCCCTGGCCGTCGATGGTGATCGACTTGCTGATGTTGATGACTTCGGAGTATGTCCCCGATTCGACATTCACCACATTGCCGCTGCTGGCGGCATCGTGGCCGCGTTGGATCGACGAATCGGTCGAGCCGCCGCCCGGGGCCGTCACGAACAGGTTGTTGGCGACCCAAGTGACAAGACCCGTAGTCACCGCCAGATCCGTATCAACGCGATGGTGCATCGCGTCTTCGATGCGGTAGTCGTCGGTCAGGCCTTCAAAGTTGCTCGAAGTGTATGCCGTAAGATTGAAGTTCTGCGTGCTGAGGTTGTCTATGAAGAAACTGTTGCCGCCGAAGGTGTTGCCCGCACCGATGGTCACCGCGCCGGCGTCAGCAGCTATTTGCAGATCGATGCTGTTGTCGTTGCTGTTGCCGGCTTGGTCGAAGTTGTTGCCGGAAACCGTTCCACCGCCCCCGGTGCGATAGCGCACACCGATCGTGTTGTTGTAGATCGCGTTTCCGGTGATGTTGGTTGTGCCGCCGATGACATCAATGCCGACGGCGTTGCCGGTGATCGAAGCATTGTTGCCGCTGATGGTGGTCGAGCCATTCGCACGGATTGCGGTGTTGAAACCGCTCAGGCTGTTGTCATCGACCAGGTCATCAATGGTAACGACCGATCCAGCGCCAATGTCGATGCCCACGCCTTGAGCAAGCATCGAACCGGTGTTGGCCAGCGTGTTATCGGTGAAGTGCGCGACTCCGTTCGATTGGAGCAACGCACCGGTCGCCACGTTGTCCAGGGTGTTGTTCACCATTTCAACCGGCAGGTTGCCGGCGAAGTTGGACCCGGCGATCCATTGGAATCCGATGTTGGCACCATCCACAGAGTTGCCCGAGTATGTGACGGTAGAAGTTGCACTGGAGTGCGATGTCACGCGGACTGCCCGTTGAAGATTTACATTCGGGTCGTTGCCGACGTTGAGGTTATTGAACTGGTTGTTGCTGACAGTGATGTCGCTGAGGTGGCCGTGCGCATTTTCCCAGATGCCGAGAATCACTTGCGGGTTGGTGTTGTCCTGCGCCTGGGTGACATTGATGATGTTTCCGGTGATTAACAGCCCGTCGTACACGTCGCCGCCGCTGGTGTTGGATTGCATACCCACGGAGGTTGAGAAGTTCGGCGCGGCGCTGACACCGTCGCCGGCGATCTCGATGGTGTTATTCGAAATCGTCTGATTCTTTCCGAACGAATAGTGAATGCCGATGTTCTGGTTGACATCCACCGGTGCCACGGTTGCGTTGAGGTCGGTTGGGATTCGGATGAAGTTGTTGGTGATCGTCGTTCCTTCGAACGCGTCGCTGCCGCCCGCGCCGTTGAACATGCCGATGGAGAGATCGAAATCGACGATGCGCAGATTGGAAATCGTCCAGTTTTTGTTGTCGCCGCCGCCGAAATTAAAGACGCGTTCGAGATTTCTGCCGGAAAGATCGCCGGGACCCTTGATTTCGGCCGTGCCGGGGCCACCGGGGGCGGTGAACAGAATGTTGTCCAAGCCCACTGGAACGGTGAGCGTGTAGTTGTCGCCGGTGGTGCCGACCAGGCCGTCGTTGCCGGTGGCCCAGGAGGCGGCGGCATTGAGTTCGGTCCAATCAAAATTGCCGATGAGGTTGATCGAGTAACCGTCTCCCGCCGCGGCGAGGGCGTTGGCGATCCGGGTGTAGTCGTTGTCGGTTGGAGTCGGGGATGCTGCCGGGGAGACGTAGATGGCGTTGCCGGCGACAAACGTGACCAGCCCGAGGGTGGCGTTGTCATTCTTGTGGAACACTTTGGCTTCCAGCGCCGCAAGCTGTGCCGGTGACATGACGGCCGGCATCTGCAGACCGCCGCCGACATCGTAGTTGTTGTCGCCGCCGCTTAGATCCTGCGCGAACGGCACGGGCACATACGGCGTGCTGCCGGCCGCAGGGTGCGGCGCGGTGTTGGTTGTTGTGAGGCGGATGAAGTTCGTGAGATTTGGGCTGAAGTTGTTGGCCAGCGGCCCGGCGCCGCCGAGGGTGATCGGGCCGAAACCCGAGCCTGTGGCATAAGCGTTCTGGAAATCGAGTGCGCGGCCGGTGGCGCCGGCAGCGCCGATGAAGTCATTGCCTTGCACGGTGAGGCTATTGTCGGCCAGGCCGGTCAGACCCGAGTTGGTCGGGTAGCCCGTGGACATGATCATGTGCGAGTAATTTGCCATACCCGCGACGGCGTTGAAGTCGTTGTTGGTGACGCTCACGCCCTTGGAGCCGCCGCTGAAGATTCCGACGGTGCGGACGAAGAAGTCGTTGTCGTCGATAGTTACCGTGCCGGCGGTATTCGCCTTCACGATTACCGCTTGGGCGAAGCTTGGTACGCCGAACAGCGTGAGGTCGGGCTGGGTGAAGGTGTTCTGAGTGACGTTGACAGTCGACGAGAATCCTCCGCTGCTTACATCAAGCCCGGCTGCGTTGAAGTTGTTGTTCTGGACGAGTGTGGTGCCGGCAAGCGACGCCGCCACCAGCAAATCCTGGGTGGTACTTCCGTTAAAGTCGTTCCCGAGCGCCGCGCTTCCGCCGCCGACGGTCGCGTTCATCTGATAGAGCCATACGCCGCGCGCTAAAGCCGAGGTACTGAGGCCGGCACCGGTGGTGTTGAACGAGTTATTCTGAATCGTCGCCGTGTACGCCGGCCCGACGGAACCGATGAGCGCAATACCGGCCGAGCGCGTATTGCCGACCGGGGTGACCAGCGAGGCCGGTGCAAGATTTGCCGAGGTAAACGTGCTGTCCTTAACGCTGATTCCGGAGAAATTGCCCAACGTGTAATCGCCGTAAACGCCTGCTGAAACGAACGGCTGGGGCATGCTGAAGTTCAGGTTTTCGATGGCAACATTCTGCGCTGTGACGGTTAGGAGCTTCTGATTTGATCCTGCCGTGCGCGTGATTGTCGGGCTGCCGATGCCCTTGATGGTGACGGCCTGGCTGATTGTACCGGTTTCGTTGTAAACGCCGGTGTCGCGTACCTTTACGGTGCCGCCACTGGTTACCAATCCCGCGGCCTCATGGATGCGGCCGACGGCACCGGTTTGGCTGCCTTCAGCAGTGGTATTGAGCGTGGAAAAGTCGCCTTGGAATCCGAAGTTCGCGGGTTGAGTATCGGCACCAACTTCGAGGTACGGAGTAATGTCAAAATTCGCGGATGCCGGGCCGAGCACATCGGGCTGGCCGCCGGGCGCTACTGCGGTACCACCAAAGACAACCGGAATCTGTGCCGCATAGCCGGGTTCGGCGCTGTTTGCGATCGATACAACCGGCGTCGATGTGCCGAACCAGTTAGAACTGAAATTCTTCAGATTCGTCGTTCCTGGCGCAGGAAGTGAGCCGCCGGATTGGCGATCGACAATCTGGCCGTACCAATTGCCGCTGAGATTGTTATTGCTGAACGTCGAGTTCAGAGCCGTTTGAACGGGTGTATTTGTTCCGCCACTGGCGTCCAGGAATAAGACACCCACGGTGAAATTATCGTTGATGTTGTTCTCAACAACAGCCATGTTGTCCGTCTGATTGCGGAAAATCAGCCCGGTACGATTGCTGGTAATCGTGTTGTTGGTGATCGTGTGGCCGTTGCTATTATTTATGTCGACGCCGGTTCGATTTCCTGTGATTGTGTTGTTGTGCAGGTTCAGGCCCGTGATTGAAAGGCCTTGCACGGTGACACCGCCTGAGTTCAGCCCGGCGTTATTCCAATCGGTTGGGTTGTTTCCCTCCCGTGTGATGGTGAAGCCATAAATCTCCACATTGTTCGCTATAACGGAGACTGTGCTGCCGCTGCCTCCGATGGCACCACTGACCGTCGCGACACCATCCTCTTCGCTGCCGATTAGATCAATTGTCTTGTTGACGTTGACGTCTTCGATGTAGGCGCCACCGAGTACGTGGACGTTCCCACCGCTCGTAACGGCGGCGATGCCGTCGTTGACGGCAGCGAACGCATCGACTCCAAATGTCTTTCCGACGACACTTCCCTTGCTGACGATGTCGCCACTACTTGGCCCGACCGGGCCGGTGTCCGGGCCCATGATGTTCCAGGTGTCGTCCACGTAAACATCGTTTGCGACAACCACTGTTACAAACAACGTGCCGGTGCTTACCCCGCCGAATCCATCCGTGATGCTGAACGTCGCCGAATCGTTGCCGAGCGAGCCGCTGCTTTTGTAGGTCACAAGGTTGGCATCAAGATCGGCCTGCGTGAACGACGAAACATCAAGGCCGCTCTTCTGCATCGTTCCGAACGCCGGCGCGCCCGTAACGGAATAGGTCAACTCGGCGGCCGTGTTGTCGGCATCCGTGGTGTTGAGCAACGCCGCGGTTATCAGCCGGTTCCCGTTCTGAACGACTTGCGCGCGGCTGCCGGCGGTCGTGCCTTCGGTTGTTACCGGTGTGATGTTCGCGTCGTAGCGCGCGACCGCCACATTATTCCCGGCCTTGCCCGCGACCGTGAGCCGACGGGTTGATGCGGTTCCGCTGTAGGCAATCGCGTTGGCGTGGTCGCTCCCGGTACCCAGATCCGTGGTGACGATTCCGCCGATGCCGAAGGTGGTGTCCAGTGAACCGTTGGTGTTATAGCGCACCAGCGTGACATCGGTGCTGCCGCTGACCAGCGACTGGCCGGCTACCACGATACGATTGTCGTACGACTGCATGGCGATGCCATTGGCCTGGCCGCCGGAGTTTACGGTTGTTGTGGCGATGCCGTCGCCGTCAAACGAACCATCCAGCGCTCCCGCGGTGGAGGTGAATACGACGGCGGCGAATTTCCCGCCGCTGGTCGCCGAAGCAATGATTCGGCCTGTGCCGTCAATCGCAACGCCGCTGCCGACGTCGACGCTGCCCGAGCCGATATCGACGACTTTCTTCCCGTCGCCATCAAACGAGGCGTCGAGCGCGCCTGCGACTGTATATCGTGCGACCGCCAGGTCACTGTCCGATGTGCCTACGACGACGATTCGATCCGACGAGTCTATTGCAACCGACGCGGCCTGATCTTCGGTTCCGGTGCCGATATCGGTCGTCACCTTTCCGGAGGTGCCGAAGGTGCCATCGAGCGCCCCGGCTGCGGTAAATCGGGCCAACGCGAAGTTGCCGCCACTTGAGCCGACGGCGATGATTTTGCCGTCGCTTTGAAGGGCGATCGCAAAAATCTGGTCGGCGCTGGTGCCCGCAAAATTGGTGACCGTCGTGCCACCGGTGCCAAAGCCAGCGTCAAGCGAGCCGTTGGGCAAGTAGCGGGAGACGACGAAATCGAGATTGTTGGCGCCGTTAAAGAAGAAGCCGCCCACCACGATTTTCCCGGCGTCGGGGCCGCTGGGGATGATCGCAATGGCCTGCGCCTGCGCCGACGAACCAATGGCGGTGGTTACCAGACCGTCGCCGTCGAACGTTGAATCGAGGCTGCCATCCGTGAGATAGCGTGCGAGTATAAAGGACGAGCCGCTGTCGCCTGCGACAACGACGCGATTCGAGCCATCGATGGCGATCGCGCGGGCAGTGTCGGTTCCGCCGAAGTCGGTGAAAACCTTGCCATCTGTGTCGAAGCCCGTGTCAAGCGTACCCGAGATGAGCCGCCTGGAATCGAGCGATTCAACGACCGGCCGGACAACAGCCGCCAGAATTTGACGACGGTGAAATGCGGATTTCCGCGAAATGTGCGCCGATTGTTGGTGAGATCGAAGGCTGCCCATGATTTCTCCTCCCGCGATTCTGCGTGCGGACATCCGGTTGGATGCCTGCCCTGTTTCGCTGCGACAAGCGTCGCAGTGTTACTAATGCATTACTACTTTCGAATTGAGCAGCACCGATTTCCGCTCAATCCGCGATTCTGCAGAGCACAATTGGCTCCCGGAGAAAGTCGGCCGCCGTACGTCACACCGACTTGCACCGCAGCGAACAATTGAAAAGCCGTAGATTACGAACGGCCCAAGAATTGATCGTTCCGCTTAGGAACTGAATTTCCCCGTGCCCCAACGAACTGCTTCCTCGCTCCGTCAGATGAATGTATTGGGCGAGGTCAGCCAGCACGAAGCATTTGCGAACCCAATAAGATCAGGAACGAACGTACCCGAAGGCTTGTAGAAGTTGCAACCGGACTAAAGAGGTTGCCTTAACAGCTATTGGCGACGCCTGAATTGTGGAGAATGAATCGGCGCGTCGGTGACTTCGCTTGATCGGGTGAGCAAGGAAAAGGTTGCCGCGGCAGGCGATTCACGACAGGGCAAACGCATGTAACGAGCGGCGAGCGTCAGCGAACCGATTCCAGCAACAATGCGAAGGATTCCCGCAAAAATACATCCGGTCGCTGACGCTCGCGGCTCGTAAATCGGGGCACATGCGATTGCCCTGCGATTCACGAGCGGAGGCGTCGAAAACACTTGACCACGGCGACGGCATCGGATAGCCTGTTCGGGTCGTTGTGGGTCAGAGCAAAATCGGCGAGACGACGCTAATCAGTTATAATGGGTGAAGACTCGATTTCACGGAAGGGGTTTAAATGCCGGGGATAAGTGCGCTTTCGCTTCGAGACGTCAGAGCGGTTGCAGCCGAAATCATCAATGCCAGTTCGTTGCCGCCGAATTCGGCGGAGCTTCAAGAGAAGCTGCTTTCCTCGGTTTCAAGGCTCTTGGGAGCATCCGGTGCAATCGCCTGCGCCATCCATGACCTGCTGCCAGGCAGACTCTGGCGCGCGTCTCGAATCGATCAGGTCGGGATGGACAAGAGCCTGCGGCTAATCCTCGACTACCAGGAATTGGAGCTGCGCGACGACCCTAGCGAGCATGTCTTTCGTCAACTGGACGGTTCGCATGTTGTGGCGACGCGACAGCAGCTTGTGCCTGATGATCAGTGGTATAGTTCGCCCCATGTGATGGAAGTTCGGCGGGCGTGGGACGTCGATCATTGCCTCTATTCGATGATATATCTGGACGAACCCGGCAGGGCCAAAACGCTCGCCGTGTTTCGCCCCTGGGGCGATAAAACGCCTTTTTCCGTCCGTGACGCCGCGCTACTTGAGGTGCTTCATTTTTCAATCGTCCGCATAGAGAACGCTCGGAAGCAAGGTTTCCAGTCTGGTTTCGGGCGATCACACACGCAGTTGTCTCCGCGCGAAGTCGAAGTGCTCGCTTCACTCCAGCAGGGGCTGAGCGAGAAAGAAGTCGCGGCAGAATTGCGCATGAGCGTCCACACGGCTCACGCTCATGTGGCTTCGCTTTACCGAAGTTTCAACGTCCACAGCCGAGCCGAGTTGCTCGCCCACACCCTTGGCCCCGCGAGCGAGGTTTTTTCTCAGCAATCCGGCTGATTTGTCGAACGCCTCGTGGCGGCTGCGGACTGGTCCGCAGCGCCGCGCTCAGCCGCGCGACGTCTTCGCGGTAGCGGCTTAGTCGTTCCTGGATCGGTCGATCCAGCGGCTCATCCCCGGTCATGCTTTCGATCGCGGAGACGATCCGGCGCTGGCGGCGCTTCAGTTCCTTCTACAGCGACGCGCGATCGGTACTGCCATCTTCCTGCTCGGCAGCGCGCTTTGTCAGCGCCCGCTCGACCGCGCCAGAGACATCAGGATGATGGTGAGCGTTACGCGAGCTACACCGCCGCCGTTTGATCGTGTTGGTGTGCTTGGAGTTGAAGCCACCGATCAGGCAGCCAATTGTCGAGTTGACTGATCGGCGTCGTCGGCAGGTTGGTCAGCAGTTGCGTCAGGTACAGTTGCGGGTCGATGTTGTGGCGGCGGGCGGTGCTGGTGAGGCTGCTCAGGATGGCCGCGGTCTGGCCGCCTCGTTCGTTGCCGACGAACAGGCTGTTCTTGCGGTTAAGCGCGATCCGCTTCATCTCCTGCTCGGCCCCGCTG
>Ga0163155_10003641_pt1 | contig 16477 bp, 24 predicted proteins | sample OliLakLV19SP4G1_FD_148611 | JGI IMG/M metagenome (GOLD analysis project Ga0163155, IMG submission 148611) | Freshwater microbial mat bacterial communities from Lake Vanda, McMurdo Dry Valleys, Antarctica - Oligotrophic Lake LV.19.SP4.G1 | ecosystem: Environmental > Aquatic > Freshwater > Lake >... | reverse complement strand
AGGCACATGGAATATCGTAAAGACTCTATGTGAATTACAATCTGTTATTAGAATTCTTGAAACAGATTTCGGTAGCGGCACTACAGTTGATGCCAGTAAATACATTAAAAATTTAGAAGCACGCTACAAAGACATAGTAGAAAACAGGGTTCTTAGAAAGCGTCATAGTGCTGAAGACCAACAGCAATGGTTCCATCCGCCACTCAAGGGTTTAAAGTTAGCTTTACATAATAAGTATGGTGACGATGGGTTCGTTGGAACAGTTCTTGACTCGAGTAAAGGTAATGGCGGTTATCCAGCGGCACAAATAAATGATCCTTCCGAAAACTTTTGGAACGTTGGTCTGGATGATTACTAAAAATGATTAATATAGATTTAAAAATCACAGATTACTTAGCAATTTTTGAAGACCACAAGGAAGACATTATGAACTTGCTGGCTGCAACTATGCAGACTAACAGGGCTATGATGTTCGATAAAGATGGTGCTGATAATGGCAAGGAAGAGTGGGCTCCTTTGAAGTGGAGATCGGGCAGACCGTTGCAACACAGAGGAACGCTAAGGAAATCATTCGCACCGTTTAATGACGGGATAAAGCCAGGTCATGGGCAAGATACAATAATACATATTGCATACCCGATGGCGGTTATAGGTACAAAACTAGCTTACGCGCAGTTGATGAATGATGGCACAACTAAAATGCCTGGTGGGGTGTTGAGACCGGTAAAAGCAAAGGCTCTTAAGATACCAGCACCGAATGGCGAAGAAGGTTTTATTTTCCGCAAGAGCGTGAAAATACCAGCTAGACCGATGGATACAATTACAGAAGAAGACAATGAAGAGATCGCGAAAACTGTAGAGAATTACATTACGGAGATTTTAAATAATGGCTGAGCGTATAGATAAAGTCATTAATGAGAAGGATTCCCAAAACGTCGATTTTAAGACTAATTTGTTTTACAATGGTCCGGTAGAGTTTCTTGTCAAGCGCATTGCCATAAAGCTTAAATCAATAGACGTATTTAAGCAGCTCTTCGCCGACGAGATAACTGGTTACATGAGAATGGACTTTTCTATAAGAAGTCTTCCTGCGATCAGAGTGTACAACGGCACATACGATAAGCTTCACGAAAGCCATTATATCGAAGGCCAAATAAAACTAGATATTATTTTCCCTCCAAACTTAAGAAGAGATGAAGTCCAACAAATGCAAGATACTGTTAGCGGTGCAATCGTACAGCAATTCAGAAGGCCTCTATTTTTCTTAGATATGTGTGAAGAGGTTCCCGGCCTAAACGAGTTGGGTAAGACGATTAACGTAAATAAAGAGATGGGCTTCATGGTCGATGAACAAGAAGCTCCATTGACACAAATCATTCTGAATTTTAGGCTAGATTTAAAGGTGTGGGACGATTATCTAGAGAAAACAGACAGAACTAAAGACACACCGTTTGAGGAAAGCATTGGCGACCTTAAGAAAATTATTGGTACAATACAAGGGTTGCGTGAAGATAATGCGACCGTTGAAGTAGATGAAGAACTTATTATAGATACAAGGGAGTAATAAATGGCAATTAGTAGTTTACCAGATCAAAAGACTCCTGGCAGACCAGTGGAGATCACCTTCGCAGCAGAAACGGGAATACCGTCAGCTAACAAGGAATTAACATGTATCGGTCACGCAGCAAGCGGAACGCCAGCGAGTGGATTATATGTAGCTAGAACCATCAGCAATTCAGGAGATTTTAATTCTGCAGTAACAGAGTTGGCTTCTAAGTTCGGATCGGGATCTGAGCTTTCGAAAATGGTTTTAGCAGCAATCAAAGCTAACCAAGTAACAGGAAGATATGTACAAATTAAAGCTATTGCTTTGGCTTCTACTGACACTGATTACGGTCCGGCTAATGCGGCTTTAGTAGCTCTAGACAGAATTAAAGCTGAGTACGTGGCATCATGTTATGACGGTCAAAGCGTTACACTAAGAAATTCACTAAAAGATCAAATAGCTGCGATGTCAGCACCAGCAAGAGTAGAAGGAAACCAATTCGGTTCTTTCGGCGTAATTGCAAACAGAAGCGTGACAGACCCTTCGTTGTTAAATAAATTCGATACACAATACTTAATTGGAGTTTGGTTACCGGATACTGGGACAGGAGCAAATTTGCCTGCATACTCATTGGCTGAACTTGCAGCTGCAACAGCAGCAGTAATGGCTGGCAACCCTGCTCCGTTCAATCCTCTCGATGCTGTTACGATTAACGGACTAGCTTCTCCTGCTTTAGAAGTTGACTGGATTACAGTAGGCTTTGGAAGACAATCGGAAGTTTGTTTGAATCAAGGTTGGACTCCTCTAAGCGTTAAGCCGAATGGTGAAGTTTCATTTGTAAGAACAGTAACGGGAAGAATTTCAGCGGACGGTTCAGGTACTCCGGTAGTAACTTCTTACTATGACGTACAGGATTTTGATGTGTTGTACTTATGGAGAAAAACTATTTATACACGTTTTTCACAGCCAGATTTTAAACAACGCAAAGCAAGTACTGAAACTGGTAAAGAAGTTAAATCTGAAGCAATCAGATTGGCAACTCTGTTTCAAGACCTCGGTATGTTTCAAGCAGTTACACAACTCGCTAAACTGTTTTTAGTTGAGAGAGCCGTAAGTGACAGAAGCAGATTTAATTTGAAAACTCCAGTAAACGTGATCCCTGGATTGCATGTGATCGCAACTAATGTAGAGGCTACAACTCAGTTCGATGAACTAAGTTTGTAAACTAGGAGAATTTAATTATGGCTACGAAATATGCTGATCGCGCATTTATAAGTATTAATGGTACAAGGATTGCTGACATTCAGTCAGCTTCCTTGAAACAAAACAAGAACGCTAAAGTTGTACCTTCAATGACACCAGATGGTTTCAATAGAGGATTCGTTCAGGGTAACACAGATATTGATATTACATTTTCACTAGCGGTTCAAAATCAACTAGCTCGGCCAAAACTCGAAGCTATTGATTATGAATCAAGCGATGTGCAGATTACATTTCAATGTGGTGCTGAACAATATGTATGCACTGGAGTATTCTTAAAAGATGTTGAGGACAATGCTGGCGGTATTGGTGATGAGGTAAAAGCAAGTTACAATGCTGGTGCTTTAAAAATCCAAGACGCAGTAGGAAACTCAGCTCTTTTTAATATCGAATTATAATAGGAGACTAGGGCAATGTTCCAACAGGAAACCAACACATTGCCTGAAATCGACGCTATGAGAGCTGGCGTTGACTACAGGCACACGATCAAATTGAGAAATTACCATTTAGTGGTAAGGCCAATTACTATTATGGAAGACTTAGAAATAGCGGCTGAAGTTCAAAAGTTAATGAGCAGAATGACTGTTGAATATAAAAACGCTAAAACCGAGCACGCATTTGCTGCAAGGGAAACTTTAAAAAGAGCTAGTTGTTTAGACCCAGAGAAATATGTCCCTGGAGTAGCGGACCCAGTTCTTGATAAAATGACCAATGACGAAATGATTGCTTTATTTAAAGAGTACGTATCGGTTACTGACAAATGCAATCCATGTTTAGAACTACTGAGCGTAGATGAGACAATCGCTTTGGTAGAAGGTGTAAAAAAAAACAGCAATTCACCAGACTTGGTATTTCAATTGACCGACTTATCTTTTATGCAGTTGGTGAGCATGGTACGTTATTTAGTAACCAAAGAAGACTGACGCAGGGGCAAGTTACATGGTGGTTTCTGCATTCAGTAGTTTCGGGTAAGTTTAGTTTGTCCAAGAAGTAGTAACCTTAAATGCGACTGACGTGTAAAAACGAGCTCGCACATTCGATGATAAGTTAAGGGAACTTGGCTTTATCGAAAAATAAAGGTGGGCTAATCGTGGGTGAAGTTAAGATAACGTCGCGGGCGGATCTGAATAATGTTATCAAGGAACTTCTTAAAATAAGAAGAGAAGGCAAAGCTACGACTGAAGAGATGAAAAATCTCGGTGTTCAGCTTAATAAAACCTTAGGTCAATCTGCTAAAACCACAGAAGAACAAATAAAAAAATCAGGCACCATGATGAGAAGAATAGCCAGTCAGTTATATTCTGACTTCAAAGCTCTCGCCTCCCTTAATGCTCTCGAAGGTGCTCTTAAATTGAGCAACCAATTTCAAGGGGCAGTTACAGAAACTATAAAACTCTCCGACACTATAAGAAAACTTGGCAACTCATTCGGTATAGCTAAAAAGGACTTCGGCTCTTTTGAAGGCTCACTTGTAAAAGGTCTTGGTAAAATTGGGGCATCTTCAGAGGGCGCTTCGAATGCGCTACAAGGTTTAACAGGATTGGGCGTGAAAGGCCAAAGCTCAATAGAAAACCTCACCACGGGAGCTATTACGTTGGCAGGTGCGGGTAACGAGAAGGGTAACGAAAAGCAAATCGCTGCTCAATTAGGAAGAACCCTTCAGGCTTCGGGTAACAATGTTAACGATGTGTCGGCTCAGCAAAAGTTAATCGGTGAAGTTACGGCTTCAGTAAAAGCCACTGGCATGGAGAGCTCTAAAATCCTAGGGGCTATGGAGCAAATATTCTCTACTATGGATAAATCATTGAGAGGCAAGGTCGGACCAGAAGCTATGGCTCAGATGGCGACTATTGCGGCAACGGTAGGTCCACAGGCTACACAGGCAATGCAGGAATATCTATCCAAGTCAGGCGTAGAGCGCATGGGCATGGAGCAACAGGGTGTTAACTTTTTCGGCAAAGACGGTCAGCTTGACGTTAAAAACCTTGTAAAATTTATTCAAGAAGGTTCCAAGAGAATCGGCTTCGATCCTCGTAAGTCTATGGAGTCGTTTGGTTTCTCTGCTGAAGCTGCAGAGGGATTAGTTAGAATAGCAGAGCAAAGTAAAACAGTTGAAGAAAATATGAAGGCTCTCGGAAATGCTACGCGCGATAACGTTCAGGCATACAGAGAAGGCATGGGCTTGATGGAATCCTTTAATGGGGCAATCAACACTGTTAAAGGTGCATTACTTTCTAAAGTTGGCGGGCTAACTCAAACTGTAACGGATGTCATAAGTTCACAAGTTGGCGACACTGCTGGGTCTACTGCTATCGTAGCAGGAGGAGGAATATTAGCAGCAATGTTAGCTGGTGGCGGTTTGCGTGGCATCGGAGGAGCTCTCGGAGGTTTAGCTAAAGAGAAAGCTTATGAGTCGGTTACTGGGGAGAATGTAATTCCAGTTAAGGTAATCAACTTCAGCGACATGACAGCACTTTCAGGTGCTGGAGGGGCCATGGGTGGGTTATTAGAAAAGGCCAAAGGCTTAGGTGGGATAGCCGCAAAAGGTGGGCTCATTGGAGCTGCTGGAGCTGCAGGTTACGGTATCGGTACCCTTATAGATAATTACGGACCAACCGTTAAAGGAAAAAACAACGAAGGCTTTGAAGGTGGATTGCTAGAAAGATTATTCTTCAAGCTCGATCAAATGCGTGGTGGCGAAGCGAGTACAAACTTCAATAAGAATATGAAAGTTATAGTTGAGAGTAAGGTTCCCAACTTACAAGGTAAATCAGAGCATACAAACAGAGGAATGAGTCAATAATATGGCTAAATTTAATATAAACGACCCATTGGATTTTGCTAAAATTGTCGGCTCAGGAGCTGGAAAGGCTTTACTCCCTTTTACTGGGAGTGGGACTAGCGCATGGGAAATGCTTGAAGGTGGATTTTACCACGATACAAACAACATAGCTTACTTCCATGTGTTTGGAGGAAACTCAGATGTAAATTTTCAGTCTGCACTTAGACAAATAAATGATAATGGCGGAAGACGAAAAGCTAAATTTGAATTCCCTTATCTTGACGGCCAGATGACAGAAGACTTAGGAAGAAAGCCTGAGACGTTTGATTTGGATATTTTAATTCACGGGAACAATTACTTAGCTGCCTACAAGGCTTTAATGAAAGAGCTAAATGAACCATCTCCTGGCACCTTAATACATCCCATTAGAGGGAACATAGAATGCGCCTGTGAAAGCTATCAAGTTCTTCACGAGTCTTCTTCGCGTAAAGCTGTAGCAATAAGATTGACGATGATAGAGAATTCTTTTGATGGAATGGCTATAAGGAAGCAGAAAAATCCGAGTGCTTCGAGTGCGATCAGTAAACTGGTTAGTGCTTTTGTAAAAATTACTAATGCCATTGGTAAAATAGAAGCCGCTGTTAGTGTGGCGAGAACAATTAAGAATGCAATTACGCAAACTCTAACAGAGTATCAGAATCGTTTTTCAAAAACTTCTGGTAACATGAATGCAACATTTAACCCTGGTAGCGACATACCTGCATTAAGACCAGTAACTCAAGGTGGATTGCAAAATGAAGATGGTTCACTGGCTACTAATTTTGTCAGTATTGTTAGCTCTCCTAATGATCCATACACTAACTTACCACCAGAGCTTACCGACTCTACGCTACAAACTGCCCTAGCAACTGAACAATTATTTAAAGACATCACTTCATTAAGAAATGAATTAGAAGCTAACATCGTAACCATAGAAGCATTAAACGACGGAGAAGGTGCTTTAGAGTTTTTTGAAACCGTAAATGAATTGAGAACTACTGCGGTAGATATGCAAGACGCATACGATAAGGGTAAACAAAGCTCTCGCGTGCAGATTGTTGAGTACGTCACGCCAAGAGAAATGAGTGTAAGAGAAATAGCTTACGAAAATTCCATAGATTTAGATTCAATTATAGAAATACTTTTACTTAATAGTGGTTTTGAAAGCGCCAACAGCTTCCCTAAGGATACGAAACTAAGGTTAGCGGTAACAAGATGAGTACAATCCTGACTAAGAAGAACGCTGAATCTGATTTTGTTTCTGTATCTGATGGCGCAATAGTTAAGTTATTAAAAGAAACGGGAAGGCTGCCTCCTTTATCTGTCAGGATACAGCCTTTGCAGTCTGAAATAACTCCATTTTTTTCTTCAAAGTTTTTATCTTATAAATTTTCATCTTCTATCTTAGTGCCCGTAGATACTTTTGAATTCAAAATAGCGTTAGATGAGTCCGGCAAGCTTACTGTGCCAGTTAAAGAAGCTGACATTGTAAACCTCTATGCAAACGGACAAGTGATATCAACAGGGCTTATAGATACAATAGATGTTGAAACAGATGAAAAGAACGGAACTTCTATTGGAATTACAGGTAGAGATTTGATTGGACAATTAGAAGATCAAGAAACTGTAAGTCTAAATTCATCAATAATATACGCCTCTAGTTATACGCCTAAGCAAGTAATCGCTGCTTTAACAAAAGAAACACGAATTTCTTCTAATCCCATATTAGCAGACAGCCCTAAATCCTCTTACCTATTTGCTACACAGCCAGGTGAGTCTAAGCTTTCAGCTCTGCAAAGATATTGTGAGCCATTGAATATTTTATTTTGGGCTTCTCCCAATGGGCAGATAGTAATTGGTAAGCCGGCAATGTTTTCAGCGAGCTTAGGAAGACTTGGGATCTCAAGAGAGAGAAGAACCTCTAATGTTTTATCAATGAGGTCGACAAGAAGCTCTACTCAAATACCAAATTTGATGATCGCAATATGGAATGGGCAAGAGACAACCCAAAACAGAGTTAGCCCGGAACAAGTTTTAATAAATAAGAGTCCTGGTCCGCAAAGACTTTTAAACCTCGGGCATAAAGTTATTAAATCGGTAGTTGTTAGCACTCCTCAAGGTGCCACTGCACAGGATCTTTCTAATGTTAATGATTTAAACGTGGCAAATCAGAGTGTTAGAGCAGGTGGTAGTAATTTATTACAAGCTTATGCCAAAAGAGAATTAGCTCGCGCTAATTTAAATGATCTACAAGTTCAATGTCAGGTGGTCGGCCATTATAATGAAACTGGCGTTCCATACGCTCCTAACCAAGTGTATAGAATCCAATATGATCTAGATAAAATAGATGAGGACATGTTCCTTTTCAAAGTTGAATACACTTTCGACATCAGCCAATCACAGAAAACTAACTTATTCTTTTGTAGAAGAACTGCCATAGTAAGCGACGTGAGGGCTTTATGATTGATAGTGAAACAAAAAGATTTATTATGACCGAGATCCAAAGGCACATGAATGTTATTGCCTCCGGTTCTGCAGGTCAGAATACTTCACAAACTGAAAATATAAATAATTTATTTCCTGGTATGCCTCCTTTAGAAAACAGACCAGTTATGCATCCTTACGGAGTAGTATCGAGAGCTCCGAGTGATATAATTTCCGTTACGGCAAGACAAGGTACTCATCCCGGAGCTTATCTAACTTTGGGTCATAGAGATTTCAACAGACCTGCGATAGAGATCGGCGAGAGCGCAGTATATTCTTTGGGTAAGTTTCAGATTACTTTAAAGAATGATAAAATATTAATAGGCAAAGACGGAGTGTTTGAAGAGATAGTAATGGGAGAAACCTTAAGACAGTTTCTAATTACATTTATTGATATCTTTATTGCCCATCAGCACCAAGGGAATTTGGGTTATCCAACTACGGTACCTACAAATTCAGTAGACGCTACAATCGCAAAGACAGACTTTTTAGATAACAGTAAAATATTATCAAAAAACGGTGGGAGATTCTAATGGCAATGAGTGAAGCTGCAATGGCAGCGTCGATAAAAGCAAACATAGGGGCTTTAAGTAATTGGCCTAAGACCGGACAGAGCCCTGTGTTTATTAGAGATGATATTTTAATAGCAATATGTAAGGGAATTATAGATCACATAAAAGCAGCTCAGACAGTTGCTTCAACTGGTACGGTCACTTCAGGATCTGGTTCCGGTGGTGCAGTAGTGGCAGCAAGTACAGTAATAACTTAGGGGAAATAAAATGCAAAATTGGAAAATTGATCCTATCACAGGTGATTATGTAATGGAGAATGGAAAGCCAGTTCAGACTAATTCTCTGCAAATACCTGCCTATTTTAGATTGAAGATCAAAAGACAGCAATGGTTGTACGCTCCAGACGATAATTATGGTTCAGATTACTTTACCGTTAAGAAGAGACCTTCTTCTAATGCCGCTTCAAGAATGGAAAGTATTGGAGCTAATGCATTGCAGCCTCTTATCGACGATGGGCGGGCCAGTGAAATTGAGTTAACTTCGATTTCAGCTACACAAACTAATCGTAATAATACAGGATTAGAAGTGAAGATTACAGACGCTACTGGTGAAGTTGAAGCGCAAACATTTAAAGGGTTGGGAATTTAATGGCTTTACAATTTAAAAAACCATCAGAAGTTAGTCTTGAATACAGGCAGAGATTAAAAGCTTTAAAACCTGAGGTTAACGTAGATCAAACAGACTCTGATTGGTATATACGGTCGCTAGTTCTTGGCGGAGTAATATCAGGCGTTTATGCAGATCAAAGTAAAATAGCTGACGATCCTTTTCCACAGAGCGCAAGACGTGAAGCTGTGCAAAAACATTTATTCACTTACTTTAATAGAGATTTCTTAGCTCCCACACAAGCGGATGGGTTCGCCGCTGTTACAGGTACTCCAGGTTCCACAGTGCCAGCTCTAACAGAGTTTGTTTACACGCCTAATGGCAATGTATATCAAGCCAGTGCTCCGATCGTGCTAGTCGGAGCAAGCGGTTTAGTGCCTGTTACTTCGGTAAGCTCGGGGCAAGAGCAAAACTTATTATCTAATGCCGCTCTCACTATCTCTTCTCCTCCTGTCGGTATACAACCAGCTTCATTATCGTTTGGGAATATAGCGAATGGTAAAAATCAGGAGAGTTTAGAAGAAGCTGTGCAGGCCATACTGACAAGAATTAGACAACCTCCTGCTGGCGGCACTGAAAACGATTACAAAACCTTTACTAGAGAAGCCTCCTCATCAGTAGTTGATATAAATGTTTTAAGATACATTTACGGCTTAGGCACTCTCGGCATTGTGTTTACCGCTGGCACTACTGACATCGATGCCGCATTAAACGGTGGTGTTCCTGTTGTAAGAATGCCTTCTGCAGCTTTAATAAATGAAGTTCAAGCTTACGTTGAAGCAAAAAAAGTTCTTACAGACTGTGTATATGTTTTTGGCCCAACTGAAGCACTTCAAAATGTTACCGTCAGAGTTAGATACTCTTCAGGTGACCATCTTACTATTCCCACAGGGCAAACTCTCACCCAGCAACAACTTGTAATCAGAGAAGTGCAAAGGGCAATTTATAAAACTCCTCCTGGTGGAAGAAGATTTGGTGCGAGTGGCTTTTTAGTGTTATCTGAAATTGAAGAAGTAATAGATTTAGGTTTATCTGCACTCCCATACACTGAAGGTAATTATACGCAAATACTTTTAGACAGACAGGCAGACGATCTCAGTGCTACAGGTCCAAATAGATTAATGCTATCGACGGAGATTATTGTGCCCGGAACAATCACGGTGGTTCAATTATAATGGCAATATTTTTAGATGTTCAAAAAACATATAGATTGTTGCAAAGAGAATTACCCGAAGGAGTTTACCCGGACGGTTCTCCAAGCGGATCTTTCTCAGCAGCTTCGGTTTACTCAAAGGCAAGCTTAATTGCAGATGCTTATACGAATCTTAATAGCATTTATCAGAACTATTTTCCTCAAACAGCAACTGAAAAAATAGATGATTGGGTTTTGAAAACATATAGGTTCCCATTTTCACCTTCAACTACTTTGCTGCAAAAAAGAGATCGTGTTATTTCCAAAATTAGAAAACAGCCAACCATCACTTTGTGGGAGATTCTCACTTTAGTTGTTGGTTATTTACCAGAAGGTAAGTACGTACAGATATCAGAGCCATGCGGTGGCGGGGATAACTTCTGGCAATTAGGTGTAAGCCTTCTTGGAATAAATACTTTATTAAAAGGATTAGGACCTGCTGATATCGGCGTGGCTTTTGAAGACTGGTGCTCCAAAGTTGCAGATTTACATTGGAGATTGGGTTCAGATTTACTTGGTGAAGATACAGAGCTAGCAGAAATTGCTTATGTCGATTTAGCACAGGTACAAGCCAATGCTTACTTATATGAGATTAGAATATTTGACTACCAGCTTCCTGATCTAGATTATGAAAACCTAATAAGAGAACTTGAATCTGCAGAACCCGCAAGATCAGCAAGAGTTATTTTGCAAAACTTAAACTTAGCTACTTATGGATTGACGAATAACGTCGCCGATGTTGACCAGTTCGATTTGATAAATTGTATAACAAGAAATTCTTCCAGTACCACAGGGTATGATGGGAAAACAATATAGAGGAGTAATATGGCATTAGTGGATATAAGACAGTTTGTATTTTATTTTAAATACCTGTGGTCACCAGCAGATTTTTTAAATATGCAGACTTGGTTACAGTCTGAGTATAGAGCGATAGCAGAGGGTGGTTTCGGCGCATCTATTTTAAGTGGGATAAAGGCAAGCGTTTCAAGTGGCCTTACTGTTTCCATGACTAATGGCATTGCGGTAAATAGTGACGGTCGAATAGTTGTCTTTGTAGCTGCGAATGCTACGTTCGCTTCTCCTGCTGGGAACCCAGCGAGGTCTTTATTGGTATTAAGACCAAAACTTACTTCGGCTAATTTTATTCCTGAACCTGTAAACCCAGCTAACTCTGTTCCTTTACATCAAAAACTGGAATACGACTTAGTAGTTATTAATGGTACACCAGCAGCAACTCCTGTTTACCCTTCAACTGTTGCGGGCGATATAGTAGTTCTCGGTGTTAGCTTAACAGCTTCGCAAGTAACGTTAGTTGCTACAAACTTTGACAGAGAACCGATTGATATTCCAAGAAAAAGAATACATGGGATCAGAACAATAGTTTCCTCAGTGGTAACAGGAAATGTTAAAGACTCAACGATAGATGCTAATGCTAACGCGAATACTATAACTTACGTACTTCCTGACTCTCAGTTGGTGCCAGGCGAGGATTTCACAGTTACTAAAATAGACAGCTCAGTCAATGAAGTTGCTGTTTCTGGAGCTGGTGGCAGGTTAATTTCCGGAGAAACTTTACAATATTTAGAAACACAATGGGCAACTATGACTTTTAGATCAGTCGGCTCATCATGGAGGATTTTATAATATGAAATATTTAATGATCATACTAACGTTACTTTTTACGATGGTTGCCAGTGCTCAAACACCTTCTAAGACTTTAATTATTGGCCCAAGAACTAACGATAATAAAGTTTTAAAGTTTAACAGGTCAACAAATGCAGCGCAAATCAGATGGAACGAGTCGGTTAATAAATTACAGTTTGCAAATGACGGAGCTACTTTTAGCGACTTTGCTACAGGAAGTGTTCCAAATGGAAACGTAAACACATATACGACAACCCAAGTTCTGACAGTCGCAAATGATTTAGTTTTATTAGATGCTACGAGTGGCGCATTTACTGTGACGCTTCCAACAGCAATCGGCAACTCCGGTAAGACTATTAAACTAAGAAGAACCGATAGCACGCTTGCGAATGTAATAACTATTGCTTGTACTGGTGGTCAGACTGTTGGCGGCACCTCAACAAAGCCAATGCACACGATTGGCGAGATGTACGAAGTTGTTTCAAACGGAACGAATTGGTTAATCACTGGCCGCGAAACTAATACTTTAGAAGCCGATGCTGGGGCTTTAGAAATCACTTCCGCGAATGGTTACGCGTTTACTCTTTCCGCAACGGCTTCCATTACCGTTGGAACCATCTATACTTCGGGCGGTTTTACATATTACGTTAGTGCTACGACTAGCTCTAGCGCAACTTTAAATGCTTACGGCACTGGTATTCCAGCGGCAAGTGGGACATTAACATTCGTTAGCGGTTCGCCATCGGGGAATTTAACTTTTAACTCTCGCGCTTTGTCTTTGCCTGTAAAAGGTGCGGCAGATTACGATAGATTTGTTTGGCACAGAAGCGGTCAGTATGTGAATTTCAGATATGAGGCTCGCTGGGCCGCTGGAACTCAAGGCGCTGGGGATTATGGAATTTTACTTCCTGTTGGTCTAAAAATAGACATGACCAATTTACATTCCGGTCTTCAAGCTGGTCTAGTTCTTAACAGTTCTTTTCTTTTTAGTAGTATTGGATACGGAAACAATTTGGGTTCGGTTGTCACCGGGCCATTTGTATTGTTCGCGGGGAATACGGACATGATGAAAGGATATCTGCAAGGCACGCAAGTATTTGGCGGGTCTGCATCTTCGGCATTAAATGCAATACAATCCATGTCTATTCTCGGTCGTTACCGTGTTGTTGGTTGGGAACCGTAGTTTGGAAAAAGAAATTATCTTAGGATTTTTTGGGGCACTAACAGCGGTTTGTACCGCGACAGGTGCCCTTATAAAATACTGGGAGAAGTCTAAGAACAATACGATAGACAGAGAAAAGAATTCCAAGATAGAAATAGCGAGCAAAATAGAAAGATCGCTAGAAGTGTTAGAGTTGCAAGTAACCATAGCGATGAATAAGATTGCTGATTTTCAGTTGCAAATTCAACTAGCTACTCAAGAGTTAAAAGAAAACAAAGTACAAATGAAAAAATTAGTACAGATGTTAAAAGACTATATCGAAGACTCAAGTAAGCGAACGCGCAAATTAGAAAGCACACTAACAGCGGCAAGTATTCGTAAGGTCGGCGAGGATACATATATAATTACTCCTAGTAAAAAAGTTCCGTAACCCTTGTAAGCTTATTATCAATGGTAAAAAACCATCCCATTTTTCTCAATTTAAAAAGCATTACAGGATATCTCTTGCAGAATTTTTTTGGTCCGTACTGATGCCACTCAGAATGATGTAATCGGCAATGAGCAACTAAGTTGAAAGGAAGATCGGCTCCTCCTGCTCCTCGTGTCTTGATATGAGAAGCATCTACTGGTCTTACGCCACAAACACAACAGGGCATTAGCCTAATGGCTTTTAACAGCTCTTTGTCTTGAATTCTTTTTTCTTTAGGGAACATGCACCTGCCTCCGATAAACTAAGTATGTTCAGAAGTATAATTAGAAGTCTAATTAGAAGTATAATTAGAAATCATCTTTCAAAGGAGTGCTTATGGAAGTACAATCAGAGTTTACGGTCTTCATATTACAGCTTGTGCAAAACTATCCCATTGCTGCTACTGTTTTTATGGTTATGGGTTTGTTACGCTCAGTGTTCAAGCCTATAATGGGTGTCGTACAAGCTTACGTAAATCAAACGGAGACCATATCAGACAATGAAAAATTTGAAGCCTTTAAGAATTCAAGAATCTACAAGTCAATATCCTGGATTGTGGATTTATTCTCCTCTGTTAAGTTACCCAAGTCCAAGTAACAAGAGGCATATCCAAAAAAAGTTATTCCCATTTCTTTTCTGTGCTCTGATTATTATGGTCACTGGTTGTCAGAGCCCAGTTTTAGTAGGCGATATATCTCCAAAGGCAATCACCAGCAACGATAAAACCCTAGCAATGAACGCATGTTCAACTTCCATAGACAGAGGCGTACAGGTTTGCCGCGTAAAGCAAGACAGCCAAATTGAAACCTTACTTCATCTTCTTATACCCTGGTTTAAAGACTCTATTGGCGCAGAGATTATCATCAGACATCAGGACCGCGTTAAAACCTACCAGGTTGAAGGTTCTCAGTTTACCGTAAATTGGTCAGACTTTTTTGAAAGCGGTTACTGGCAAGGTCCTCACGATGGATTAGTGCAGATCCTGACCACTACTACAGGTGAAAGCTACACAACTAGAGCTTTAGGATACGTTTACTTTATAGTGTTAGGAGAGGGCTACAACCCAGCACCAGTCTTATCTAAAGAAAAGCGTGGTGAAATGTGTAAGATTTTTTACACCACCGGAGGACGCAGCTCTATGTACTGCTTTGATGAGTAACACATTTTTACAACTATTCATTCTTGCAATTAAGTTTGGCGTTATGCTTTACGGAGATAAAATAGTTTCTAAGTGGGTGGCTCAAGTAAGGTATTGGTGGGAAACTTCGGCCGATAAAAGAATAAAAATATTGGCCGAGTTAGAATATAAAAGATTAAATCAAAACTGGAAATCATACATAAAGGATAGAGCGTCTCAATCCTCTGAGCCTAATGACTCTTCTAAAACATAAGCGTCCGCTAAATCAATACCACCGTCATAATCCTTATCGAAAGCATAATAATAATCGCTAGATGCTGCATTTTTAAAGGCTTCCTTCAGGTGGTGCTCCCTGTTGTCACGGTTATCTATTTCTATCATAAAGTTTGGGACCAGCGTTCTCTTGCCTTCTAAATTCATACAAAGAGCCTGAAACACTTGGTCGTCATCAAGAACCCTATACCCTAAGTAATAACAGCCATCTGCGTTTGAATAAATTTTGCCTGATGAGAAATAATGCTTAACAAACTTATCTCTGTACTGAGATATAAAAGCCTTTAAGAATTTCTTATCTTCTTCGGTGAATTTTCTAGAGTAATGTGTGTACATGCGGTCGCTCCTTTTTATAAATTCTCATCGCTTATATATTTTTTCATTAGTCCTTCTATGAACTGGTGCCAAGTCAGACCTTTTTTATCCAACTGAGCCTTAATAGCTCCATGAACATCAATATCAACTTGAGCTTGGACTAATCTAGTATCTTTTTTCTTAGGCCAGTAATCTTCGTACTTATTTTTCTTTGCTGCCATATTATCTCCCATTGCTAGCCATAACCAAAGCCCACATAGTAGTGTGGTTTTTAGGCTTATTAATATCATCTAACATCCAGCGACTCACCTTTACATTAAATTCTTCTTCAGTAAGCATATCGTTGTCATTTATAAAACACACGCAAGCTTCTCGTTCTGCAGCCCTAAGCTTTTTATAGGCTGATTTAAATACAGGATGTGACTCTAGAGCGTTGAAGTTTTTAGTTCGTGTAGTCATTGTATGTTTCATACTAAATTCTCCTCTATGTATAGGTCTTCGCATTCTTCCTCGGAATACTTCAAATCCAAGTATTCAACCGCATCATCGAATGATTTGAAAGTTTTCGGTACACCACGCTCGTTGCCGTAATTCCCAAAATTAAATTTGCCCGTATATTGCAGCGTGTTCGATGCCCAATCTTGAATGATGTACTTTGTTTTTTGTTTCATGGTATCACCATTTTCTTTGTATACATTCGTTTACAAAACCGTAGATCATTTGTTTTAATTCTTTTTGAGTCGATACAGTGTTGTACCAAAGCGTTAGATTTTTATCCGCTCTAGAATCCCGGTTTCGAGCTATGCTATGAAATCGAGTGATCTCAAAACGCCCGTCACTTAACAGCTCCAACTTTGCGCGTTCTAAGTTTTTCATTAATTGAAGGACTGGGATATTACATATTATTGATTCTGCTTTTAATTTTCGATTCAAACTTTTTAAAACTCTATTTGATATTTTTAATGCTGCTTTATTTCTTTGTATACATTCGTTTA
>Ga0163155_10003632_pt1 | contig 16501 bp, 17 predicted proteins | sample OliLakLV19SP4G1_FD_148611 | JGI IMG/M metagenome (GOLD analysis project Ga0163155, IMG submission 148611) | Freshwater microbial mat bacterial communities from Lake Vanda, McMurdo Dry Valleys, Antarctica - Oligotrophic Lake LV.19.SP4.G1 | ecosystem: Environmental > Aquatic > Freshwater > Lake >... | reverse complement strand
GAATGCCAACGCAAAAATCGACGATGACGATGCCGAGGTTGCACCCACGATAAAAAAGAAAGCGGAACTACCCAAGCTCGAACCTGCCAAAGCGCCCGGGCCCGGGAGGCTGCCCGACGCAAACGGTGTCGACGCGCCGAAGAAACCCGCCGACACGATGGTGGCGCTGGGCCTTAAAAAGAAAGAACCCGAGAAAGAAGACAAGCCGGATCCCAAGGCCGGGCCGGCGCCGGTCACCGCGACCGTGCCGACCATCCTGCCGCTCGATTTCGTGGCCTTGGGAGCGACGCCGGAGAATCAATTTTCCCAGCAGATCTCGGCGCTGTTTCCGGGCTGGCGCGCGCGGGATTTCAACACCACGTTCACGCAGACAACCGGCGCTGAAGTGAGGGGACGCAAAGACGTTTTGATTGTCAATCCGATCAATGACGTCATGCCCACAAAGGTGATGTGCACGATTGAAATCCCGGCGTCGTTCGCGTCGAAGCGGCCCGTGCTCCTGTTTGAAACGTCAGTAAAAGATCTCGCGCGGGCCATGTTCGTCAGCGTGAAAGTCATGAATGTGGAAGTGGTGCCGAAGACCCAGATCCGCGTCTCCAAAGAAGTGGCGTGGATGGATGCGGGCGTGCCGCTGGCGATGCTGGCGGGAAAACGCGCCGAAATAAGCATTGAACTGATGATGCCGCCAAAAACTAAAACTGACAAAATGAAGGATCACGCCGCGTACATCCGCAATATCCGTCTGGAATGGGTGGGTAAGAAATAAGAATACTGTTTCCGCCGCGACGCTCGCGCGTTATGACTTAGCAGGCGCCAAAAGCCTCACAACAAGCGGATGGGTTTGATGCGCAAAGATTATCTCTTTAAGATCCCTTTCGGATTTCTGGCATCGAACGGTGCCGCTAGTCGTCCCTGGAACATCCGCTGAGTTGGAAAAATTTCACGTCGGCCGGCAAAGGTGCCTGCCGAAAAATGAACGCGTCGCATTCACCTGGGCGCTTTGAAAAACAATTGGAGGAATGTGTCCATGCGGGTTATTCGCCGTATCACTCTGCTGGCTCTCGCCGTGATCCTCAGCGCCAGCGTTCGCGCCGCCGAACCGGAAATCGGCGATGCGGCGCCGGAAGTTCACGCCACGGAATGGATCAACGCGCAGGGGGTGAGCCTGGCCAAAAACACGAAGAACATTTGCGTCGTGGAGTTCTGGGCGACGTGGTGTCCGCCGTGCCGCAAGTCCATTCCGCACTTGATCGAACTGCACGAGAAATACAAGGACAGGGGCGTGGTGATCATGGGCCTCACCGCCGAACCGATGTCGAAAGTCAAAGCGTTCGCGTCCCAGATGAAAATGAGTTACGCGGTCGGCGTGGGTTCCAAGACCGGCAGCGCCTATGGCGTGGACGGCATCCCGCACGCGTTTGTGATTGCGCCGGGCGGAAAAGTGGTGTGGTCAGGTCATCCGGCCTCGGGCTTGGATAAGGCCATCGAGGAAGCACTGAAGAAAACGCCGACGACGAAGTAAGAATCAAGCAACGCGTTCATGACGACACGGGCAGCCTTTGCGGCTGCCCGTGTCGTCTATTTCTATTTTCTCGCGACGTCGCATAAGACGCGTGAGGTGCTGCTGATCGCGCACGAACACTGCGGGTAGTACATCAAGCGCGTGGGGCAATCTAAGGAGGGACTCGCGTATCATTGGCGGAGCGTGAGGGATTCGAACCCCCGAGACCCGTAAGGGCCTAGCGGTTTTCAAAACCGCCGCATTCGACCACTCTGCCAACGCTCCGCTTCGGCAAATGTTTATCGCCCAACAGGCTGCGAAGTCAAGCGGTGGCTGAAAATGGACGCCTTCTTTCAACCGTTAAAGGCTGGTTGGAGCGATCGCGGGTACTAAGGGAGCAGGCGTCAATGCGGGGACCGGTGTTGCCAACGGCGTTGCGGCTGCTTTCTTCTTGCGCTCTTCGTAGCCGATAAGTTTGCCGTTGCCGGAGCCGAGATTGTTGTAGATGGTTTTGCGGCTGATGCCAAGCAATTGAGCGGCACGAGTCACGTTGCCTCCACACACATTAATGGCTTCCTCGAAAATCTTGGTCACCATCAAATCCAGACCGTCGCCGAGCGAGACCATGAATGGGAATTGCGACGCATTTCTCGCTGCTGCCGGCGGCGGAGAAGGCGTGACGGTTGGAGCCGGCGCCGCTGTTTCAGCTCGAGCTTCAGACGACTCCAGCTTTTCGGGCAGGTGTTCGGAATCGATGATGCCGTTAGGCGTGAGAATCACGGCTTGAGAAATGGCGTTCTTCAGTTCGCGGATATTTCCGGGCCAGTTGTACGCCGAGAGAATGCGGAGGGCGTTTGCCGTGAAACCCAGGATCGTTCTGCCGTTTTGAATCGCGATGCTGTCTGCAAAATGAGCCGCAAGCACGGGGATGTCTTCCGGCCGGGCTCGCAAGGGCGGCACACTGATCACGAAAGATTCCAGGCGGTAGTAGAGATCTTCCCGGAAAGCTCCCGACTTCACGGCGGCCTGAAGATTGTTGGTCGCGGCGACGATGCGAACATTGACGGGCACATCTTTGCTTGCGCCAACGGGCTGGATGACCCGCTGTTCCAGCGCTCGCAGCAACCCAACTTGGGTGCGTTCGTCCATGGTGGTCAATTCGTCAAGAAAAAGCGTGCCGCCGTCAGCTTCGACAAAACAGCCTTTGCGGTCGTTTATCGCTCCAGTAAAGGAGCCTTTGACATGGCCGAACAGTTCGCTGGCGACAAGTTCTCGTGGGACAGCTCCGGTATTCAGCGCCACGAACCGCCGCTTGCTGCGATTGCTTTCGTTATGAATTGCGTTGGCGACCAGTTCTTTGCCAGAGCCGGTTTCGCCCAGGATCAGCACGGACAGATCGCTGCTGGCGGCTGAGCGAATTCGATCCTGCAGCTTACGAATCACTTCGCTTTTGCCCACCATGCCCCACACCGTGGCACCGCCACGCAGCGAGGACATTTTTACGTACGAAGCCTCTGAATTGAAGCTGAGGACGGGCGGTTCTACTTCTTGAGTGCTGATTTCCCCAGACTTCATTAGCGTACTCCTAATCATCCCGGCACTGACCGGGAGAACCTTTAAGATGATTTAGTGACGACATATTAGCGTGGCGCACTTTCGAGACCAAGCGTGATATTCCCGTCAATACGGTAAATCGTCCTATCTTCCCCATTTTATAATTTTCATATTTGCAAACAGTGTATTTCAGAAACACGTGTTTGTGTGTAGGATTTACTCGAAAAAAGGGGCACCATTTAGAGTATTATAGCTTGGGCATCTCGGCCAGTCGCGAGTTTAGAAGAGGCTGAATTGCATGCGATGCGAACGCAGACCGAGCGACGCCGGTTTGCCGCAGTATTGACGCAGCAACGCGAACAGGTCCGTAGAGGCGAAAGGCTTCGAAAGGTGGCCTTGCAAATTCAAACTCTTCGCCTTCTCCCGCGCCTCCTTGGCGCCTGTGACCAGCACAATGGGAACCGTTGAGTTCAGTTCCCGGATGCGTGCGATGAACTGAGTCATATTGGTCGTCACGCCGTAGTAATCGAGTAGAATCAATTTTGTTTCCGTCGCCCTGATGACGTCCAGCGCATCGGACTGGTTGGGCGTGATGGTCACAGAATACCCTTCGATCGAGACAGCCAGCTCCATCATTTCCCCAATTTCCGGATCATCTTCAACGACGAGTACAGTCTTGGGACGTATGGCGATGTCAGTCATGCTTGAACCCCCCCAGGTATGCGGAACAACAAAGAAGAGACCGCAATCCGGCTACCATATTTTTAGAATGCCAGAGGCGCCACTGCCGGGGACATAGAAAGAGAAAGCGCCTGCAAACCTAAGTTTGCAAGCGCTCAAGGTAGGATTACTTCGAGGAGTAGGTTTGTATCCCGCCGAAGGATTCGACACGATCTTCACCCTGAGTCTTTCATAAAAGCAAAACAGGAACCAGTCGTTGAATATTTATTGCTGCGGCAGAGTTCGCTCAATTCAGCAATGGCGTGTAATCTTTTCGAACGCGTTTATTATTTTTCACTGCACCGGGCGGAGCAGTCGAGCAGCTCATAAACAAAAAAGCGTGACAGCCAAAGCGATTCTAATCCTGGAATTCGCTCGACTATCACGCCCAAAAGTTATCGTTTTTCAGCTCCTGAGTTTATTTAAAGCCTCTTAGAATCAAAACGCGAGGCGCACTCTTTCTCCGCTTCTTCGCGTGAGTAACCGTACTTCTCCTGCAGCTTTCCGACAAGTTTGTCGTAGTTGCCGCCGATCTGATCCACCTCGTCGTCGGTGATTTTGCCCCACCATTCTTTAACGCTGCCCTTGACCTGTTTCCATTTTCCTTCTGCAATGTCGCGATTCATGGTTTGGCTCCTTTGATGAGGTTCTTTCGCATTCGGTGTTAAAACATCTGGCTGATCAACCAGATCAATGCCAGAACACCGATCGGCACGCCCAGTAGCCACGCAATTAAATATTTCACAGTCGTTCTCCTTGTTTATCGGTCATGGGGTCGACGCAGTTCGGAGACCCCATGACCCATGCCTACCCGTAATTTACGCGCGTGCGTGCGGCCGGTCGGACGTGGCATAATCTGCCTTGGCTTCGCCCGCCGAGGAAATGTCTTCGGCGCCAGCGCGCTTCAGAATGTCCTTTGCCTTTTCGGTCCATTCCGAGTCATCGCAGTGCACCGAAAGAAGAATCCCGCCCTTGTTGATGCGGCCTTCGTAGCGTTTGGCTTCATACTCGGGAAGTCCCAGGCCGATCAACGCGCCCGTGATTCCGCCCAACGCACCGCCCACGCCTACTCCGGCCAACGCCGCCATGATCGGACCGGCGGCGATGAACGGGCCGACTCCCGGAATCGCCAAAGCCCCGATGCCTGCCAGCCATCCGAGCGCGCCGCCGATGACCGCGCCTGTGCCCGCGCCAGCCGTGGCGCCTTCGGGCGCCTTCGTGTTCTTCTCAGTCGCAAAATCCTTGGAACCCTGATTGTGCGGGAAGAGAACGGAGATGTCGGTGTTTCGGTATCCCGCCGCCTTGAGCTGATCGACAGCGTTCTCAACACCCAAGCGCGTGCTGAAAATACCAAATGCTGCAGTATTCTTTCCCATGACTCTGTTCTCCAGAATAAGTTAATCGGCGGACGTTGCGCCAGCCGCAATGCGTCCGTTACATCCTCGTCTGAGCGGCTCGCGTATAATCGCGGCCCCCTCCATCAAGCGACCTCCATTCCCTTTAGAGTCGTCCGGTCAACGCCAGGATAATGAGAATCGCCAACACCAGGCCGACGCCACCGCTGGGGCCGTATCCCCATCCGCGGCTGTGCGGCCATGCCGGAATGGCACCCAGAAGCGCCAGCACTAAAACAACAATTAAAACCGTTGAAAGCATGATGATCTCCTTTTTTTCCCCGCCATGCCCCTTTAACCGAGCCCATCAGCGTGACAAAACAAAAGAACGCCACGGGTAATGGCAACGGCACTCGTCCTGCAGGGGCGATTGGGAAGTCGCAAATAGTCCGCCAATGAATTGAATATAATTTAGGCGCTTAATACTCGGGTTGTTCCGCCGGTGCGAGAATAAGGTACACGTTCAGGATTTAACTTCGGATTTCGTGAAACCATAATCAACATCGTTTTCGAAATGGCCAGACACCTGCCGATTTTCCTGGCGAAAACTCACCTCTCCGCCCGGCAGAATTTGGTTGCCATTGCATCTGTTAAAACTAAGATTACGCGGCCCTTGATTAATAGATCACGAAGGAGGCACCTGGTGCGACGTTTTGTTTTGATACTCTCACTCCCTGTATTCGCGCTGGGCCTATTGATCGGCTGCGCGCGGGGCGGCAGGACCGAGCGAGTTGATTACGCGTCCAAAAGCGCGGCAATCGTCAGCAGCGAGAAGGCCGGTTCCGACCCGATTATGACCACCTGTCCGGTCGGCATGGTCCTCATTCCGACCGGACCGATGCTTTACGGCCCCACTGACGAGAAAAACGTGACGCCTGATTCAAAGGAAGCGCCTCAGCGCATCAATATGAAGGCGTTCTGCATCGATAAATACGAGTTTCCCAATCAGCCCGGCGAGGCGCCCATGCGCTCATTGAATTGGGCCGAATCGAAGGAACTCTGCGTCAACAAGGGCAAGCGTCTGTGCAGCGAATACGAATTCGAAAAAGCCTGCCGAGGGCCATCGGGCACGCAGTACACCTACGGTGACGGATTCTTTGAAGGCGCCTGCCCGAAGGCCGATCAGGACTACGGCTTGGGACAGTTCACCAACTGCACCTCGGGCTTCGGCGTGCACGACATGAGCGGCGGCGTCTACGAATGGACATCCAGCGGGCCGGAGGGCAACGACGCCGAGCGGTTCGTGCGCGGCGGTCTGGGCGGCGATGCCGCATCATCCAGTTCGCGCTGCACGTATCGCGGCCGCCAGAAAGCCAGCGCCTTTGCACGCGAAATTGGATTCCGCTGCTGCACCTCGCCAACGAAGGAAGACTTGCAGAAATAGCGCCGAATTGTTTCAAGCGTGGGAGTGAACGGAGGATGGCGCTGCAGATCGAGGGAGTGGATCACCTCACGGTTCAGGTCACTGATGTCGAACGTTCCAAACGCTTTTACGGTGGATTGTTCGGCTTGCAGGAAGTGCTCCGCCCGGCGAGTTTTGATTTTCCAGGCGCGTGGTACGCCGCCGGCAACGGCATGATCCACCTTGTTTTCCAGAAGGAAGCCGATCCGTTGTCGCGGCGGCACTTCTGCCTGCGGGTGGGCGACGTGCACGCGGCATTCGACATCCTTAGAACTGCCGGATTCGAGGCCACGTGGGATGCGCGAAAAATCCCGGGCGTCGAACGGTTCTTCACTCGGGATCCGGACGGCAACCGGATTGAATTTCAAGGAACGGCCTGAACGACATGTTTGCGGAAAAGACGTAAGTCCCCGGCCGCGTTGCGGACCCTAAATCGTTAGCCCGAATGTGGTTTTTACAGAACTCTCGAGATGCCTGATTAATTCATTGTGGATATCGCTGCTGATTCAACGCATGCCGAGCATGCTTTAACTCCCGCCGCTGAGGCGCCCGCTACCGTCACCGTTTTCGGCGCGGACCCGTTCAAGCGCCGCAAAGTTCTGGCTGCGGCCGTGGACATCGCCGAGCCTGAAGCGATCATCGAGTACCTCGCGGAATGCGCCGAATCCCGCCGGGGCCGCTCGGTCGTGGGAATTTCCGCGCCATACGTCACTGCGATGGCCGACGATGAAATAACGCGCGCCGCCTTTTTGAAAGCCGACCTGCTCATACCGGACGGCAAGGGTTTCGAATGGGGCGCGCGCATGCTGGGCGTGCCGTGCGGAAAACGCATCGCGATCCCCGACCTCTGCGAACGGTTGATGGAGATCGGCGCCACGCGCGGCTGGAAAGTATTCATCTACGGAGCGACAGCGGAAGTCAACGCGGCGGCGTGCGCGAATGTGAGCGCCCGTTTTCCAGGTCTTGCCGATGTGCGCGGTCAGCATGGTTACGCTCAGACGCCCGAGTCCGAAAACGTCGTCATCAACACGCTGCAGGATGAACAGTTCCAACTGCTGATCGTCGCGCGCCCGTCTCCCGACAAAGAGATTTTTCTGGCGCGGTGCTGCCAGGAAACCGGCGTCATAGGACTGGCGGCGGGCGGCTACGCGGACATTCTGGCGGGAAAAACGCATCGCGCTCCGGCGCTCGTCCAGGCCGTGGGCATGGAATGGCTCTACCGCGTCGTGCAGGAACCGCGCCGCTTGTGGAAGCGTGTGGGCTGGGCCAACGCGCGTTTTGCGGCCAGCGTTGTCTGGACGCATGTGCGCATGACGCCGGCGCGGCCGTGGTATTCAAGCCGGCCCATTCACATCGCGCTGATTGCGCTGGCGATTGTCGCGTCCTACATTTCGGTGATCAACGCGCCGTACCATTTCGACGACCCGGAATATATCCAGGATAATCCCACGATCCGCTCGTTTGCGGCGTTGTCGAACATCAAAATTACGTCATTCCGTAAACTGTGGTGGCTGTCGAATGCCGTGTGCTATAAAGCCAGCGAACTGTGGGGCAATCATCAGGGCTTTAAGCCCGACGTCCGCATCTTCCGCGCCTGGAATTTGATCTGCCATCTCATCGCCGCCCTCGCGCTGTACGGCGTCTTGCGCCGCGTGCTGCGCGCCAGCGGCAGGATTAATCCCGACGCCTCCGGACGGGGGACACCGTACGATCTGGCGGCGTTTGCGGGAGCGGCGATTTTCGCGGCGCATCCGCTGTGCACTGAAGCGGTGACCTATATTTCCGGCCGTGACAACGGGCAGGGCGGCATGTTTTACCTTCTCGGGTTGTACGCCGCCACGGTAGCGTTCGACCGCATGGGCTTTCACCGCAATGCCCCGCCGTCGCCTATAAAGGAGAGCACCGCGCTGCGCTGGCCGGACTGGTTCTGGCCGGCGGCGTGGATGATGATATTTGGCGGATGCTCAATTCTGACGAAAGAAACCCATCTTACGTTTTTCGTCGCGGTGATTCTGGTCTACGCCTTTTTTTATCGCGGCTCGAAGCGCCACACGATTTCGATGGGGCTCCTGGCGGGATTGCTCCTGGCCCTGTGTGCGCTGACCGTGGGCGCTTTCGGTCGGCAGCGCGGCTACCTCGGATTTTCGTTGCAACTGATGCTGTTCTTTTCGCTTACTGGCGGCGTGCTCGGTTATTCATCGGACTCCACGGGTACGGCAACACCATCCTGGCGTGTCTATTTACGGCGCCGCATCGGATTGAACTGGGCCTTCGTCGGCGTGATCGCGGGCCTGGGTCTGGCGGCGGTCGCCGCATTTCCCTACGCTTACGAGCGCACCATCGGCGCGCTGACGGGCTATCTCGACAGCGATTACATGCGCAGCCTCTACACGCAGGCCAACGCGGTGCCGCCGATGCTCCTTCGCGCCATCGCGCCATATGGATTGAACATCGATCATGATTTTCCGACGATCAGCACCTTCAACGACCCGCGCGTAAAAGTTGGCGCCGCGATACTCGCAGCGCTCGTTATTTTCGGATTGATCGGCCTGTGGCGGCGCTGGCTCGGAGGCTTCGCGGTGCTTCTGGCGCTGCTGATTATCGCTCCGACCAACACCGTGATCGAGCGCGGCGACGTCGTCAGTGAACGAAATTTTTATCTCGTCGCGGCGGCCGGCGCCTGTTTCATCGCCTGGCTGATTGCGGCCGTGACGACAGCGGTCGGCGACAAAATGCCGGCCGACGAGTTCACCGCCAGCCAGCGCGCGAGCGGACTGTCGCCGGCCGTGCTGAAAATGCGCGAAGCGGGACTGTGGGCGGGCGTGCTGGGCTGCTGTGTCACGGGGCCGTTTGTCTCTTTAACGGTGCTGCGCAACGACGCCTGGTCGGATGGATTTAAATTGTGGGAAGAGGCGCGCAAGCGTTCTCCCGACAAGCTGCGCGTGCTCTATAACTATGGCGTGGCGTCCTTTGCGCGCAAGCATTTCGACGAAGCGGACATGGCGTTCAACAGCTTGATCCGAATCGGAGAATGGACCGCGGAGCGCAAAGGCTTCCGTCCGGATGAATCGGTGCAGATCAAGTGTTTTCATTTAGCCTATGCCAATCTGGCCGCCATGCATTTGCGCCGCTACCTGGCGAGCAACAAGCCGGACGATTACCGCTCGCTGAATGAAGTCGACAAGATTTTCAGGCGCGGCATCGAGCGCACCGTGTACGACCCCGATCTCTCGTGCGCGTACGCTCAGTTCCTGATGCAGATGGGCCGCATCTCCGATGTGCCGCAGGTTCTGCAGCATTCGCTGAATCTGCATCCGTGGGCCGATCAGATTTTCTATCCGCTGGGCGTGGCGTATGTCGAAAGCGGCAACGTGGCGCAGGGCGAGAAATACCTGGCGGCGGCCACAGGCGTTCGCGACAGACACGCCGTCGGCGTGACGCTCGAATTGCCGGCGGACAAGCGCGCGGAAGTGTACGCGTTTTTGGGGCTCGCCAAGATTCATCAGAAACGCAAAGCCGAGGCGCGCGACGATTTCCGGCGTTCGATGGAAACGGAGCCCAACGCCATCATCACGGTGCTCCTGACATCGTCGAAGGTCCGCAATTTCAAACTCAAGCCAGTGGAGACTGATCCGCCCGATCTGCTGACGATGCAATTCAGCATCTCGCGCCGCGACGTTCTGGAGGCGCTGATGGGCGCCATTGACGATTACATCCGGCTGAACCCAACAAAAGATTCCACGCGCATTAATATGTTGCGCAACATGGTCGGCAACGAGGTCAAGCGCCGGGGCGCCGTGCAGCAGAAGCGCAACGCCTTCGGGTTCATGGACGATCCCGATGCGGACGAAACGCCTCTGGCGCCTCCGCCTTAAAGGCATCTCTATAGGGTGCATCACCGGACATGCGATGAAAAAAAGCCGATACCTGAACCATGGATAACAAGGGCTCGGGGGCTTTAAACATGGCAGGTGACAAGAACGGGTACGAGGTCGAAAAAGCGGAGTTCATGCGGGAGGCGGCTGCGGCCTTCGATCGCATGATGAAGGAGGATCAGGAACAGGTGGTGAGGGCTACGCGCCGGCCCTGCTGCGGAAAATCGTCAGCCAGGGCGGACGGTATGCCTTTGCGGAGGCCGCGCACAATCTCGATGAACTGGCGCCGCAAAAAATCAGCGCGCAACACGTACTGCGCCTGACCGAGCGCATTGGGGCCGAGTGGGTCCGGCAACGGGAGCGCGAGGTGGAGGCCTTCAAGCAGGACCATCTGGCGCGATCCCATGCGCAGGCTTCGAACGCCGCCGCCGTGGTCATGTTGGACGGCGGACGCGTGCAGACGCGCGCGGAACCTTCGGGGCCGGGCGTGACAAACCCGGAATGGCACGAACCGAAGTCGGGCTGCTTCTTGACGCTCGACAGCAAGCCCTCCAAAATTGATCGACAGCCCGAACCACCGAGCAAATACCTCGACCGCGCGGGCCTGCCCAAACGGGTGCGGCAGATTCAGAGCGTGCGCGGCGAAGCTAAAACGCGCGAGTCGGCACCGGGAACAAGCCTGCCTTCACGCCGCAAGAAAAAGAAGAAAAGCAAACGGCCCAGCAAGGAACTGTTGCGCACGGTCATCGCGCCGACGGCAAGTTCCACAACTGGGTCGATCAAGTCAATTTGAAGTAACCGCACTATTTTAAGAATAGACTTATTAGCGGATATCATACGCTTCGTTTTATTGAGATATCCGAAGAGGCATTGATGACATTCAAACGAAATATTCTAGCCGCGCTGGCTGTATGCGCGGCTACGCTTTTGGCCGGAGATGACGCGGCGCTTGAGGCTGCAAAAATCAAGGAATTTGGCGTCGAAAAAAGCCAGCCGATTCTCACGGGGTTCTTTTTTTGGAATTACAAATACGTTCCCGCGCCCTATGTTATAGAACGCCAAGGTCTTGCAACGTACATTAACGGCATTCGGGTTCGTAGCGGGGTGCAATGGGTTCCTCCCCAGGCTGAACTGCCGGTTGAGGATCCTGGAGACCCGCCTGCCGACTCCTCGCCTTTTGATGACGTTCCAGAAGGCCAGGATCCCCGAAACACCTATTGGGCGCGAAAAGAAAGGTATATCGAAAAGACGCATAATCGGGCGACGGCAGTCGAAATCATGTTTGAGCTTTATAAAAAATGTCCCAGATTCAAGTCTGTCACTCGACCTTTTCCGAATGAACCGTACAAATTTATCGTTATCGATGTGGACGGTTCCGAAGCAGGCGTGGTTGTGTTTCCACCGCCTGAGGCAGATGAAGACACGGTCGGGCCGACTACACGGGACGAGATTTTGCGAAACAGCGAGAGCGACATGCGATACATGGAGAAATCACTAGGAGGGACTCAATGCGTCTGCCTTTGGCGTGGTCAAGAGCACTCGTTCGGAGGCGACTACGCTATAAAGGCAATCGATATTTTACTTTCCGATAAACCGGAGGAAAGTAAAGTTGTTGAGTTGAGTTCTATTGGAAACGGTGACATATTTCTCAATGAGTCTGAGCGCCTTAAATTTGTGCGTGCATTTGAAGGCACAATGGAATTGAAGCAGCGACTTCCTTATTTAAAGAATGGAGAAACCCCGCCAAGTAATATCACCCAACAGCCGGAGCAGCTTGAGAAAGACGGCGATGTTATAAGAAATGAGCGTTCGCCGGGAGTAAAGGGTAGGACTTCGAACTACGCATCATGGTCACTTGGCTTGGCAATTCTTGGGATCGCTTTCTTGATTATCGGGATATGGCGGTCTAAACGGAGAAGTTTATAGGGGAGGGGTTACGTGCGAATCACAATCATTACGATGCTCTTACTGAGCTTCGAGATAAGTGGAGCGACAGCATATTCTTCTAAGAGCAATCTGATCGGTATTTGGGAGCCGTTTGAATGGCAACTCGGACATGGCCCTGGCGATCGATTGAAAGAGCGTTTGATCAAATCAGGAAGCGCCAGTCAGGGATATATTTTAAATAGGCGCTGGTAAGATACAATAGACGATGATTCAGCACGAACGTGTGATCGGCTTGCGTGGGATAACTTCAGCCGTGGACTTGGCGTTGCGTTATTTAATACGCATGGTGGAAACGATGCCCCTGTGAACGTTGGGTTGCTCGGATTTGACGCAGTTAGTGTGAAGAAAAAAAAGACTGCTGAAGATTGGGCGAACGCGGGTGCAGGTGGTGGGGCAATGATCGTATGGCAGCACAATGAAAAAAAAGGGATGCAGCGGAAACATTGGCGTGTGCACGCTGAGAAAGCCGCATTTCAAGCCGATTTCAATAATAATCGCGCAATCGTTATCATTGCCGCATGCCGAAGCGCTCGAAATCTTGCAGATGTTGGTGGGCGATTTAGTGTCGGCTTTACAACATTGTGCAACACTGCCTCTCATGAAGATGTGATTATTGAAATGTTCGATCATATGAACGGCACCAAACCAGAGTCTGATCCGGGAACTAAAAGAATGGCTGGAGACGCATTCGCCGAGGCGAAAAATAGACGACCGGAAATTGAAAAGAATGGTGATCCAGATACCACCCTATGCCCCAGCGTTGTTCATCCTGTGAGCGATGGAGTCGCCTTATGATCGCTATGCCGGTCTCAGGGGCTCGGGCTTCGTCGCTTTTGACACGCACTGCGACAACACCAAGCCCGCGGATCAGGTTCTCACCGCGACGCCAAGCGGCTTGCTGCGGGTGTTCAATATAAAATGGGTCGAGGATCATAAGATTACTTTCGATTATGAGGCGACCGGGGGCTACACTGTTACGATGAAGGTGAAACAGGCGTTGCTTGTCGCCGAAGGAGGCGCTGATCTTCGGCTGGATGGCGGCACTCTCGATGCGCAGGGAAATGGGGACTACGGCGTCGCGCCCAACGAAGACGATTTCACCTGGATCTTCTCGCAAGAGTAGGATTTCCGCATGGGCGCGAGCCTGATCGTTCAAGCCAAAGGCAGACGTTTAGTGCCGCTGTTTCAAGCGGCTTCCGCTCTTTGCCTGGCGGCATCGGTCGTTCTGTTCGTGTTGCATTTCTCGGGCGCCTCTCAATCTTCAGCCAAAACGGCGCGCTCGGCGCAACCCGCTTCGGTGCCTGAACCCGTCCGCGCTATCGTCCGCGTCGGCGATCCCGATTCTGTTTTCGACCCGAGTCGCTACGATGAAAACTTTCCCAAAATAAAGGAATGGGTCAAAGCGGGAGTTGCCGGCGGAATTCCTCCGCGCCGCGATAGGCCGCCCACCGTCGACGTCCGTCTTGGCGATGACATCCAGAAAGCTATCGACAGCGCTGCGGAAAAAGGCGGGGTGGTTCAGTTGGACTCAGGAACGTTTAAACTTTCGAAAAGCTTGAATTTGAAATCGAATGTCATTTTGCGCGGCAACGGAGTCGAGAGCACGGTTCTGGAAATGCCGCTGGCCGCGAAAAAAGGAGACGACTTCTGCGCGCTCAAACTCTACAACATCCGGCGAGCAGGCTTGGAAGATTTTACACTGCGTTTTCCGGCGGAGTGGGATCTTCAGGCCATCAAGATGAATATGAATTTCGGAATCGCTCTCCAGTTAAGCGAAGACTGTTGGGTGGACAATTGCCGCATTGCCTACTGCGACAGTTTTGCGCTCTCGGTCAGCCGCTGCAAACGGGTCACCTTGCGCGATATTCTCGTGCGCGGCGCGGTCAATCGCACCGGCAGCGCCTTCAACTTTTCGGTGATCGACAATCAAGGCGTGCTAGGGACGAATCTGGCTGTTTTCGACACGCGTTATTTCAGCCTCGGGTGGAACAAGAACAGCGTCTTTCTCAATTGTTATCTGCACAAAGACGTTCTCATTGAATGCAAGCCGGAAGAGCTTGAGGAAACGCTGCTGGAAGGGTTTGACAAATACCATTCCGCCGCGCCGAAATACCGCCGTCCGGAGCCACGTCATGGCACTTATTACCCCGTGACGGGAATGGCGAAATCCGCCGACCAACTCGAACAGCTTTACGGGAAAAATTACATTGAGCGGTCTCCGGGCGACTTTTGACGCGCGCTGACCTGCCCCTTACTTTTTGTTGCAACGGCCCGTATCGCCTTTATTATCCAGCTCTCATTGTTAACGCCGGTGGCGCTGCGCGGACGAAACCTTTCGAGCCGCTTGGCACATCTGTTTGCAACTTAAATCAGAATGCTCAGGAGACAGTCATGTCCGAAATCAGTGAAGTTCACGGCCGCCAGATCATCGATTCGCGCGGAAATCCCACCGTAGAAGTGGACGTCATGCTCGAGAGCGGAGCGCGCGGCCGGGCCGCTGTGCCGTCCGGCGCCTCCACTGGCGCGCACGAAGCCGTTGAACTTCGCGATGGCGACGCCAAGAAATATCTCGGCAAGTCGGTCAACCGCGCCGTGCGGAACGTGAACGACATTCTCGGACCGGCGATCACCGGACTCGACGCCTCCGATCAGCGCGGCGTGGACCACGCTCTGCTCGATCTGGACGGCACCGAAAACAAAGGCAAGCTCGGCGCCAACGCCATTCTGGCCATCTCGCTCGCCGTCTCCAAAGCCGCTGCTGCCGACGCCGGCCTGCCGCTCTACCGCTACCTCGGCGGCGTCAATGCGCACACGCTGCCGGTGCCGATGATGAACATCATCAACGGGGGCCAGCACGCCGACAACAACGTCGACATGCAGGAATTCATGATTCTTCCCGTCGGCGCGCCGACCTTCTCCGAAGGCCTGCGCATGGGCGCTGAAATTTTCCATAACCTGAAAAAAGTGCTGCATGATAAAGGCCTCGCGACCAGCGTTGGCGACGAAGGCGGTTTCGCCCCCGACTTGAAGTCGAACGAAGAAGCCCTCACGATCATTATCGAGGCCATCGAGAAGGCCGGCTACACGCCCGGCAAGGACATTTGCCTGGGCCTCGATTGCGCGGCCACCGAGTACTACGACGCCAAGAAAAAGAAGTATAACCTCGAAGGCGAAAAGAAAAACCCGATCAAGAGCGGCGATGAAGTGGTCGAGATGCTCGCGGGCTGGTGCAAGAAATACCCCATCATCAGCATTGAAGACGGCTGCAGCGAAGACGATTGGGATACCTGGGCCAAGCTCACCAAGGCGCTGGGAGAAAAAGTTCAGCTCGTCGGCGACGACTTGTTCGTGACCAACGTCAAACGCCTCGCGGAGGGCATCGCCAAGGGCATCGGAAATTCCATTCTGGTCAAGGTGAATCAGATCGGTTCGCTCACCGAAACATTGGATGCCGTGCAGATGGCGCAGCGAGCTCGCTACACCGCCGTAATCAGCCATCGCTCGGGCGAAACGGAAGACACCACGATCGCCGACATCGCCGTCGCCACCAACGCCGGCCAGATCAAGACCGGTTCGGCCAGCCGCACCGACCGCATCGCCAAATACAACCAGCTCCTGCGCATTGAAGAAGAATTGGGCAGCGCCGCCGAATACCTCGGCCGCAAAGCGTTCTACAATATCAAGGCCTGAACGGACGGTTTCTAGTTGCTGGTTTCTAGTTTCCGGTTAACTAGAAACCAGCAACCATGAACCAGAAACCAGCAGTTGTCCTTCTGATGCCCGGCATTCGCGACGCGAGCGCCGGGCATCTTGTTTCGGTCTACCCGGCGGAAGGCTGCGGCGCGCTCGTCGGAACGTGCGACGCGAATTCGTTCCGGATCACCGAATCAGTCGCCTTAACGAACACGGAGACCGATCGCTCAGGCGACCGTTTCTCTATCGATCCGCTGGAGTATGCCGCACTGGAACGCCAGCTTGCAGTTCGCAACGACGGCAACGCTGTGATCGGCTTTTTTCACAGTCATCCCGATGCGCCGCCGGTTCCGTCCTCAACCGATCTCGACCGCGCGATGGGGCTCTACGAATTCACGCGGACGCAGTATCTGTA
>Ga0163155_10003628_pt1 | contig 16514 bp, 17 predicted proteins | sample OliLakLV19SP4G1_FD_148611 | JGI IMG/M metagenome (GOLD analysis project Ga0163155, IMG submission 148611) | Freshwater microbial mat bacterial communities from Lake Vanda, McMurdo Dry Valleys, Antarctica - Oligotrophic Lake LV.19.SP4.G1 | ecosystem: Environmental > Aquatic > Freshwater > Lake >... | reverse complement strand
AAGGAAACCCCAAAAACCTAGCCACCCCGTTTCCATAGGAAAGTAGGGTGGCTATCGAGAATGCTAAAATCTCGTGTTAGCCTCCATACTGCCTTACCACAGTTGGGGGTTAGCCGCTCAATGTTGTGTCAGCAGCATTGGGCGGTGCTAGTTTTTTGGAGCGACTCGGGTTGCTCGACTGCGGAGTCGTTACACAACCTTAGTTAGCAAGGATACGGGTATACTTGTGTCCTTGTCAATCACTGAATTGGCAGATTGTGAGCAAGCGTTGCGATTTGGTGAGGTATCCAGTAGAGCGCGATCGCCTTGGCCACCTAGGTTGAGGACATGATTGCAGATCATTGTCGTTTTGACATCTCTATGACCCAACAGTTCTTGGATGGTGCGGATGTCATAGCTGTTTTCGAGCAGGTGAGTGGCAAAACTGTTACGCAAGGTGTGGCAACCCACTCGTTTTTGAATGCCTGTGGCGCATGACATCACGAATTTAGTAAAATAGTTTGGGTTGGGAAGACATCCGGATAGGATTGCCGACAATTTTTGTAACAAATGCTACTTTACCCTCTTTATAGAGAATCCTGAAAATATCCTGAAATTGGCGTGGATATTGTTAAAAAAGGGCTATTATCCAAGAACGATTCGGCTTAACTGCCGCAATTGACCCTTAGCCCCGACGCCATCTGGATAAAGCTCAAATGGAGGTAGTTAGCCCAAACCTGTCATCCTAATAAATTGCTAGACCGCCGTGCAAGCTATTAACAAAGACATTTTTTCCACACTTTGATAGAACACTAGATAAAGAACATCATTATGAACCTTACACCCCCTACTCAAAGCGTCATTGATTGTTTGCAGATCATTTTGGATGCCACTGCATCGGGAAACTACGAGCTTTTTACAACAGTGGGTGATTCAGGCTACAAAGCGGGGATTACAAAGCAAATGTTTGAGGGTGTTAGTGAGCAACTCGCTCCACGTATGGGAAAGGGATATTCAATTACTTATTTTGGTCATCTCAAACAAGGTGATTATCAGATCTATTTGTGGAAGCTGAGTTTTGAAGATGGCGGAGATGAATTTGTGGCACGCATGGACATGAATGGAGATAAAGTCGCTGGAATTCTGATCACATGACACATCTGCTTAATATCGCACTGTGATGGTGATCTTAAGCTTCTTTTTGGAGTTGGACAGTCGCAAGCTACACTGTAAATAGCCATCATTCTTTTGCTGGTAAAAGTTTATGAAGTTCAATGTAACAATCGACCGTGACGAGGATGGAATATGGATTGTAGAGTGCTCCAGTATTCCTGGTTGTGTCAGTCAAGGTCAGACAAGAGCAGAAGCGATCGAGAATATCAAGGATGCGATCGCTGCTTGCCTCCAAGTCCGTGCTGAAAGGGGTTTGCCGCTTACTGTAGAGACTCAGCAAGTAGAGGTTATGGCGTAGTCATGGCATCTGCTCTTCTGGTGCTCGTCTCCCCATAAATCGCACTGTACCGGAACGTTGAAAGTTCATCTGTTGGCGTTCTAGGTTACCAGCGGCGAGTGATGGGCAACGTTGAACTAAGTGTTAAACATCAAAGCTCGACCTCGAACCTGCCCATTAAATTGACCGCGATTGTAGACCACTTGCCCCCCAACGATCGTCATCACAGGCCAGCCCGTCAAATTCCATCCCTCAAACGGACTCCAGCCACACTTAGTCTGAAGTTCTTCGCGCAGCACCGGATGGTATTTGTCTAAATCTACCAGCACTAAGTCTGCGTCGTAGCCAGAGGCGATCGCCCCCTTCCCCACAATCCCATAGGCTTTTGCCACCGCTGTAGACATCCAGTGAGAAACCTGAGCCACGCTACAGCGCCCCTGCATCGCCTGGGTCAGCATCAGCGGCAGAGAGGTTTCCACTCCCGGCATTCCAGACGGCACCTTGGCAGGCTCCAGAAAAACAGTTGTTGAAGTTGCCTCTTCATCGGCTGGATTGGCAGCATTTGCCATACCCTTTTCGGCCAGCGTATGGGGGGCATGATCGGTGGCAATAAAATCAATCACGCCATCTTGAAGTGCCTGCCACAGCACCGCATTATCGTGGACATTGCGAATCGGCGGGTTCATTTGAATCAGGGAACCCAGCTTTTCATAGTCGCCCGTATTCAGCAGCAGATGCTGCGGCGTCACTTCTGCCGTCACCCAAGCGGGCTTATCGTGGCGCAGCAGTTCGGCTTCTTCGGCGGTGGAAAGGTGCAGAATATGCAGCCGTCGCTGATATTTTTTAGATAGTTTGAGCGCCAGTTGCGTGGCGTTGAGCGCCGCCTGATTATCTTGAATCACAGAATGAATGGCCGGATCGGTGCTACCCGCAAATTCTTGTCGCCGTTGGGCAATCCGCGCTTGGTCTTCGGCATGAACGGCGATCAGGCGGGTGCCGGTGGCAAAAATCCGATCTAATGCAGCTTCTTGATCAACCAGCAGATCACCATGCATCGAACCCATAAAAATTTTGATGCCGGGGGTGGGCGTCGCGGTTTGCAGATCCGGTAAATTTTCAGCCGTAGCGCCGATAAAAAAGCCGAAGTTGACAAACGATTTTTGGGCAGCGCGGGTTAACTTATCGTTGAGGGCGTCCTGATTGATGGTCAGCGGCTTGGTATTGGGCATTTCCAAAAAAGACGTAACGCCGCCACGGGCACAGGCGCGGGAGGCCGTGGTGAGATCTTCTTTATGCTCTAGTCCTGGTTCACGGAAATGCACTTGCGGGTCAATGACGCCGGGGAGCAGGGTGAGCTGGTTCGCTTCAATGACGGTATCGGCATCTCGCTCCAGGTTGGGGCCAATCTCTCGAATCACGCCGCCCTCAATCCACACATCAGCGGACTGAAAGTTGCCATCGGAGAGTAACACCTGGGCGTTGCGGATTAGTAATGTGGCGTCGGCGGATGGGGGCATAGTCAACCAGGCGATACTGCCTCCATCATAGGAAATTTCGGTTATCCCCGGTTTCATGGTGCTCACCAGTCCAGCAAAATTTCTCAACTGATCGACTGGGCACTGGTTCCGTTGGGTAGGAAGCAAGAAAGCTTGCCGAACCAGGGATACGGAGAATTCGTTTCTCATCCGAAGTGACGAAATTCTGGGGTAAAAAAGCTGAATGCGTTGTTTTTGCGTTCAAGCCCGCTCTCATAGTGTTATGACCTATAGTCCCTGCCACGAGAGGGTTCTATCCTCCCTATACAACGGAACCAGTGCCGAGAACTCCACACAATAACCGCGCCTCTCATCCCGACGCTCACCTGACTACAGGTAGAGCGCGGGGCTTCTCATCTAACAGCTAAAACGGAATGTCGTCATAGTCTGCCGATTCTACCGGAGCAGCCGGAACCCGTGCCGCTGTCGATTCTGCGGGCGTGGCCTTGGGCTTGCTGGGGGCTTTGCTGGCAGGTGGCTGATTAGTAGCGGGGGCAGAAACCGTAGCGGCGGGGGTTGGGGTAGAGGCCGTTGGGCTGGCGGGTTCGACGCTAGCGGTGGTCAGAGTAGCATCTGCGGCAATCCGGTGTATCCGCTGGGCAGTGAGTTCTGCTCGCTTTTCCTTGAAGCCTTCAGGCCGATCAACGCTCGTCATGGTCAGTCGTCCTTCTACAATGACGCGATCGCCCTCATGGAACTGAGCCTGAATTTCTTGCGCAAAATTGCCCCAGCCTACAACCTTCAGCGTGGCAGGTGGGTCATCATCGCGAATGCCCGGAATCTTGACTAGCATCTCTGCCACGGGCGTTTGGTTGTCGGATGTATAGCGAAGCTGTGGCTCTTGCACAATTTCCGCCATCAAGATGCAGCTATTCATATCTTGGCTCTCCTAGCTCTATCGGGCGGGCATCTACCCTGAAGTACGTTTGTATTATCTTACTAATTCTATGTTAGCAAAACAATCCTCTCAATGTGACGTACCCGACTCTCATCGCAAGCGATAGAGAGCGGGCTTCCTGTTTCATCCGCCGTTGCCTCCACCATTCAAGAATGATCTTGGTCTTACACAGCGTCCAGAGGTTTTAGTCAATGCTTGCAAGCAACACACCGCTACTGACTCTTTTGCTATCTCGTGATAGCAACCAGGCAGACTCCCTGCGCCCCAAGGAGTGAATTTTACCTTCGGCTTGAGCGCTCAGGTCGAAAGCTTAGCCTTGCCGTATGGCTTGCTCGTGGCTTCCAGTGACGGTTCAGCTTCCCAGACTGTGCTACTACCTCAAGGGCGTTTTAGTCACTCTGGCGGGTCAATGACCATCTACACTATACCACGAAATCCATACCCTATGAACCTTTCAGCGCTTATCAAGCGTAAAGATAGTGTGTTCATTCGGTCGCTATCCTCTTCCCGTTCGGCTGAGCGCTCACGTCGAAGCCTCGCCTTTGGCATTGGTCAGAGGATGCACCCTCACTCACGCGCCTTTCATCCCGACGCTCACCTGATTACGGGTAGAGCGCGGGGCTTCCCACCTAAAAGCTAACCTATTTGATTAACCCATCTAGCTAAGGATTATGGATTTAATCAGATCGGGAATTTGATTGCTGGTAGGGGCGAACAGCCGTTCGCCCCTACCGAAGAATGGCGGAGTTATTTAATTCTCATTCCTAACCCATCTGGTAGTTCAGAGCATTATTCTCTCCTTCTTGATCCTCGTCCACAAAATTTTGGACAAAGGCGCGGTATTCTCGCAGGGTTTCATCTACCCAACCCCGGTCGGGGCTGTTGGCATAGAGGTGTACCAGCGGTTCGCCCGCATCGGGTAATACTAAAATCCAGCTATCGTGTTGAGCATTATGGATTTTTACACCGTCTACGAGTTCCACATACTCGGCGGGGTTGGTTTCCACTAACTGCCGCATCAGAGTGCCCTTTACCGACAGCGGGCAGCGCACGGTTTGGGTTTTGTGATAGATCCGAGGCAAGTCCATCCGGATTTGCCCTAGCGTTTTGGGAGCGCTGCTGGCTAGGTCTTGTTCGCGCAACGTCAGCATTTCAATGATTTTGGCAATGCCAAACATGGCGTCGAAGCCGGGATGGAGTTCTGGGAAAATGAAGCCCATGTCGCCACTGCCGCCCAGTACCACATTGGGGTTGGTGTGACAGGCTTCCATTAGCGCCGTTGGGTTGGCCTTGGTGCGAATGATCTGGCCGCCGTGCCGTCGGGCGATTTGCTCTGCTGCACTGGAGGCATTGACCGGAACCACTACGGTGCCTCTGGGGTGTTCGGTTAAAACCATTTGAATCATCAAGGCCGTCAGCACTTCCCCGCGAATGGCGTTGCCCGATTCGTCTACCAAAATCAGCTGCTCTCCGTTCGCAGAAACCTGCACCCCAAAGTTGGCCTTTAGCGCTTCTACCACATGCCCGAGCTGGCTGAGTAGGGCTTCGCGGTCTGCCAACGTCGGGGCAGTTTGGGTCAAGCTGGCATTTAGCACCACCGCATCGCAGCCAAATTTGGCCAGTAGCTGTGGCAATACGGCTCCTGAGACGGCGTAGGCGTAGTCAATCACGACTTTAGAACTGCTGCTGCGGATGGCGTCCAGCTTCAGATGGCGCTGGAAACTGTCGCAGTAGATGTCGATCGCGTGGCTAACCAGCATCACGTTGCCAATTTCTTGGAACTGAGCGCGGCGAAAGTCTTCTTTGAAATAGGCTCCTTCTACTTTTTTTTCTCGCGCTTTAGATAAGTTGATGCCTTTTTGGTCATAAAACTCAATCAAAATGTGGTCGGAGCGTTCTGGATGTACTCGGACATGGATGCCGCCGACGACGTTGCGGGTGGGAGCAACCGCTCGAGCCACAGGAATAGCGGTCGCTTCTAGGTTTTGCACATGCACCCCCACCGACATCAACCCGGCAATCAGCGATCGCGATACCATCCGCGAAATATTGCGCTGATCGCGGGATACAGACACCTGGGAGCCAGGTTTAAGGGTAGAGCCAAAGGCTGCGCCTAGCCGCACGGCAAACTCTGGCGTAATGTCTACGTTGGCCAAACCTGATACCCCCCGCTGGCCAAAGAGGTTGCGGTGAGCGGCGTGTCCCCAAATCAGGTTCATGTTGAGCGTGGCACCGGGTTCGATCCGCTTGCTGGGCCAAATCCGCACATCGGGGTTGACTACGGCTTCTTCTCCCACCATCGATAGCGAACCAACGATCGCCCCTTCTAACACATGCGCTCGCCGATCGATTCGGGTGCCGCGTGCTGCCACACAGGCTCTCAGATGCACTTCTTCGCCAATTGTGGCTCCATTCCAGACAATCGGACGCTTCAAATCCGCGTCGGCCCCCACTGTGACGTTATCGCCCAGCACCGTACCCGCGCCAATTTGCGCCCGTGCGCCAATCCGGCAGTTGTTGCCAATCATCGCTGGGGCTTCTATTCGCGCTGTCGAGTCAATGCTGGTACTTTGGCCAACCCAAATATTGGGCGATCGCTCCCTATACTGCACATCTAGCTTCACCAGGCGCTGCAACGCGGCATATTGCGCTTCCCGGTAGGCATTCAGATGGCCCACATCACACCAATAGCCCTCTGCGGCATAGCCGTATAGTGGCACCTCTTTTTCTAACAGCAGCGGAAACAGGTCTTTAGAAAAATCTGACTCTTGATTAACGGGTAAATAATCCAACACCTCCGGTTCCAAAATATAAGTGCCGGTGTTGACGGTATCAGAGAAAATTTCACTGCTAGACGGCTTTTCCAAAAACCGTCGAATCCGCCCTTGCTCATCGGTAATCACAACGCCAAAATCCACTGGGTTGGGTACATGCGCCAGAATCAACGTCGCTTTTGACCCTTTCGCGTGATGAAATGCGATCGCGGCACTCAAGTCAATATCGGTAATGCTGTCGCCACTGATCACCAGAAATGTCTCATCTAGCAGATCTTCCACATTTTTGACACAGCCCGCCGTGCCCAGCGGCTGGTCTTCTTCGACAGCGTAAGTAATTTGGACGCCAAACTCACTGCCATCTTGGAAGTAATCGCGCATGACGTCGGGCAAGTAATGCAGCGTCGCAATAATTTCGGTAATGTGATGCCGTCGCAGCAGGTTAACAATGTGCTCGGCAATCGGTCGATTCAGAATTGGCACCATTGGTTTTGGCAGGTCACAGGTTAACGGCCGCAGCCGTGTGCCCGAACCACCCGCCATTAGGACTGCACGCATAGAGCCACCTCTGGGCAAATTGATCTTTGGTAAATAGTTAATAATGACAGGAAATGGCTGTAGGGCTTGAACCAGACGGCGCGGCATGCCTTCATCGTTAGTCCATGGGCAAAACTACCCGCAGCTCTTGAGGCATCCATATTTAGAATCTCCAGAGAAAATGCAAAAACAGGGCTAATCTGCCTTTTCCAGAAAATAATCACATATTTGAATTAGTGCGCACATTCGTTACGGCTGACGGTATTTTCTACAAAAAATAAGTCCCCGCATCCGGCATTTCGGTCTCATGTTGCCCAGCGCTGGGCATATCTTCAACTCTGACAGAAATTCCACGATGCATCAGCGGCAATCAAGATTTCTTTTTGTTAAGCAGGAACCAGAGGGCGGTTTTCCCTACCGATTTCATCTTTTGTCTACCTGCTGCCAAGACCTTTTAGGTACTCTAGAATTGAAGTGATTTATGCCGATGAGATCTGCTTTTAGCGGGCGATCGCATCCGCTAAGTTGACGGCACTGGGTTCAAAGCAAGGACGAAAAATGGGAAGTTTACTCACGCTGGGGTTGTTGGTAGTCTACGTAGGCGGGATGTGGAAGTTTTGGACGGGGTTTAACCGCACCAACTTTAGCCAAAATCGGTTGATGTTGACCGTGTTTTGGCCGATGCTGATGATTAACGCATCCTACCGACAGAACTTTACGCGGGCGCTGAAAGGCGGAAACTAAAAGCGGCAACTAAAAGCGGCAACTAAAAAAGGGATCAAAAAGTAGTAAAAACCAGCACAAAGTAGCCATTACGGCTGCTTGGCGTTATCTAGCTACTTGGCTCAACTGCTCGCCAACTTGCAACTGTGACATGTGGTGAAATAGTTGCCAGCAATACTGCTCAGGCAATCCACAGGTGGCGGCTCCCCGCATCACGACGCCAGAATACCAGTCGTTTGGGGCATGTTCGCCTGTGGATTTGTTTGTGACGGTGTAGGTGCGGACGTTGGCGTAGGTTTGGCCTCGATGCTGCACGCTAACCGCCTCGTGGTGGTAGCCATCTTCCCGCAGATCGAGGGGGGCACTCAGCCGCCAAGGCAGGTAGTACAGCACCCCTTCTACAGCAGCATGGCGATCGCGCACCACGTCTAATACTCCACAGTTGCGAAAGCGCGATTGCCGAAAAAATCCAAGGCGGTAGCCGGGTAGAGTGGCATGACCCATCACATAGGGGTGGGTGTGTTCGCCGAGCGATCGCTTCAAATCGACCGGACACATGCAAGATCCATAGGCAAAGTAATAAAATCCCGATGCTTTCGCCAGAGGCAGTCTCTCAGGGTTTTCCTCAAACGGTTGGTGGAAGGCACATTCAGATTTCAAGATGGACTCATGGCTAGCCCTGTAGCAATTCATGAACAACCCTTAAATTTGACAACCTGGATCCTTAGCTAAAATCTTACCAAACCTCTCCAGCAAAGTCCATAATTCCGATGGGCGAACTGTAGATTCAAGCTTGTTGCTCCGTAAGGAGATATAGTCATGGACATTGCGATTCTTCCCGACACCATTCGGATTATCCTCACGGGTTTTACCGACGTGGAAGATTTGGTCGATGCGATCAACACGGGTCAGGTTTACAAATTCATTACCAAGCCCTGGGACCCCAGTGAGCTGAAAACGGTCGTGCAGCAGGCTGCGGCAAATTATGACTTACTCAAGCAGCGGGCTGAAGAGCTAACGCGGGTACATGCCCAGACGATGCTGCTGAACACTATTTTGCAAGTGACTCGACAGGCGACCGATCTGGAGTCGTTGCTAACGTCGATCGCGGCGGCGTTTGGCAAAACCTACGCGGCTGATGGAGGAGACGCGTTAAGAGAATTAGGGCGATCGCCGAGATCAGACGGATAATAGGATCTGATGCCTTCAGCCTTAATCCCTGCTGCGTTTCACTACATTAAACCCTGCTATGCCCTCTCCTGCTCCCCCGCCCTCTGCCGACATTCAAGCCATTTTTAACCAGATTGCACCCGTTTACGATCAGCTGAATGACACGCTGAGCCTAGGGCTGCATCGGGTGTGGAAACAGATGGCAGTGAGTTGGTGTCAGCCACAGCCGGGAGATAGCGCGTTAGATGTGTGCTGTGGCAGTGGTGATTTGGCGCGGCTGCTGGCGCAGCGGGTAGGAGCCACAGGGCAAGTGGTTGGACTAGATTTTTCGGCGGCACAGCTGGCGATCGCCCAGCAGCGGACAGCCCAAAGTGTACAGCCGCTGTCGATAGCATGGGTGGAAGGGGATGCGCTAGCATTGCCGTTTGAGTCCAACCAGTTTGATGCGGCCACCATGGGCTACGGCCTGCGCAACGTGGTAGATATTCCGGCCAGTCTCAAAGAGCTGCATCGGGTGCTAAAGCCCGGAGCCACAATTGCCATCCTAGACTTCCATCGCCCCGACAGCCTCCCCCTGCAAGCCTTGCAGCAGTGGTATTTGGAGCACCTAGTCATTCCTACTGCCCAGCGGTTTGGCCTCAAAGACCAGTATGCCTACATCGTCCCTAGCTTGGAGCGCTTTCCCAACGGGCGATCGCAGGTACAGCTAACAACAGCAGCCGGGTTTGCAGGTGTGACACACTACGCGATCGCTAGCGGCATGATGGGTGTATTAGTCGCTACGAAGTCAGCCTAGAGGGAGTAGGTTATAGGTATACGACCGCGACCGTCCTTTATCCCTCATCCTACGCTTCGCGTAGCTTGCTTCTTGGAACGAGTACGGCAAAGCCGAACATCCTACTGCTGCGCAGAAGCAAGCTACATCCCTCATCCTTCATCCTTCATCCTTCATCCTTAATCCTTCACCCCTCCCTTGTCCCTCTACTCTTACTGGCTCATCCTGGCTCCACCTGTGCTTGGGGGTGTCATTGGTTATTTCACCAACGACATCGCCATCAAAATGTTGTTTCGCCCCTACAAAGCGATTTACATAGCAGGGCGACAGCTACCGTTTACACCGGGACTGATTCCTAGCAACCAGGCGCGTCTGGCGCAGCGAATTTCAAATGCCATCATGGGATCGCTGCTCACCCCCGACGAGCTGCAAAATATTGCCCGTCGTTTGTTGAAAACAGAACGCGTCCAGGCGGCCATTCAGTGGCTGTTGGGGCTGGCACTAGAGCAAATTCAACAGGGCAACGAGCAGCGCACGGCAGCGGTGGTAGCTAACATTTTGCGCGATCTGGTAGAAGAATCGTTGCCACGGTTGATTAAAGTGCTGGCGCGGCGAGAAGACTTTTTGGAACGGCAGCTGAACCAACTGTTTGACAAGGTGCTGTTAGAGTTTCAGCTATCTGCGGCTCAGGCCGACCAGCTGTCGAAGTGGATTTTGGAGGTGGTGATTCCACCAGATACATTGCGGCAGGGCATTGTAGATTTTTTGACCGATCGCAATATTCAGACTATTGACGAAGGCTTTCGGGAAAAGACCAGCGGTACCTATTGGGTGGTGGCCAACCTGTTTGGCGTGCGCAATGCCCTCACCCGTCTGCGTACCCACTGCCTCGACGATCGAGAGGCCAGCAATGCCCTAATTGTAGAACTGACGCGATCGCTCCAGGTGCGATCGCGCTTAAAAGAAGTGCTGCAAAACCTATCGCTACAAAACCTGCCCGTAGCCACCGTGCGCCAACTGCGCAAAACCCTACGGGAAAATTTTCGCACCTACCTACAAACCCGTGGAGAAGACATGCTCCAGGGCTTGAGCAGCTCGGTCGATTGGGAAAAGGTAGCAGGGTTGCTGCTCAGTCGCCTCCGCAGTTCTGAGGTGGTCAACAGCTCGCTAGAACCCGTTAGCTTAGAGCTGGCACTGATTTTAGAACGTTATCTGGAAAAGGATCTAGAGATAATTGTGGCTCAAGCCATCCCCATCCTTAACCTAGAGCAGGTGATTATGGATCGGGTCAAAGCCACCCCGCCCGAAAATCTAGAAGCCGCCATCCAAGGCATTGTCAAAACCGAACTCCAGGGCATTGTTAACTTGGGAGGGGTTTTGGGCGTGTTGATTGGGCTATTGCAGACTATCTTTTTGGTTGTAGCAAAATAGTCAGCATCAAAACAGTACCCCGGATTACGGGGTACTGTTTTGATGAAATGCCGAGGCAGGCTATGCCAACACGGGAATGGGGGCACTCAGGTGAGGATAGAGCGGGAACCGGGTGCAGAGGGTGGCGACGCGATCGCGGCACTGCTTGGCAACGGCTGCATCGTCGGGGCTGAGTAGGCGATCGGCAATAATGTTGGCGATTTCCGTAAACTCGGCGGTGCCCATGCCGCGCGTCGTCATGGCCGGAGAGCCAAGTCGTAGCCCGCTGGTGACAAAGGGCGACTCTGGGTCGAAGGGGATGGTGTTTTTGTTGGCGGTGATATTGACGCCGCTCATCAGCTGGTCGGCTACCTTCCCGGTCATGTTGACTGAGCGCAAATCGACCAGCAGCAGGTGGTTGTCGGTACCGCCCGACACCAGCTTGCAGCCGCGCTGCTCTAGCTGTGCCGCCATCGCCTGGGCATTTTTGATCACTTGCCCCGAATAGGTCTTAAATTCGGGCTGAAGCGCTTCCCCAAAGGCCACGGCTTTACCTGCAATCACATGTTCTAATGGCCCACCCTGGGTGCCGGGGAACACGGCCTTGTCAAACTTTTTGCCCATCTCCACATCGCGGCAGAGAATCATGCCTCCCCGAGGTCCTCGCAGCGTTTTGTGGGTGGTGGTGGTGACTACGTCGCAATCGGGGATGGGGTTGGGATGGTGCCCAGTCGCAATCAAGCCCGCAATGTGAGCCACATCGGCCAGCAGGTATGCGCCAATTTCGTCGGCGATCGCCCGAAACCGATCGAAATGAATGATCCGCGAATAGGCCGAATAGCCGCAGATCAGCAGCTTTGGACGGTGCTTCATCGCCAGATCGCGCACCTGGTCATAATCAATCTGCTGGGTTTCACGGCTGACTTCGTAGTGATGCTTCTCAAACCAGGTGCCCGACAGGTTCACGGGCGAGCCGTGGGTTAGATGTCCGCCGTGGGACAAGTCCATCCCCATGATCGAATCACCCGGCTTGAGCAGCGCCATGAACACCGCCGTATTGGCATTGGCACCCGAGTGGGGCTGCACGTTGGCATGAGCCGCCCCAAATAGCTGCTTAGCGCGATCGATTGCGATCTGTTCAATTTGATCGACAAACTCACAGCCGCCGTAATAGCGCTTCTTCGGTAGCCCTTCCGCGTACTTGTTGGTGAGTACCGAACCCTGGGCGGCCAGTACTGCTGCTGATGTAAAGTTTTCGCTAGCAATCAATTCCAGGTGGTCTTGCTGGCGTTGAAGCTCGTCTTGAATCAAGCCAGCCACAACCGGATCGGTCTTTGCCAGCACATCCCAATTCGTTTGAGTCACAAGCACGCTCCCAGAAAGATGTTGATGAGACGATAGAAAATTTGAGTTAGAAGCCGTCAGTTCTAACCATCTGGCTCTGATCTCTACTGACCTGAGAATACTGGTTTAGTTGGGCGATCGCAAAGTTAGCCGATCTCGCAAAGCTAGCCTAGCTGAGACCCTCTACCGAGCATTTTCCCCCAAGCCCTCTATTATACCGCCATTCCACAGCAGACTGACTCATCCGATACTCCTCTTTTCTAAGATTGAAAGTTAAATCTATAATTGCAGGTTAAATTTAGATGCACAAACTTAACCAATACCCCTGAATTGCTGACATAGAATAAATAGTGTCAGCCCTTGGGCGTAGGAATCCCCAACTCTACCGGAGGCATCCTATGTTAGTTGTTCTTATGGAAAATCAGCTTCTGTCACCCCAGCAGGTGTGCCAGAGCTGTTTGATGGCAGACCAAAGCGGCCAACCCCGGTGGCAACCCGGCAAGCTGCGCTGCGGGCGAGCCTTGGCCAAAGTGCCCGAAAACCTGCCCGAGCAATATGAATGCCAAATGGGCTTCCGGATTGCCAACATCGAGCCGTAGGGTAAGGCCAATATAAAGCGCCTAGGCAGCAGGCGAATCGTGGCTAGGTAAGGTGCGCTATTCTAGGATGAGGTGGCGTTACAACAGCCCGCCTCTTAGCCTTGCTTACCATCCCGGAGACAGTCATGACTTGGCGTGGTTCCTCAACCCCCTCTAATCGCGTTTTTGCCTGCCTAGTATATTTGCTGCCCTTGCTTGATGTCTTGCCGTTCTCAAGGGCGTTTTTTAGTCAGTTTCCAGCGCTGTCAGTGGTGCTACTGCCAATCGCGCCATTGATGCAGATCTACTCGCTGCCCTTTGTGAGCTTGATCGTGTTCTTTGCCCTGTTTCTACTGGTGGTGCGCAATGAGAGCATTGCTCACTTCATTCGGTTCAATGCAATGCAGGCCATTTTAATCAGCATCGTGGTGTTTCTCTGTCAGCTGTTGGTTGACTTCTTGCTAGCCCCCGTTTTGGGGGGCAGCCTCATCCTAGAGACGCTGAATAACGTGGTGTTTTTGGGCGTGATTGCGGCGGTGGTGTACTCGGTGATCCAGTCGGCGATGGGTCGCTATGCCGAAATTCCAACGATTTCGGATGCTGTTTATATGCAGGTTCGCTAGCCGATTAGGAACTAAGCTGTGGGCGTTTAAAGTGGTTAACGTCATCGGTGGCGAGGGTTCAGCCAGATTCAAATTCTGAAATAGCTGAACCCTCGGTCTTTATTCCCGCCCGTTTTATTCCCTCCCATACGGCAGATCGGCTGGCAGCGTCTCTACCGCATTCTCTAGCGCGCCAATTCCTTCAATCTCGACCCGGACGCGATCGCCCACATGCAGCGCGCCAATCCCGTGAGGTGTTCCGGTCAACACCACGTCGCCCGGTAGCAGCGTCATCACCTGGCTAATAAACGCCACCAGCACATCGGGTGGAAACGTCATGTCGCTAATGTAAGCCGATTGCACCGGGTCAGGGTTGTCGTTAATAAACGTTTGCAGCCGTGCTCCAGGGCTTAAGTTGCGGACGATCCATGGGCCGAGCGGGCAAAATGTATCAAACCCCTTGGCGCGTGTCCATTGCCCATCTTTCATCTGCAAATCGCGGGCAGTGACATCATTGGCAATCGTGTAGCCCCAAATTTTGGCTTGAGCCGCTTCTAGGGTGCAGTGGGAGCAGCGATCGCCAATCACCAGCGCCAGTTCTCCCTCATAATCCACCCGCTGCGATTGGAGCGGATAGATAATGGAGGAACGATCGGCGAGTAGCGCCGTCGATGGCTTCAGGAACAGCAGAGGTTCCGAGGGCACATCACCTCCCAGTTCGGCAGCATGCTTGGCGTAATTTTTACCAACGGCCACAATTTTGGACGGGGCACAGGGCGGCAAAATCCGATACGTTTCGGGTTCAAGATATCGCTCGGTTACCTGACCTTTCAGCCAGGGCGGAGCATCTAGTACCTGAACCCTGCGATCGAGCAAGAGTAACCCGTAGTGAAGCTGCCCTGTCGTCGTTTCAACACGAACGTAGCGCTGCGCCATAAAAGTAATAGTTGAGAAGAAGATATATAGGGTGATACAATTAGAATCCCTTGCTTCTAAGCAAAATCCATAAACAGGACCGGAATGGGAGTCAATGCTGTGAACTTCCTCATTCTCTCTGAACTGGGTACGTCTGCAACGGAAGCCACCTGTCCATAAGGAGAATCGATTAATGAATTACGAAACGATGTATATCCTCCGTCCCGACTTAGGGGATGAACTAACGGATCAAGCGATCGCCAAGTACCAAGCCATCTTGGTTGAGCAAGGTGCTATCAGTATTGACACTCAGCACCGGGGCAAACGCCGCCTCGCTTACGAAATCAACCGCAACCGTGACGGCATCTACGTTCAGATGAACTATACAGCGGCTGGCAATACGGTTGCGGTGATGGAGCGAGCCATGCGTCTAGGCGAAGATGTGATTCGCTATCTCACCATTAAGCTGGGCGATGTGGCTGTGCCCGAAGAAGCGGTGGCGGCTGAATCCTAGGGTTCTCCAACTAGTTGCTCAAGCTGGCAAACTCGACAAATCAGGAGCGGGTGAGACATGTCTCACCCGCTCCTGGTTTTTTCTACGTTGGTTCTACGGATCTCAGAGCGTTACGAGCCTGAGGGTGGAGGCGATCGCCCTCACCCCCAGCATAACCCAGACAGAACCCAGACAGAACCCAGACAGAACCCAGACAGAACCCAGACAGAACCCAGACAGAACCCAGACAGAACCCAGACAGAATCTAGGCCAAACCAAACAACAGCACTTCAGCGTCGCTGTGGGCTATGAGTTCTAGCAGCGTTTCATCACTCACAGCGGCACCGTCTCCCGCTGCTAGCGATCTCCCATTCAGGCTAACGTTGCCCTGCGCGACCTGCACCCAGGCATAGCGATGCGATCGCAGCTCAAACGAACGGGTTTCTCCAGGCGTGAGCAGCGTGGCATACAGCTCCACATCCTGGTTAATTGTGACAGCTCCATCTTGCCCGGTGGGGCTAGCAATCCGCCGCCACTGACCCTGTTTCGACTCCGGTGCAAACACCTTTTCTTTATAGCTTGGCGTTACTCCCTGCTGATCTGGCAAAATCCAGATTTGCAGCAGATGAACCGATTCATCTGTAGATGGGTTGAATTCGCTATGGGCAATTCCCGTTCCAGCTGAAATTCGCTGCACTTCACCGCGTTCAGCAGACGGACGAACCGTAATCCTCAGACACCAACCTCTAGGCGCAAATTCACGGCCTATCTATTTGAATCTAGATTGAGTCTAAACCGTATGCCCCTAAACTGTGAAGTATAGCCGTCGCCACAAACGTTAGGACGCAGGTTAGCACGTCAGCCAACAAGGGGCTTAAGCCCCTTGTCCTAAGATGACTGGCTGAAGCTATATGCACTTTGAAGTAAGGTACTACCCAAAAACATACTATGGAAATAGTTGAATCAGCAACCGACATGAGAGCGCCGCTAATCGATCTCCAACCTGTTCCGGTTTCCAGTGACTCTGAGCTATCTACAGGCTTGCTCCCGCAGGCGATCGCCCCCTCTGAACGCCCTAGCTGCGCCGTAGAAACCACAATCAACATCATCGGTGGGCGTTGGAAGGTATTAATTCTGCGAGAGTTGATGTCTGAAGTCAAACGGTTTAACGCACTGCACCGGACTTTACACGGCATTACCCAAAAAATGCTGACCCAGCAGCTGCGCGAGATGGAAGCAGATGGCATTGTTCACCGTGAGGTATATTTGCAGGTTCCCCCCAAGGTTGAGTATTCTTTGACCGAGCTAGGGCAAAGCCTAGAACCAATTCT
>Ga0163155_10003624_pt1 | contig 16524 bp, 10 predicted proteins | sample OliLakLV19SP4G1_FD_148611 | JGI IMG/M metagenome (GOLD analysis project Ga0163155, IMG submission 148611) | Freshwater microbial mat bacterial communities from Lake Vanda, McMurdo Dry Valleys, Antarctica - Oligotrophic Lake LV.19.SP4.G1 | ecosystem: Environmental > Aquatic > Freshwater > Lake >... | reverse complement strand
GGCGCAAAAGATCACGCGAGCTCGAGCCGCACAACCACTTTTTTGGACCCTATTTCTAAGTGATCGAAATGATCCAACTTTTGGCGCGATGGCCCTGGGTCGCCCCCTCGGCAGCCTCGAACAAAACTTCGTCGATCGGCTGGTCGCGGAGATGAGCTCGTTCCTACTCGGTGGCCGCGCCTGGGTGGTCATCTCGCTCAATCACGAAGACCGCACTGTCCGCGTGCGCGAAGCGCCACGAGGCAAGAAGCCGAGCTGGGGCGGCTTCGTTCCACAATTTCTCAGTTTCGAAGTCTGCCAGGAGATGAAGGCCGTCCTATCGAGCGACGACGACTACGCCTTCGTGGACGCGAAGGGCAAAGCCGCACTCGTGGAGTGGCGCGGTGATCTCGGGCAGCTTTTGCGCGGCACCGGCACCGCGTTGCACGCCGACGCCGTCAACGTAACCTGGTGGACCTTCGCCGGTGGCCGCATCAACCAAACCCTGAAGTATGCCCTCGAATGGAAAGGCGGTTGGAAGGTCATTCCCGATAACTTCTCCATCCGCATCGAGGGCGACGGCGTGAGCCACGCGAGCGTCACGGCCCTGCTGGCCCAGCTCGCAAGCCCCGAGTTTTGGGCGGATCCCGAAACTTCCGCCAAGTTACGGTCACTCGTCCCAGAGTACCGACTCAGCAAATTTCAACAGGTCCTGCCCGACCCCGCGCAATCCGAGATGGTAGGCAGCTACCTACTGGACTTCGAAGGCGCGGCGGATCTGCTCGGGCGCAGTTAGCCCGGGCTCCACCTTCAGCCCACCTTGCCAAGGTCGACGTCGAGGGTTCGAATCCCTCCCTACTCGTGATCCGGAGAAGCGCCCGGGCTTGTATCGTGACTGATGTGACCGGCTCCATCGCGCGTCGCGACAAAGCGGAGCCCATGCTTCGCCTTCTGTTTGGTCTTCGCAGTAAGCAGCTAGCGTTGGGTTGGTGCTCCACAATCCTCAGGGCAGTTGCACGAGTTCTCAAGCGAGTCGCATTGGCCATTGCCACAGGTCAAGCACACCACATAACCATTCGAATGCTTGCAGGTTCCGTCGCCTTGATCGAGGCCACATCTGCGCACAAGCCCTTCACAGCACTCCACCAGGGTACCCAAGTAGCCGTGGGGACCGCACACTAACGGCGGCTCATTGAGCGCTTGGGCGCAACCAACGCCACTGCAGGTCTGGCGTAGCATGCAAAGCCCTGAGGGACACTTGTCGACTGGGAGTTTCTCGCAGGGCTTTTGGCTACATACAGGAATGCAGGTAGCCGTATCGTTGGAGGAAGAGCTTGAGCAAGCGGGCTCGCAATAGACGGGATCGCATGGGCCATCGCTCTTTCCGGAGCAAAGGACGCCGCCGACCGGATCGACAAGCTTCTGCTCCACCGCAATCGACGCGGGAAAGATGGGCCCCTCGTAGACCCCGGGCGTTGTCGGAGCTGAGCTGCTAGCGGAACTGCTGGGGGAAGGGAGAGCCTCGCTTCTCTCCTGAGCGCATGAAAGGAGCAGCCCTAGGGTCAACAGGACCGGCTGCGTGGCTTTCATAGTTATCAAAAATAGCGCCCCGGATTCGGCTCGGCAAATCATATTGAAAATGAGCAGATTAGCCCCATACCGCGCGTGTCGTAGTGTCGGGGTACGTGGATTACAGCTGCATTGGGTCTAACATCAATTGAGTTTGCGTAGAATCCGCCGCTGAAGATCTTCTTTCCAGAACCGAGCGCTAGGCCGCCATAGGGTGCGAGCACGGTACCTGCAAGGGTGGTCTCCAGGAACGCCATCTGTTTACCGCGTATACAATTAGGAGTGACGACAGAGCGTGGGCGCCAAACGCCCCCTTGTACTTGCAGTAAGCAGCTAGCGTTGGGTTGGCGCTCCACAATCCTCAGGGCAGTTGCACGAGTTCTCAAGCGAGTCGCATTGGCCATTCCCGCAGGTCAAGCACATTACAGGTCCATTCGAATGGTTACACGTTCCGTCTCCCTGGTCGCCGCCGCATCGGCGCACAAGCCCGGCACAGCAGTCCACCAGTACCCCGGAATAGCCGTGTGGACCGCATCCTAACGGCGGCTCATTGAGCGCCTTTGCACAACCAACGCCATTGCAGGTTTGGCGCAGGATGCAAAGTCCTGAGGGACACTTGTCGACTGGGAGTTTCTCGCAGGGCTTTTGGCTACATACAGGAATGCAGGTAGCCGTATCGTTGGAGGAAGAGCTTGAGCAAGCGGGCTCGCAGTAGACGGGATCGCATGGGCCTTCGCGTTTTCCGGAGCAAAGGACCCCGCCGACCGGATCGACAAGCTTCTGCTCCACCGCAATCGACGTGGGGAAGATCGGTCCCTCGTAGACCCCGGGTGTTGTCGGAGCTGAGCTGCTAGCAGAACTGCTGGGGGAAGGGAGAGCCTCGCTTCCCTCCTGAGCGCATGAAAGGAGCAGCCCTAGGGTCAACAGGATCAGCTGCCTGGGTTTCATAGCTATCAAAGATAGCGCCCCGGATTCGGCTCGGCAAATCATATTGGAAATGGGCAGATTAGCCCCGTCGCGCGCGTATCGTAGTGTCGGGGTACGTGGATTACAGCTGCATTGGGTCTGATCTCAATTGAGTTGGCGTAGAATCCGCCGCTGAAGGTATTCTTTCCAGAACCGAGCGTTAGGCCGCCATAGGGTGCGAGAACGGTACCTGCAAAGGTGGTTTCCAGAAACGCCATCTGATTACCGGCGTACACGATTAGGAGCGACGACAGAGCTTGGGCGCCAAAAGCCCCCTTTATCGCCAATCGGCTCTTGACGAAAACTACGAATTGCCCCTGCCCGGCGAGATCAATCAGACTGTTAGGTTCCAATTCCAGGCCTTCGAAATAGTACGTTCCAGGAACCAACGTCAGTGTTGCATTCGGCTTCAGGCGCACGTCGCCATGCGCACCCGGCGTCAGCGAAAGCGTGGCCTTAGGGGGCAGATCTATGTTCCCTTGCAGTGTAGGAAAGCGCACCGTGCATTGGGAGATGTCAGCCAGGAACAGGTCTTCGCGCCGCTGTACCCCTTGGTCGATCCTCGCGTGGACCTGCAGATCAACCAAGGCCGCAGGGGTGGCATACACGGCACCGTGCACGTGCGCCTTGTTGCGAAGTGTGATGGATGAACCCAAGAACAGGCTGGATACTTCACTGCCAACGCCGAGCGCATTTTGACCTGCAAGTTTTCCGTCCGCTGCGGATGCGAAGGCCCCGCCGGGGGATGTTAACCGAACGTTATTTCCTATCGTTAGGCCTCTTTCGCTGTGAAGCACGTCGCAGCTTAGCGCTCTGCTAACCGCCACCGTTTGTCGGGCAACTGTGGAAAGCCCAGCTGCATTCGTTGCCTCATACCGCACGATAGAGATCCCGAGCGGAAGCACATCAGTCGGCATGATGGGAGTGTTTGTCGGTTTTCCATTTATGCTCTCCAGAACGATCGCCAAGGCCGGATTCGGATCGCACGCGTCCTGCACCGCCGCATACCCAAGCTGTACTGTTGGCGAAGAGGCGTCGCAGGTCTCAAGCTTGACGTCAGGAGGAGCGACTAGAGTTGGGGCAGTTGGTAAAACTCGGATCAGGCTAGAAGCTGCGTTGTTGCTGGGATTGGAGTCCGGCGCCGCGGCGGTCGCGAGGAAGTTAACCTCTGTATCTTGTCCGAAGGGAGAAGTGCACTGTGCGTTGACTACGAGCTCAACCTGCACGGTTGCCCCGGGTTCCAGCCGAGGCGAACTCGCACCAAAGGACGTGCCGAAGCTCTCACAGCCTGCTAGTGCTAGTGAAGAAGACTTACAGTCCACCAAAGACAAGCCGTTACCCAGCAGGCCGCTAATGGTAGGCGTGAGGGCAACCCTTGGCCCAAGATTGGTCAAGAGAGCAGTGAACGTTGCACTTCCTCCCGCACTTACCGTAGTTGCTGATGCCTGGACGGCTATCGACAAATCTGTAGCGCTGACAAGGCGCTCAACAAGGAGCTGTACTTCCTTCCGCCTGGGTTCTCTCGGAACCGTTGCATGTACTCCCTCAGCGAAATCTGAAGAGCCCCGGAAGTTGTAGAGGAGCCTTTGCCAATCGTCATGCCCGCTGAGAATGGCGGGTTGGATCGAGCCGGTCCCCCGTTCGACGTCGTCATCTGGACGTGCGGCACTTTCACAAGTGCGATTAGGGCCATCGGCCAGACTTTGTCCCACTACGAGATCATCTCTACACGCCGCGGTCTCTAGGCGACCGTTTGTGCCAAAGGTAATGGTGGTTCCAACGGGCACGTCGTCTGGTGTGAGTCCGTTGCACGTTGTGTCACTGTCAATTCTCCCATTCAGCCCAGGTAGGAGCTGAAAACGCACCGAGACGTCTAAAGGGGAGGGAACCGTATCAAGCCGCAGGTTGGGCCCGGCGAAGATCTGACTCGTAAGCACGTCCTGCGGACTTGCAGGTGCTGAGTCAAGAACACCGTTCGCCCCTGGCTGAATCATATTCCCCACAACGAGGTCGTCCCCGACTATCGGGGTGTCGAGCATGTTGTTGCCGCCAGGATGGATACCTGGTTGCGCAACATCATCCCCACGCAGGACCGAGTCCATGATTCCGCCCAGGTCAGGATCTATCCGCGTGAGTTCAATATCATCTCCCCCGGTTTGTGTCTCCAGAGCGTCGTTGGCTCCCCCGGTGATCGTCGAGGCAACTACAAAATCGTCTTGAGCAAGGGGCTCCCGCGTATCCAAACTTCCGTTCGGACCCGGGATTATTTGGAATACCAGGTTAACGTCGTCCAGCGCAGGGGTGCTCTCCAGCGTTTGATCAACCCCCGGAAAGATGCTCTGGCTGAGCAGGTCCACAGCTGCGGCGACGGTGTCCACGGCGCCATTGCGCCCCGGTCGCACAACACCTCCCACGATTGTGTCGTCATTGCGTCGCACGGACTCAAGGGTTCCGTCGACGCCTGGCCCAATGTTGGTGCCGGTCGCAACATCTGTGAGCGCGGCAAAGCTATTTAGCACGCCGTCTGGACCCGGTTGGATGAGACCACCCTCTATAGCGTCGTCCAGCAACCTCGCTGAATCTAGAATCCCATCTGCGCCGGGAAAAATGGAGATGGTGGTGACAATGTCGCGCGGGTCCACGACCGAATCGAGATTGTTATCAGGGCCAGGGTGTATGCGTCGAAGGGCAACGTCGTCAGCCAGAGGAAGCGTCTGGACGGCACCATCCGCGCCTCCTTCGAGCGTGCCAAGGAGTACATCGTCTCCTTGCATTCCAAAAGCGACGATCAGGGAGTCCAGAAATCCGTTGGGCCCCGGCTCGATGGTGCCTTGGTGGCGTAGATCGTCACCCCCCGGAGAGGAGTTTAGAATTGTATTCGCGCCGCTCTTGATGCAAACGCCATCGTTGTTGATGTTCGCGGCTACGATTGCCCTTACCCCGTCGCAATCCCAGTCAATGGTAAGGTTCGCAGGCGTGGAAGGTCCAAAGAGACCATCAGGGCAAGAGAAGATTGTTTCGAGCGTGGCGGGTCCCTGGATGCCGAGCGCCTCATCGAGGGAACGCTCATCCAGGTCGGGCAAACGCTGCCGCGAATAGTCCACGGTATTCATTGGCGGAATGCCGAGAGCCCCGAATGAGTAGTTCATCACACTCAAGTAGTTCGGTTTGTGGTTCACCTCGTCGGCCCCGCCGTGCTGTAGGCCGAGATTGTGTCCCAGTTCGTGCATGAAGCTGGTAGATTGCTCGATGCCGTTTTCGAAGAAGAAGCGCCCCACTATGAAATCATTGCCTGGCGCTTCGCCAAGGCCTCCGACATCGGACTGAGGCTCACGGAGGTCGTGAACCCATAGGCTGTAATGGAACACAGCGCTCTTGGCGCGCCTTATGGCTGCAAAGTTGGGCTTTCCGCGCTCAGCAGCCGTGCCGAAGAAGGCACCTTTGACGCCTTCAAAGCATCCGTCGAATTCACATTGGAGCTGGTGTGGGACGGAGTCATCGAAGACCAACCTAAGATCAATTCCTTGCGTTCCATCAGGGTTCCCAACTGGCGCATTGGCAAAAGCTGCGACGGCCCTTGCGAGGTCCGGGGTGGTTGGCAAATGGCCATGCGTATCCCCGGGAGCGCAATCACCTCCTGCAACACCGCAAACCATAGCGTCAATTTCAACAAAAATATCCTTATGATTGGGATTGGCGCCAAGCCCAGGCAAATCCAGATCGATTACGCCGTCGCCGTCCGAATCAATGCCGAGGGTCTCCCAGACATCAAGAATGCCGTCCCCGTCGGTATCTTGCTCAGCGTTCGTGACCTTCTGCCCGATAGCAAACTTGAGATTCCAGCTCATCGTTGGAAACTTTCGCTGAATGGGAGGACCGTCCGGGCGCGAGTAGGTCCTGATTCGATCAGGATCGGTGCCTAGAAAGTCGTGGTTACTGACAAGGACCTCCGCAAACCCATCTCCATCGAGGTCTCCGACGGCCAGCTCGTCGTTCCGTCGGAAATCAAAAGACGGGGCACGGAGCTCAATTGGCGCGGGAATAGATCCGAAGTTAAGTATTTCGAGGTTCCCACGAGCAGACGTGTCCGCACTCAGAGAAGCATGGCCAATGACAATCTCCGCGAGGCCATCCGCGTTCAGATCTCCTACATCAAGGTCGTCGTACTTGTCGAATTGCGCAGGAGCGCTGGGAATTACCCCTGTGGCAGCTGGGTGCGTTAAGATGATGAGGTATTGGGCTCCTGGGCGGCCGATGATTACGTCGTCAAAACCGTCGCCGTTGATATCACCGACCGCTAGGTCCGAATCGGCCGGAAAGTCTGTCGAAGGAAACTCGATGGTCGTCCCCTCACGAGAGTAAACGCGAATGCTTCCCAGACCCAATACAACTTCGTCAAAACCGTCGGCGTTGAGGTCACCGAGGGCGACCTTCCCATCCCCCGCGTTAGTAAACTCACGGTTGATTCCGAAAAACTCGATGTCGCGACCGAACTGATTTCTGGCCTTCAGAACACCCCGCTCTGAAATTCCTTCACCAACGATCCCGTACGTAACCACGTCGTCAAGGCCGTCCTTGTTGATGTCTCCAAACGCCGCCGAGCGGAGCCTGTCGCCTGGTGAAACGCTTCGTGTTGAACCATCAGCGAAATGCAAGTCGAGCATGCTTTCATTGAAGAACAAGACCGGCGGTGGGGACCCGGAGAGAATTTGTGCTTGCTGGAGCTTACGGGCTTCCCGCTCATCGCTTCCTGGCGTTTCATGAGCAGCGCATCCGGTCGCAAGAACAAAAATCCCTGCATGGAACCCACTAAACTTGAATGTCCGTTTTCGACTAGTAGAGACCACCATACACTCAATTCACTCTCGACTCGTTTGTACTTCTCGCCGAGTCGTATCACATCACATCACATCACATTGCCTCAGAAGCAACCCTAGTATCCGCCTCGCAGAGGCTCGCGGGTGTCGCCGTGACGAAGCAAACCTGAAGATTGTCACACAGGCGGCGCGACGCTCACGCCACCTCGCCTCAGGGAAGACTCGATCAAGAAGCCGGTAAATGAGGACGGTAAAGCTAGCTCAATTTGATGACGGCCGTCACGCGCCGGCCAGGCGGCCACGGCTCCTTAACGTCCCGATAGCGCCTCCCGTTTGTCGCGAAACCTTCGCGTGAACGTAGAGCCGGGTCCTTAATGAGTCAGGTTTCTATCGTGGCGGATGGCTCAAGCAAGGCGACGCCCTGGTCTCAATTGCGACAAAGCAACGAGTCCGACTCGTGCAACAAGCCGATGTGCCGGCACTTGCCTCTTAGAAGGTTTGGGAGTTGCACATGCAACGATGTCCAAGGGGAGTTAACCGGTTGGTCTGTTCCGTCCGGACGGAGCATAAGACAATCGAACTGCGAAATCGGTCGGAAGGAGGAGCATAGGCAAGAGCAGGCCACCTAGCCGACAGCACTCTGACCCTGCTCACCACGTCACCGAAGCTCAAGGAGCGAGCGCAAATAGATCTCCGCACTGAGGTGCTCACTTCCAGCACAGGGAGCAGCACCCCCAAGGGCAACACGAGCCCGGCGTCAGAACCTCAACAGAACTTGAGCCGGAGCTGCCCGAACAAAACCGGTGGTGGCGTCGGAGGAGGTTGAGGAGCAAGCCCAAGCTTGGCGAGCAGCGAGGTGGCAGCTTGTTCGGTGGTGGCGGCTTCGAGCCAGCGCATGGGCCCGCCGCAGCGGACACAAGTGTCAAGATCTGCCCGGAACACATGAGCCAGCAGCCAGGCCCAACGTTTACGGGAAGGGCGAGGGTCGTCAGTTTGGGCGTTGAGCTTGGGGAACTCAAGCTGGTCGCCCGAAGCAGGAGGCGGCTTGAAAGCGGTAGAATCCTGTGGCGGCTTAGGGACGACTTCGGAGCGAAACTTGGAGTGGCTTGAGAGGACACCAAAATAGCGCACCAGATGAAAGCGCGGTGGTGGGATAGCGCGGGTGCCGGAGCGAGGCTCACTCCGCCCGTCGGTAGACGCGCAACCAGTCCAGCTCGAGTACGGCCGGCCAGGGTGTGGTCTCGTCCGGAACGGGACCCGCCTCGCCATCGTGCACGGACAGGTTCACGATCGGATAGAGGGGACCGAAGGGCGGCACGCCCTCGAGATCGAGGCGCCCCACCTCCACGTCGTCGACGACGAATAGGATCTCCTTCTCGCTCCAGTCGGCGCGGTAGACGTGGAATTCGTCTTGCCAGCGGCTTCCTTCCACGGAACCGGTGCGCTCCTGACGCCCCTGCTCGGTCAAGTACCAGATCAAGAACTCGAGGTGTTCGGGGCGATGACCCGCTAGGCCCGCCACGTGGATGGCCGGCGGCCAGCCGTGCACGCTGCGCAGCCACCATTGAGGCCAGATGCCCATACCCCCTGGAAACCTGAGGCGCGCCTCGAAGCGCCCGAACTCCTGCTCGAAACGCCCGGCCGTGTTGATCACCCCCGAAGTGAACTGCCGATCACCGCTGGGCTTAGCAACGGCCGTGATCGTGCACAGCCCACCGGACACCCGCACCTGCTCGTCCGCCATCCAGTCGGCACGCGAACCCCAGCTACGGAAGGTCGCGTCGCCCACGCGCATCAGGGTGATCACCTGGTCGCCGAGGGCCTCCCCCCCGCATTCTTCCGTGAAGCTCAACTCCCAGCGCGGTTCGGGGGGCCGCGCCTCGCCGACGGAGTCGAAGGCAAGATCGCTGTGGCAGGCGTTGACCCAAACGACGAGCACTAGCATCGAACGCCCGCTTGCCCTCACCCTCACCTCTGGAGCAGCGCCTCGGCACGCTCGCGGATGTGCGCCGTGTGCCCATCGCGAGCTAGTCGGGTGAGGATCGGGTGCGCCTTTTCCGGACGCCTCTGCTTGGTGTGGAGCTCCGCCAGCGACAGGGCAGCGCTGTCCCGAGAGAACGAATCCCCCGAGCGGGACAGGTCCCTCAGTACCTGCTCGGCGTGCGGCAGGTCTTCACGCCGCAACGCATCGCGAGCGTCGGCCCAGCTGGCAGCCGCGGCCTCCGGCCGAGGCGCAAGACGCCGCTGCGACGGGGGCAGCTCGTCCACCGGTGGCTCCGGTGTGACCTCCCGATCCTTCTCGTAGGACGGCGCGACCTCGGCCCGGGGCTCCCTGGCCTGCACTTTCAGGGTATTGGCTGGCGCCGCAACCTCCAGCGGCTCCGCCGGGACCCCAAGCCAGGGGATTGCGCCCAACGCCGCCAGCGTCGTACCCGCTGCGAGCACACCGCCAAGGCCCAGTCCCAGGGCCCAGCGCCCCGCCTGGCGGCGAGCAGGAGAGCTCGCATCGCGCAGCAAGCGCAGCCGCAGGCGGGACAACTCCCTCTGGCTGAGGGGCGTGCCGTCCCAGTGCTCGCGACAGCGGCGCAGTCGCTCCTCTTCAACGCCGTCCATCGCCTCAACCATTTCGTTCGTTCCTCTCATCCAGGCCTCCCTTCTCGGCAGGCTGCATCACTGAAATAGCCGTCGCTACGCAGACTTCGGGCGAGCGCCTGGCGTCCGTCCCTGAGCCGAGAACGCACCGTGAGCGGGTTGAGGTTGAGCAGCTCGCTCACCTGCTGCACGCTCAGTTCCTCGAAGTCGTGCAGGCTCACCACGACCCGCAGTTTGGGGCTCAGCTGATCCACCGCCCTTCGCAGGCGCAGGTTGCGCTCGCGCCATTCCAGCGCCTCCGCTGCGCCCGCCCGGACGGAGCCCCCCCGGTCCGGCAACTCCCCCTTCTGGGTGAACTCGAAGCGGCGCAGCCAGCGACGGTACCAACGACGCTCGTTGAGCAAGGTCCGGTAGCAGACCCGGAACGTCCAGGTCGATAGACTCGAACGCCCCTCGAAGCCGTCCAGGTCCCTGAGGGCGCGCTCGGCGGCGATCTGCACGAGATCGTCGAAGTCGGCGCCGTAACCTCCCGTGAGCCGCTTCATATGCTGACACACCAACTCGAAAACCTCTTCGCGTCGTAGTCGTGGCTCCAGAGGCGCTTCCGCTGGGCAGATCTCGGCCGTGTCCGAGGGGACGCACTGCACCGAGAGCCGCTGACTGAGCTTCATATTTACCTTCTTAATGAGGGGCCCGAGGAATGAGGGGCCCGAGGACGCGTCGTTGAGCAGTAAAAAAATCCTGCCGCCGGCCGTCGTCGGCGTGTCAAGTCAGTATATATGAAGAGTCCATGAATATCCTGGCGAAAGCCCGCGCCTTGCTCGGTGCTCTGGCCTGGATGGGCGTGGCACCGTCCGCCGCGGCCAATGACCCACCCCACCGGATCGAGGTCGAGTGCCCGGCCCTGGACGCGCCCGGCGAGCAGTCCTCCCAATGGCGGGCCGCCTTTGAAACCCGTGCCCTGGTCACCCTCTCCCTCGCCGACGCCCCCTCGGGCAGCCTCCGCCTGCGCTGCGACGAGAAGCAGGCCTCGCTGAGCTGGGCTCCGAGCGAAGCAGACCATCGACAGTTGTCCATAGCCGTCCCAAGCGAACCTCCTGCGCTCATTGAGCTGGCCATCGCGGGCCTGTGGACCCTCCTTTCGCCACCTCCCAGCGCCACCGAGCCGAGCATCGGCGAGCACCGCGAACCCGAACCGCCCGCGTCGCCGCCACCAGTGGCGCGGAACCTGGGCCTCGCCGCCGAGTTCGCTCTCGAGCTCCCACTCGCACATGCCTGGGGCACGCTGGGCGGGCGCTTCGGCATGCAGTGGTCTCCCACTCCTCGCCTGCGAACCACCGTTTTCGCCGGAGCGCGCTCCGCTCTCAGCCCCTCCGCCGGTTTTGCCCTCCGTTATCTGGATGCGGGTCTCGGGGGCGACCTGGAGCCGTTCGCCAACTGGCCTGTGGAGCTCGGGGCCCTCCTGGTGCTCTCCGCCTGTGAGGCCACCGCTCCGCCTAGCGCCATGCCCAACCGCCAGCGAGCCCCCGCCGGCACGCTGGTCCTCAGGGCACGCCTGCGCTGGGCGGGCGACCCGGGAGGTATCAGCGTCGGCCCGGAAGGACTGGTGCACGTACTGCGTCCGCGTATCGTGATCGACGGGCAGCCCCTGGCAACGGCTCCCGGCCTCGCCCTCGGTCTGAGCGCGACGTTCTGGAGTCAACTATGGTGAAGAGCCTTGACGGAACATTCCGGGCGCGACGAAACGCAACAGAGTTCCGCTCACTAGGTAGTTGAACGGTGCCGAATCTGGTGCACGGACAACGACCGTCCGGCGCGGAAAGGTTCTCATGCGTCACCCTCCTTGCCCCTCCGGGGGTCGCTCGCCCCTCCGGCGCCTACTTCTCACCTCCATGCTCGCCCTGGGCGCGGGCTGCTCGAATGTGCTCCCGGAAAGGGTGGGCGTCGCCGACGGCGGTGTTGGTGCTGGCAGCGGCGGTGTCGGCCTTGGCGGTGTTGGTGTTGGCCCCGCCGCAAGCGGCGCGGTCGCGCCGAGCGCGTCCGATGCGGGGACTGGCAGCTCCACTGCGGAGGCCTGTGCGGGCGCCTCGGTCATCGCACCACCGGCGCGCATTTGGCGCCTTTCTTCGGTGCAATACGTTAACACCGTGAAGGAACTATTCGGCGCGGACGTCCCGCTCGAAGCTCTACCGGACGAGGGAGTTTCCGAGGACGGGGTGACCCACTTCGATACCAACGCCGACAAAGCCTTGGTCAACGATCGGCTGGCTTCAGTGTACGGCACGCAAGCGGCGGATATTGCCAAACAAGCGGTCTCCGACGTGGCCGGGACTGCCGACGCATGCGTTCTCGATGCGTCAGCGGATAGCACCTGCGTCGGTCGGTTCCTGACTGGCCTGGGCGGCCGTGCCTATCGGCGAACCCTCGAGGAAGGCGAAGTGGCTCGGATGCGCCTCTTCTTCGAGAAGGCCCGCACTGCGTATGGACCTTTGGACGCTACCCGCATGATGATCGAAGCGGTGCTCCAGTCGCCGCACTTCGTCTACCGGACAGAGCTCGGCCCGGCGAGCGCGGGTGCCGGCGAGGTGACGCTAACTCCGCATGAAGTCGCCTCGGAGCTTGCGTACTTTCTGACCGACGCACCACCCGACCGCGAGCTGCTCGACCGAGCGGCGGCAGGCCCGCTAGCGGCCGCGACGACCCAGGCCCAGGCGCGACGCCTGGTCTGGAGCGATGCCGCCCGCGCGAAGCTGCAGCGCTTCTTCTCCAGCTACCTCGACTTGGAAAACGCCGCTTCCAAGAGCAAGAGCCCGGCGCTGTTCCCCGAGTACGGTGAGCAGCTGCGCCAGGACCTGCGTACCGAGACTCTGACGTTCGTCGACAAGACGCTGTTCGAGGAGAAGCTGAGCTTCGATTCCCTGTTTAGCGCTTCGTTCAGCTACCAAAACCAGGTAGTGGCAGCTCACTACGGAGCGGCGGCCCCGAGCGCGGCGTTCGAGCGCGTCGCGCTTCCGCCAGGACGAAACGGCCTGCTCTCCCATGCCGCGGTGCTGGCGGCGCTTTCAACCGACACCACGTCGCCGGTGCATCGCGGTGTCTTCTACCTGCAAACATTGCTATGCCGCACGCTGCCCGTACCGCCTGCGAACGCCATCAGCATGGCCGATAAGCTGCGCGACCCTAACAACCCGACCGGCACACAGCGCGAAATGTACGAGTATTTTCAGGGTGCGGCGCCGGCATGCGCCGGTTGCCACACTACATTTCAACCCATGGGCCTTTCGCTCGAGAACTTCGACGCGATCGGTCGATATCGCAGCACCGAGTTCGACAAGCCAATCGATCCGAGCGTCGTGGTGTCCGGGGTCGCCGAAGATATCGACGGCAGCTACGGGGACGGCTTGAAACTCTCCGCCGCGATCGCTGCTTCACGCGAGGGGAAGCAATGCTTCACCCTGCAGTACGCGACCTACGCTCTCGGGCGCACGATCGACCGCCAGCAAGATGCGTGCTGGCTCGCGCGAACGACCGATGCTTTTCAGGCTTCGGAGTCGAGCGTGCAAGAGCTACTAGTGGCCATGGCGAGCGATCCCAGTTTCATTCAACGAACTCACGAATAGGAAACGACATGGAAAAGCAACGTGCATTTGGCAGGCGAAACCTACTGCGGGGCCTCGGGGCAGGCGGGCTCCTGTTCGCCCCGTTCGCTCGCTCTCTACGGGCGGCCTCGCCGGCGGGGACCCAGCCGAGCTTTCTGGCGTTCTTCACGCCGAATGGGCACGTCCGCGCGGAGTTCGGCGCCACCGGCAGCGGCGCTGATTGCGTGCTAAAGCCCTCGCTTGCCGCCCTTGCGAGCTTCCAGAGCCAGCTGAGCATTCTGAGCAAGATCGACAATCCTGGCGCCTCCGAAAAGCACAGCCACGAAGACATCACCCGCATCCTGACGAGCCGCAAGGGCAGTGACATTTACCGAGGCTACGGCCCTTCGATCGACTGGGTGGTGGCGCGGCATTTCGGTGGTCGCCCGCTCACGCTCTCGGCCCTTTACGACGAGCCCCCCAACTATCGAACGAAGTTGAGCTGGAAGGAGAGCGGCGTTCTGGATCCGCATGTCGACAGCGCACGGGCGATCTATAGCGAGCTGTTCGCCATCCTGACTCCCAGCCAGACCCCGCAAGAGGTGGACCACACGTTGGCACAGAGTAGTAGCGTGCTCGACTACGTGCTTGAGGATCTGCAACTGCTGCGCGGCCGGGTGAACGGGCTCGAGCGTGTGAAGCTGGACAACCACATGGATGCGATTCGTCAGCTAGAGAACAAGCTCGGCGGCGCGCGTCCGCAAAACACGCCGCTGTGCGCAACCAGCGAGCTCGAAAGCCGTGTGCAGCAAGGGCTAAGCGGTAACGACGGCGCCCGATTGCAAAGCGAAATCGAGCTGAAGCTGGATCTTATCACGATGGCGTTTGCTTGTGGCCTTAGCCACTCAGCGACGCTGTTATGCCAGCCTGGTACCGCAGGACTGAACATGATCGGAGGCTCCGGCAATCACCACGACATCAGTCATGATGGCGTGTTCAATCTGGGCAACGATCAGGACGCACGCGCCGTTTGGGTCAAGATCGATCGTTGGTACGCCGACCGCTTCGCCTACCTTTTGAAGCGCGCCAGCGATCTCATGCTTCTCGAGAGTTGCGTCATCGCCTGGGTCAGCGAAATCTGCGAGTCGCACGATCAGAAGGGGTTCGTGATTCCGGTGGCCGGCGGAAGCGGGCTCGGCATGCGCCACGGCCACCACTATGACGCGGGCGATACCCTGTCGAACCTTTGGGTGAGCGTGCAGAATGCGATGGGTATCGCCGCCGACCAGTTCGGCGAGCAATCTTCAGGTGGCATTCCTGGACTTTTCTCGGCGAGCGCGTAATGACGGCTGCTGAAGGGAAATCACCAAGGTATCGGCTACTTCGCCCTCGGGCGCGAGCGCGACAGGAGGTCGGAATGATTTGTATTCCCCGAATGGCCATTTCTTTCATGCTGAAGCTTTCCGTCTTCACCGCATTGGCAGGCTGCTCCACCACAACGGAACGCATGCGCGGATCCGATGACGACGCGGAATACTCTGGCAGCGGTGGGACGGCGGGCGGAGGTGCAGCGGGCGGCAACGGGGGGACAGGAGGATCGCCGCGGCTCGACGGCAGCGGTGGCATTGACAAGAACGCAGGGACAGGTGGCAGCGATGCGGCCGGCGGCGGCGGTGGAGCCACCGGGACTGATGGCGGCGTCGATCGGGGCGGCGGCGGCACAGATGCCCGCGCCCCAAGTGATGACGGCGTCTTGGGCGGCAACGACGGGGGCCCATCGTCTGAATGGATTGGCGGTCCTTCTCGATGCACAGGTGCGGGCCATCTGGTCTGCCTCGACTTCGAAAACGGGATCGGTTCCGGCTGGTCGGCAAGCGGAGCAGCCACCACTGACGCCGTTCACGTTGCTCGCGGCCAGGGGGCGCTGCACATCAAGGGCGTGGGAAGCATCAAGGCCACACTCCCAGCCAATGGCGGCAAGATTTGGGGACGTGTTTTTCTATGGTTTGCCAAGACCTATCCGCTGCCTCGCACTAACAGCTCGCTCGTGAACACCAAGGCCGGTGGTAGCGACTACCGGGTCATGATGAGGCGCGCCAGCTTTGCGGCACACAACTGGGACGGCACGGAACATGTCTCCGAGTGCCACGCGGACGTCAACTGCTCCGCCGACGCACGCGCCCGTGCGGCGATTCCCATCGAGAAGTGGACGTGCGTCGAATGGTTCTTCGATGGGGCCAGCGGCCGCCCGGCGGAGATCTACCAACAGGGTGTGCGCCTCGAATTCTCGGACTACAACCCTGGTTGGCCCAAGGCGACGTCATTTAGCACGATGCAGATCGGCAATATTCCTTGGCACAACGAGCAGGTCGAGATGTGGGTGGACGAGGTAGCCCTCGACACCAAACGAATCGGTTGCGATCGCTGATTCGATCGTCGCCCACGCGGCGCCGTCCCTGACCGGCCGGCGGCATGCCCTTTGTCGTCTACCCGCTGGGGTTCCCGGCAGTCATCGCTCCTGGTTTGGACCTCGCTGCGATTTCATTGGGCTTGCCAGGACTTTGCGGACAGTTTGTTTAAGTGGATGAATGAAGCCGACGTAAGTTGTAGATTGCGAAATATTGTTTTAGTGAAAATTGCCGGATGATGGGATTCTCGAGGTCCTTCGGGCTTTTGCAGCCGACCACCGGCTGGGGGGGCAGTTCGGCGAGACGGAAAAACGGCCATTTGGCCTCTCGCTTTGTGATGATGTCGTGCAGGTATTCGTAGGGGGCGATTCCCAGAATTGTGAGGAGCAGAGCATAAGACATTCGAAGTGCCAGTGCGCCAGGCAAAGCTTGGGTGAGGAGGAAACGATGTAGAACGTGGAAACTTCACGAGGGACCTAACGAGCTGGAATGCTTGTGCGGCAAAGGGTAGCCCCCAGCCGGAAGCGAGTCTTGCGTGGCCGTACGACCGCAAAGCGGGAAGGAAAGCTGCGAAGCGTAGACAGCGAGTGAACGGGCCGTGCGATTGAGCTCCGA
>Ga0163155_10003618_pt1 | contig 16539 bp, 16 predicted proteins | sample OliLakLV19SP4G1_FD_148611 | JGI IMG/M metagenome (GOLD analysis project Ga0163155, IMG submission 148611) | Freshwater microbial mat bacterial communities from Lake Vanda, McMurdo Dry Valleys, Antarctica - Oligotrophic Lake LV.19.SP4.G1 | ecosystem: Environmental > Aquatic > Freshwater > Lake >... | reverse complement strand
GTTTAACGCTGGTCATATCGCCGCTCGTCGCCTTGATGGAGAACCAAGTCCAGGAACTACACCAGCGCGATCGCCGCTTTCAACAATCTGTGGCGCTGCTGCATAGTGAATTAGGGCGATCGCAGACAAGCGAAACGCTGTGGGCACTGGAACATCAGCGGTTGCGCTTACTCTATCTCTCTCCAGAAACTTTGCTGAGTCCGGCAGTTTGGGAGCGATTGTGCAAACCAGAGTTGCAAATTAATCGGCTAGTTTTAGATGAAGCTCATTGTTTGGTGCAGTGGGGCGACACGTTTCGTCCGGCATATTATCGGTTGGGCGCAGTCCGTTCAGCCTTGTTGCAGGCAAAACCAACAGGCAGCCAAATTTCCATTGCTGCGTTTACCGCCACGGCTGATCCGCAGGCGCAGCAAACCATTCAGCGGGTTCTGCAACTCCATCAGCCCCAAATTTTTCGCCAAAATCCTTATCGCGCCAATCTCAACCTCAACGTTCAAGTCGTGTGGACACCGCGCCAACGACGATCGCGCTTGCTGCAATTTGTCCAGGCGCACCCCAACCAATCCGGTTTGGTGTATGTGCGATCGCGGCGGGAAAGTGAAGAATTGGCAGACTGGCTGACCCAACAAGGATTCTCCACAGCAGCCTATCATGCCGGACTGTATGCGGGCGATCGCCGCCAAATTGAGCAAGATTGGATCGCAAATACCTTACAATTTGTGATTTGTACGAGCGCATTCGGCATGGGCATTAATAAACCAGACGTGGGATGGATTGTGCATTTCCATGCGCCACTCTTACTCAGTGAGTTAGTGCAAGAAGTGGGACGCGCCGGACGAGATGGCAAGCCTGCCCATGCCCTCACCCTGATCAGCGAACCGACCGGGTTGCTTGATCCACAAGACAAGCAGCGCCGACAATTTTTTGAAACCCAAACGCAAAAGCAATATCGCACTGCCCAAGAACTGGTTCGCAAACTGCCGCTGCAAGGTGAGATTTTTGCCGTTAGCAAACAGTTTCCCGGAAGCGCGATCGCCCTTTCCCTATTGCATCAAGTCGGCTGTTTAGCGTGGACAGATCCGTTTCACTATGCGCTTCAGACCGGAGCGCGATCGCCAAAATTCAATCAGTCCAATACTGCCGCCGCTCAGCAGATGACGGACTATTTGCACACAAAAGCCTGTCGCTGGCAGTTTTTGCTCAACGCTTTTGGCTTCACCCGCGAAGCCCAATCGTTTCGCTGTGGGCATTGCGATAATTGCCAGTGATCAGCGATCGCCCATCCTGGCAATTTTTCAACAATTAATGAGTCGAAACAGTCAGAGTAGAAGGGTTAGCGCGATCGCCGTGTAGTTGAACGCCGCGATCGTTTGCCTCTAAGTGCCGCAGGATTTTGTAGATCGTTTCGATCTCGTCGGGTGCGCCTGCTTTAGCTGCTAACTCGGTTAAGGAGATTGATTGATCGGCATCCTTGAGGGCTGCGATCGCCCTTGCTTGCAGATCCAACACTGAAGCCGCCGCTTTTTTACCCGCTTCCACTCCCGGCTGATGGTAAGCGTTGACATTTACCAAGGACGCATACAAGCCTACAGCGCGTTCATAGAGGGCGATCAGCATCCCTACGGTGTAGGGGGTTACTTCAGGAATGGTGAGGGCGATCGAGTCGCGACGATTATCGTATAGGGCGCGGCGTGTGCCTTGCAGCAACCCAGAAAGATAATCACCTGATGTGACTCCCGGTTCCACTTCCATCGAGCCGCCTTCCCGATCTTTTAGCACTTCAATAAAGGTGGCAAAAAAGTTAGGCACTCCTTCCCGTAGCTGCTGCACATAGGCGTGTTGGTCAGTGGAGCCTTTGTTGCCATACACTGCGATCCCCTGGTTAACGACCTTGCCATCCAGATCCGTTTCCTTGCCCAAAGACTCCATCACCAATTGCTGCAAGTACCGCGAGAATAAGAGCAGGCTATCTTTGTAGGGCAAAATCACCATATCTTTTTCGCCCTTGCCGTTTCCGGCATAGTACCAGGCAAGAGCGAGTAAGGCAGCGGGGTTTTGCTTCAAGTCGGGAATGCGAGTGACTCTATCAACGTCTTTGGCTCCCTGTAAGATGGCGCGGATATCGATGCCCTGCAAAGACGCTGCTAGCAAACCGACTGCGGAGAATTGAGAGGTGCGTCCGCCGACCCAATCAAACATAGGAAACTCGGCAACCCAGCCTTCCAGCCCGCCTAATTCATCCAGCTTACTGCCCTGCATGGTAATGGCAACGGCGTGTTTAGGAAAGTTCAGACGTTGCAGTTCGTAGGCACGTTTGACTTCCAACATGCCATTGCGAGTTTCGGGAGTGCCGCCAGATTTGCTGGTGACGATGACGAGGGTGCTTTTGAGGCGATCGCCCAGTTTGCCCAACACTCGATCAATTCCAGCCGGATCGGTATTATCGATGAAGTGAATCCGTAGCGGGGAATCAAGCGGCGATAGAGCCTCAGATACAAACTGAGGTCCTAATGCGGAGCCGCCAATGCCAATGGAAAGAATATCAGTAAAGTGGGTGGCTTCAGGCGGAACAATTTCGCCCGCATGAACGCTCCGGGCAAAGGCTTCAACCCGCTCTAACGTTTCGGTGATTTCCTGACCCAATGAGGGTGGAGCCAGATCGGGATCACGCAGCCAATAATGACCCACCATGCGGTTTTCATCGGGGTTGGCGATCGCGCCGCCTTCTAACGCCGCCATAGCTTGAAAAGCTTTCTCAAATTTAGGTTTGAGCGTCTCTACGAGCGAGTCTGTAAATCGCATCCGGCTAATATCCAGATACAGCCCTAACCCTTCGTGGTAATAGAGCCACTCTTCGTAACGTTTCCAAAGTGCTTGAGTGTCCACATCTTTACTTACACTTGCAACCATAATGACGCTACCAAATTGTTTCAAAGTGTTCGACCAATCAGCCTACTGTTCTTGCCCACGATAGAAGGAATACAGTATTGCAGGGTATTTAATCCGCGATTACCAGACTTTACCAGGGTAATCTAAGCGATGCGCTAAGTCCATTTTGCGAACTTCCTAGGATTATTGTTATGTTCTGCGATACATCTTTCGCGGAGTTAGGGTTGCAGTTGGGCGGCACAGAGCGCTGAGCCAAGCAATCCCACACGCGGATTTAGCACGACATGCACCGGAATTTGGGCGATCGCTTTACTGACGCGCCCCTTGTCATTAAACGCCTCTAAAAAATCGCCCCGCTGCATCAACACTAGGTTTTTGGCAGCAATGCCGCCTGCAATATAAACTCCCCCGTAAGGCAACAGTTTCAAGGCAAGATTTCCAGCTTCCGCTCCATAGGCGCGCACAAACAAATCCATGGTTTCCTGGCACAAATAATCTTGGTTGTCTTGAGCATGGCGAGAAATTGCTAAAGGCAAATCCACGGTTTTTTCTTCTTTGCCACACTCTTGTTGCCAGGTATTAAAAATTTCAGCCATTTCTGGCGAATCTTCAGCGATGCCCCGACTTCTCATGAACAGGTAGATTGATTCAATCCCCATACCTGATACCACCCGTTCGACCGAGACACGCCCCAAATCATAACGCTCTTTAAGGAAGCGCAAAAGCTGATATTCCAGTTCAGAGCGGGGGGCAAAGTCAGTGTGTCCGCCTTCGGTAGCACACACCCGATAGCCACCCTGATGGGGGATCACATAACCCTGCCCTAGCCCAGTGCCAGCCCCAATGACCGCGATCGCCCCTGTGAGATCAGGCTCACCCGATCGCAAAGTGCATATATCTTCTGGTGGCAATGCCAGCACCCCATAGCCCACGGCAGCAAAATCGTTGATTAGCGACACTTGGGGAATTTGCAAACTTCGCTGCAAATCTTCTGCCTCTAAAACCCAGCCTAAATTCGTCAGCTTTGAAGTGTGCTGAACGACGGGTCCCGCAATGCCGAAGCAGGCGCATTCAGGCAATAGCACTTCACCTATGACATCTTTTGCCCGACTCATAAACAGCCGCACCATTGGCACCAAGTCAGTAAAATTGCGGCTAGGATAAGTTTGCTCATACAGCGTTTTTAAGGAATGCAATCTTGCGGAATCGGTTTGCTCAGCTTGCACTAAACGCAAAATCGTTTTTGTACCGCCAACATCTCCAGCCAGCAAGATTGTCATAGTTACTATCCACTCTGCTCATGTTACGTTTTCAATTTTGCGTTGCTTTGGGCTAAGCGTCATCTCCTTTTTAAAAAACTTGCAATAACTTAAACCGTAGCAGGCACTTTTTCAGGTGGCTTAATTTCGTTAGATAGTGGCTGTCCTTGGGCAAATTCAGTAATGCTTGCCAGGGTGGTTTTGGAGATAGTGCCGATCGCTTCTTGGGTGAAAAACGCTTGGTGCCCCGTCATAATCATGTTTGGAAACGACAGCAGCCGATCGATTTGGTCGTCCTGCATAATCTCAGAGGAGAAATCTTCAAAAAACAGATCAGATTCTTGCTCATACACATCCAAGCCTAGCGCACCGATCTGTTTGGATCTCAACCCTGCAATCACCGCTTCCGTCTCCACCAAACCGCCCCGACTGGTGTTGATGATCATGACACCGGGCTTCATTTGGGCGATCGCGGCTTCGTTGATCAGATAATGATTTTCGGGCGTGAGCGGGCAGTGAAGCGAAATCACATCCGACTGGCTAAATAACTCTGGCAGGGTGACATATTTGCCGCCCAGTTCACTCTCAAACTTTGGATTGGGATATAGATCATAGCCGAGCAGCTTGCAGCCAAAACCCTGACCCATAATTTTGGCAAAAATCTGCCCAATTTTTCCGGTGCCAATAATGCCTACAGTGCGATCGTGTAAATCTACACCCATCAACCCATCCAGGGTGAAATTGTTGTCACGGGTACGGTTATAAGCCCGATGGATTTTGCGATTTAGGCATTGCAGCAGCGCCACAGCGTGTTCTGCCACAGAGTAGGGCGAGTAGACCGTCACTCGCACCACTTTGATACCCAATTCAGCCGCAGCCTTTAAATCTACATTGTTGTATCCGGTGCAGCGCAGTGCAATTAATTGAGTGCCACCCGCTGCCAAAATTTTTAAGGTGTCGGCGGTGGCTTCGTCATTTACAAAAATGCAGACTGCCGCACATCCAGCCGCAAGCGAGGCGGTTGCAGGGTTCAAAGGGGTTTCATGAAAGATCAGTTCATGCCCATTGTCAACGTTAGCATTGGTCAGAAATTGGCGATCGTAGGATTTGGTGCTAAAAACGGCAACTTTCATGACTTAAACCTCTCAGCAAAAAAGCACTGCTTCAAAACTTACCTCATCGGTACATTTTTCGCAGTGTCGCTCGACTCATAGGAACAATAATTGGGTTGTGTTTTAGAAGTGTGGAAATGAGTGAGACGCAAGCAGAGTGTTGGCTTATGTGCTGTCAGCTCACAAAAACACAGCATTTATGGAACTTAAGGCTCTATTCGCACCTGTTTCAGGAGGGTTTATTGTTGTTCTCTAAAAGCCGATGGTGGGATTTGAACCCACGACCGCTCGATTACGAATCGAGTGCTCTACCCCTGAGCCACATCGGCAAATGCTCACTGATTATAACAGGCTTGCTGAGTTAAGGTTATTTACTGCCACGCTTCCCGCCCTTCCAACCTAGTATCGCTGTCGCTAATGACACCAAACCTAATCATCGAAAGATAGCTAAGATATGCTCCAAGTTCTTCACCTTGGGAATGCTAAAACATTTTCAAATGTTCAAGAAAAGGCACACCTTTTAAAGAGGGTTAAGGATTTAAGCAAAATCTCGACCAAAAGGCAGAAGCGCCAGAATCATAAGTTTGAAGTGTTGTTTAGCAAATGGTAATCCAACAATGGTTATGGCGAGAATCATGCCCCAAATTAGGTGAGATAGAGCAATGCCCCACCCAAACAGCACAATCCAAATTAGGTTGAACAAGGTTGCCAAAAGGCTATCAGCTTGTGGTTTTACAACAACTTCTTTGCCAAACGGGGTGAAAGTTGCAATTCCCAGGTTAATGGCTTTGATGCCAAAGGGTATGCCTATGATGGTGGCGCAAATTCCTATTCCACCGATGATGTAGCCAATACCACTCATAAATCCACCAAAAATTAGCCAAATAATGTTTCCGATTAAGCTCATACTAAATTTCCTAGAGACATTGCATTTCCCAACAAATGCGATCGCTCGCCGCAACCAAAACTGGTGCTTTTTAGCATCGCACTTATCTCAATACTATAAGCTGCAAAAATTGTAGTTCACTACAGAAGAGTTGAAGTGCTGTTCTTTTCTATGTCACGATGAGTCATAAACCCCATAAGTAGATGAATATGGCAGATAATTCAGCCAATGAAGCAATGAAATCTCAGCAGCCCAAACCAGTCTCAGCAAAAAATTTGCAGCAGACCGACCCAGAAAAATATGCCCATTTACGAGCAGAAGCGGCTGCGCCCTATCGAGGATTGCGGAGATTTTTTTATGCGTCCTGTGCGGCTTCTGGTGCGATCGGTGGATTCATTTTTGTGATTCAACTACTTGCAGGTCGAGGAGTGGAAAACACCGGGTTGAATCTGGCAGTGCAGGTGGGAGTGGTTGCATTAATGGCTTGGTTTTGGCGGTTGGAAAATCGAGCAGAGCAGAAGGAAACATTAAACCGTGACAAATAGCTTATCGTGCTTAACGATCGCTCTAGAGTACATTTCACCTTTATAATCCTCATCCAAAATTCCTCTCCTGCTTTAGAAGAAGGGCTTCAAGCTTATCTAGCCTCTAGGTACATTTGCTCGGCTAATGTAGCCCCACTTGCCACCCACTTGAACCCGTGCTAATCCTTCGACAAAAAGACCCGCATTATCAAATTTAGGGTTCACAACCAAGGTGCCAACAGGGTTGATATAACCCCATTTACCATCAAGTTGAGTAGCTGCTAAGCTTTGTGAAAAGTTGGTGGCAATCTCAAATTTTGGGGCGATGACAACCTTTCCTGTGGAATTAATGTAGCCCCACTTTTGCTTAATTTGAACGGCTGCTAAGCCTTGTGAAAAATCAGAGGCAAAGTCAAATTGAAGCGAAATGACTGGAGCGCCTTGATGATTGATGTATCCCCAGCGATCGCCCATTCGCACTCTTGCCAAAGACTCAGAAAATTCAAATGCACCATCATAAATGGATTGGATATTAATCGCTTTAGACTTGCCTAAATAGCCCCATCGCTTCCCAACTCGCACTGGCGCAAGTCCTTCAGAAAACTTCCAAGCATCTTCATATTGAGGCGCGATCGCAATCGTTCCAGTTGGATCAATATAGCCATATTTATCACTTATTTTAACAGCCGCCAATTTTTCAGAAAAGCGATCGACTAAGGCAAATTGAGGCGCAATCACCACTTGACCAGACTTGTTAATATAACCGTATTTACTTCCGATTTGCACCGCTGCCAAACCTTCTGAAAAGTTAGAAATTTTGTCAAAGTAAACATTTTTAAGCAGTTCCCCTTTAGTATTTAAGCAACCGTAAACGGAGCCAACTCGCACGATCGCCAATCCTTGAGAAAAAGGAGCCAGGGCACTCATGTTTTCGGTCGCTTTAATCACTATTTTTCCGGTCTTATTAATATATCCATACTTGTTTCCAAGACTGACTAAAGCCAATCCCTCAGAAAAATCTGAAGCACTGTCAAACTGTGGCACAATGCCTTTCGATCCAATCGCCATTTTTGATTGCGTCTACAATTGCTTTTGAGCGCCTGACTTGAGATAAGCAAACACGCTTTTATCGCCAATATCCGGCGGGATTGGTTGAATCACCTTGCGGAAGGCAAATATGCTGAACAAGATCGCCCAAACAACCAATAAGCCTTGCTCAACCGCAGGCGACAGCCAACTAAGCAAATGACCCAACAGCAAAAGGGGCACTAGCGGCGTTAACACTTTGGCTTCTAATCGGTTAAAGCAGGCTGCTTCTTTGAAGAAAATCCCTGTGAGCGCCGCAAAAATAAATCCTACGCCCAAAATAGTCAGCGGATAATTATAAACAGTGAGCGCAAAAGGTTCTGAACTGCCGTGGGCGATCGCCACAGATGCCACCACACCCACCAGCCAAAATGCCTGTAGCGCCTGATGTAGGGGTTTGAGATAAATATGAATCATCCACAAGCTAACACCCAACCCAAGGCAAAAAATCGAATATAACCCACTCACCCAATGCAAACTGGTGAAATTATTGCCTTGCCAAAGGACTAGCCCGGTCGCGATCGCAAAACACACTGCCGCCAGCATCAGCCCACCCCGATAGAGAACCACCTCCCGGCGATCGCTCTCTAAGATAGTGAAATTACCAAACTGTCCTTGATAAACAACGGGATCGGTAGAAGAAAGCATAAGCATTAGGGGCTAGGAGTTAGGGTTTAGGGATTGAATGGCGAGTGGCGAGTGGCGAGTGAAGAGACAGCTAGCTAATAATTTCACCTGACACCTGACCTTCGGAATTCGTCATTCGCACTTCATACTTGACTCAATTTTATCTAACTTCACTTTTATGGGATCTCCGATTTTTAAGTTCAGCAGAGTTTGAGCGCTGCCGCTGTTGATGGCGATTTCTAACCAACCGTGACTACCGATGAGGCTGATGAGTTCTCCGGCTAGGCGATCGCTGTAGGTGAAAGCGGCGAGGATATTTGTGGTGCCGATAATCACCGACCAGGGCTGAAATAAGCTAGTGCCGGGGATGTTGGTAATCAGGTTGCCAAAGTGATCAATGGCTTGGATGCAGCCATGAATCGTGGTTTCTACTTGAAAACAGGGCGGCAACGAAAACTGCACCAGACTTTCGGGAGCGATCGCGGCACCCAGTTCCGCCAACGGTACACCACTGGCAAGATGTGCGCCTACGGGAGCAAAAATATCTCGTCCATGAAAAGTGCTGCTGGGTTCATCCGTGCGCCAAAACTCAGCATTGGTTAATTCGACGGCGGTATAGGCTGAAAATTGATCTAACACGCCGCTAAAAATACCATTGTCAGGACCGACCAAAAATCCCATCGGCTCCCCAAACGGAGTGCTAATGGCGATTCCCACAGCGCGACGTTTGCCGCCCACGCCGGGATCAACGACCGCTACATGAACGGTTCCTAATGGAAAATAGGGAAAGGCTGTCATCAGAGCAAATCTGCCTGAGCCAATATCTTGGGGTGAGATCTGATGAGTAATATCGATCAGCATTATCGTTGGGTTGATCTGCGCGATCGCTCCTTTCATCACACTTACATAGGAATCGCTCAGCCCAAAGTCGCTTAACAACGTGATAATTGACCCATCATTTACGGAGATCATGAAATTTTGGTAACAAAGACTACCGTTCAGCTTTCCTAATACTATAATTAAGAAATACTCATGAATGGTTAAAAGAGAATGTCCATGTTGAACAAAAAACGTCAGGAAAAGGCAACAAAAGCAGCAGAAGCTCATCGCGTTACCCTGCACAAAAACTTGCAGCGCCGTCTAGAAGTTGCCAGAGCTAGTGGAGATGAAAACTTGCTTCGTCAACTAGAAGTTGAAGCTAGCTACATTGGCTTGAATTAACTTTTGCTAGTCACTTTGTTTGCATCTGAATCCTGTGAATACGAATCCTGTGAATACGTTGATGCCTCGTAATCTTACGAGGCATTCACAGTTTAAAGGGATGTGTTAATCTGCCAAGCTAAGCTTAACCATTGTATTCGGAGTCAATTTCAATATCGAGAGTTTCCTCATCAATGCGGACGAAAAGATGATTTGGACGGCAGCATACCTGACAATCTTCAATGTAAGCCTGCTGCATTCCTCCGCTGAGATCAACAAAGGTTGTGTTGGGTTCACCACAATAGGCACAATAAAACTCAGCCGTGTTTTGCATAACGATGAAAATAGTCAAGGACAAATATAGCAGTACCTCGAATGGTTAGGACAAGCAATAGGGCGTAAACCTAGACACACAAACCTCTTTACCCTTAGAACGTGACACCCGCTATAACAGTGCGTTCAGCGATCGCTGAAACATCTCATGAAAACATAGATTGTTAACCACGTTGGTTGTGCAAGGCACTGCGTATTGAAGTTTAAAAGCTAAAAAGCAATTGATGCTGCAAGTGAATACCATCCAGCCCAATCTAGAAGTAAAGCAACCAACATAAGCATAACCCTAAGGCTTTCTGCCTTTAAGTTGCTGTTCAATCATGGGCTGCAATCGTTGGAATTCTTTTTCTAATAGCCTTTTACTATCCTGGGGAGACCCTACTGTAACTTGAGACTGACCCGCGATCGCCCACTGCTGTAGCTGCAATCTACGGTCAGGCGTGATTTTAATGGAAATGCTGTAGGAACACCAATGGGGTTCTTCCCGATCAAACAACATCAACTGGTAGCGCTCTTTTTGGCACAACAAGCGAATAAGTTCTAAATCCTCAGCCTTCTTCAAATCGAGATAATAAGGAATCCAAAGGAATTTAAAGCCAGGGATGTAAACGACGGTTTGCCAAAGTAACAGCGGGTAAGAATAGGGTATGTAGAGAAATTTTGGCTCTATTACATTGTAAAGCTGGTGAATTTGCAGTTTACGGATTAGCCCTTTAGGCAGCACTCTGCCCACAATCGCCAGCGTTTCTTGATGAACCAAAAGAGGCTTAACCAAAATCCTTTCTAGAGGAATCTCCTTGGGAAACATGGGGAGAGGATTCGCCTGACGTAGTTTAGCGGCAGTTGCCTCGCGATCGACGGGCAGCGTTTTGGTGGCTGGCGCGACGGCATGGGTTGGCTGATAGGTTCCATAGGGTTGTCCGATGGTTTTTAAAGCCTGCAAAATTTCCTCAACTGAGCCAGGACGATTTTGTGATGATTTTTCCAAACAACTTAATACCAAAGCTTCCAAGGCATCTGGTAAATTCAAATCAGGCGAAACCTCAGAAAATGTAGCGGGCATCTGCTCACAATGGGCATGAAGCCAATCGAAAGAATTGGAGGTTCTAGGTCGCAGCGGAAATTGCCCGGTGATCATCTGAAACATGACCGTACCAAAACTGTAAATATCCGATCGCGGGTCAAGTTCCTGCTGTCCTTGCCATTGTTCCGGCGCACAGTATTGAGGTGTGCCACCGCCAAACCCATCCGTTTCAGCTTCTCCGGTCATTACCTTCGCAATGCCAAAATCCAAAATTTTTGCGCGTTCGCCGAGCAAGGCATCTGGAATCACCAAAATATTACTGGGCTTGATGTCGCAGTGAATCACCGGATACAGGCGATCGCTGCCTCCTAGCCGAATCCCTTGATGAGCGCACTGCAAACCTAAACAAATTTGTTGACTCAGGTTGAAAAAACGAGCAAGTGGCAAAGGCTGACGCTGCATTACGTCTTTGAGGTTTTGCCGCTCTAGATATTCCATCACATAGAAGGGAATATCTTTTTCATCCACGCCATAATCCGTGACATTCACAATGAAATTGCTGTTTAGCTGGGCGCAGGCTTTGGCTTCTAGTTCAAAGCCTGCGTACATCTCCGGGCTTTTCAGGGTGTGTTCTAAAAACTTGACTGCAACAATGCTGCCCAACCGCATGTCTTGAGCGCGATACACCTGCCCCATTGCACCTTGACCGATTTTTTCAAGCAGCAAATAGCGGTTAATAAGTAAACTTCCGATGCGTCCGATGCGATCGTCATCCATGAAAAAACCAGCGAACAATACCTGTCCTGTTGTAGCTCGGATTGACGCTAAAGCGCCATCTAAACTAGGTTAACGGTTTGTTTCAGCGTGTAATTTGGAAAGACCTGATTCAACTTTGAATCGGTCAGCCCAACATGACGCGCTAACACACTACTAACCACATCGCGAAAATCCGTTGTCACAGGCACATCGCGCCCCTGATAAAGCTGATTTGCCGCCAGTCCGCGCCAGTTGCCATAGATGCCGCCGCGCACCTTGCCGCCCACCGCCCACATGACATTGCCATGTCCGTGATCGGTGCCACCATTGCCGTTTTCCTTAACCGTGCGCCCAAATTCAGACATGACGAGAATGGTAGTGTCGTTGAATCCAGCGCCCAAACCTTGTTGGAGAGCGATTAAGCCTTTGCCCAACTGCTGCAAATTACGGGCAAATTGTCCTTGGCTAGCTCCTTGATTGACGTGCGTATCCCAGCCACCGATCGCCAGAAAAGCGAGTTGCACTCGGTTATCTCGCACCATGATTTTGGCAAGTCGCTGAGCATCGCGGACAAAGCCATTGGCAGACTGAGCGCCATTGTTTGCCGCTTTCATCTCAGTTGCAAGGTCACTCATCAACGCTTGACGCGCTGCCCGCGACTCTTTATAGGCTTGTCCCAGTTCGTCATTGCGGTCATAGAGGCGATCGAACGCCGCAGCCACTTGAGGGCGATCGATCGGCAGGGGGTTATCGGCAGCACGACCCGATGCGAGGGTTGCCACAGGCATTTTGCCCGTCAAAATCCGAGGAGTGGTGTTGCCCACATTGATCGCCTGGATGGGGTTTCGTCCCGTATTTAGGCTTGCCAGTAGGCGATTCATCCAGCCCTCTTGAGTCGATTTTGTGCCCGGAGTGCCGCTTTCCATGTAGTCTTGTGCGTCGAAGTGCGATCGCGTTGCGTTAGGTAATCCGCAGGCAGGCACAAACGCCAGTTTCTTCGCGTTCCACAATGGCATCAGGTCGGTTAAGGCTGGATGCAAGCCAAATTGCCCATCTAAATCTAACGCGCCACCTGTCTTTCCAGGCTGCGGAATAGCAATTTTAGGACGGTTCTCGTAATACGCCGCTTCCCTGTAGGGAACCACCACGTTGAGTCCATCAGCGGCTCCCCGCAGGAAAATGACAATCAAACGCTTTGGGTTGGCAGTTTGGGCATTGGTTCTGGCAAACCAACCGTGACCACCCACTGCGACCAGGGAGGAAGCTGTGAGAAGACCAGCGTGTTGAATAAATTGGCGACGGTGCATAGGAGTTAGGGGTTTTGAGTTTTGAGTTCTGAGTTCTGAGTTTTGAGTTTTGAGTTGGGGCTTTGTTTACACTCCGCACTCCGCACTCCGTACTTTGCTTTTAGCGGCGCATAAATTCTGGGCTGCCGAGAATGATGGCGGTGCGGAGTTGGGGCGGGCTGGATGCGATCGCCTGTTGGGTTTGGGTAGAAAAGCGATCGCCGACTGTTTGGGCTAGTTGAACTGCATTGACTGACTGGGATGGTAGTTTGCTAAAAGTGGTAGCAAAGCTGAGGCGGCGAGTCATGCCGTCAGGGTTTAGCCATGCTGCTTGCGTATTTTTATAGCCATCGGGAGTTTGGCAGCCAAACAGTGGCATTCCCAATTGTTGAAGCACGTTTTGCACAACCACAGGGCTGCTCACTTCACTGCCTGTTGCCCGGTAAGCAGACACCACATACTGATAGGGCGTTTTGAACTTGGCGTTGTAGTGCTTGCTATCCATAAATTCCGCGCTGCGAAACAAGGTGCTTAACACTTCGCGAATGTTGCCATCGGTTGCCGTAAACCGCTGAGCCATTTTGTCTACTAAAGCTTTTGGCGGTTGGTCTGCAACAAAGTACTGTGCCAATTTATAGCTAATCCGGCGAGCGGTGGCAGGATGTTTCGCCAAAATGTCAAACGCTTGCTCAACCTCGGCAATACCGCTGCCTTTGATCGTCCGTCCTAAAAATACTTTGTCGCTAAAGTCGTGCCGTTTGGCATCAAAGTAGAAGCCATTATCGTTGTCTGTTGCCTGGGCTACGGGTTGAACGGTGCGGCGAAAGCCCCATCCCGTCAGAATTTTTGCCAACGCAATTACATCCTGCTGGGTGTAGCCGCCATCTACACCAAGGGTATGCAGTTCCAGTAATTCACGGGCGTAGTTTTCGTTCAAACCTTGAAATCTACCGCGTGCCCCAGGACTTTTTGGGTCAGTATTTTGCCAGTTATCTAAATAAAACAACATGGCAGGATGACGCGCCGTGGCTTCGAGCAAATCGCGAAAGCGACCCATCGTGTTGGGACGAATGGCTTTTTGCTCGTAAGCACCAACCCAGACGCGGGTGAGTCCTTTGCCAGAGAACACATTAAAGTGATTAAACCAAAAGTCCACCATGCTTTCTTGCAGTTGGCGATCGCTCTCTGTTGCCCGCAGTAACCGTGCTTCTACCGCCTGCTGCATCGTGGTTCTGGCAAACTGCTGATTGGGTTTCTGTTGCGCTTGTTTCACCTGACCTTGACCCACGGGTCGAAACTGTTGTGCCAGTGCCACCGGACTCATGCTTAGGGTATTCAGTTGGGCAAGTTGTTTGGTGAGTGCAGGTGTCTCAGGCATGGATTCTGGACTTAACTGCTGCTGAATGTAGCGATCGATGCCCATCGCCTCTACTTTTTGAATATCTCCGGGGCGCATTCCCAAGCTTAACCGATTCAAAACATGAATAATTTTAGAATTGGCAGGTGTGGCTGAATCCACAGGGACGCTCATGCCAACCCACAAAACCACCGTCAAAACCCAAGCGCGCGATCGCAGTTTCATTTCAGTACCGCCAGCGAAGAATGCTTCTGTATATGTAGTGTTAGACCATGCTCTCAGCGATAGGGTTCAACTAAGACGCTCCTAACTCCCTACAAACCTGCGCCCATGCCTCTTCCGCGTCCGGGTTTTCCCTGTCGCATCAACTCAGTCAATTTTTGTCGTTGCTCCACAGTCAACACATTGCGAATCGCCAACATACTCTCCATTCGAGTATCCGCCAGCGTTTGCTGCATGGTTTGGACTTGATTAAATTTCTGCCGGATTTGCTCAGAGGGCGCATCGCCTGAAGCCATCAGATCTTTTAATGCCTGCTGCGCTTGCTTAACGGACTGTCGCTGTTGGGTCAAACGGTCTTGATATTGCCGACGGATCGCCTGAATTTTTTGAATTTGCTCTTTGTTCAGGTTTAGCTCTTGGAGCCAATTTTCTTTTCTTTGTGGACGCGATCGCCGTGGCGATTGGAGATCAGCTTGAGCTAGCGTAATAGAAGCTGATGTGGAAATAGGCAGAGCAATCGCGCTCCCCAAGGACAACAACAGCGCAATAATTACAGGAACAGAACGGTAAGACATAGGACAATAAAACGCAAAAACTAGTTTAAAGTTGAATTTTCGGTGACAGGAAAAAGATCGCCTTCTGAAACAGATTGTTCCGCGATCGAATCGTCCCAAGTGCTTTCAATGAAATTTTGCAGTTCAGCTACTTCAGCGGCGCTAGGCTGAGAGACTGGAGCGAAGGGGCGATGGCTGACGACCACTGCCACTAACCCCGCTGCGATCGCCGAAGGGACTGCCCACAGAATTCGTGATTGAACCCGCGCGGTAGAACGATTTGTTGAAATAACCGTCAGTCGCGGTTGGGGCGTAGACGCGATCGCAGACATCAATTGATCTTCTAGGTCAGGATTTGCCGCAGGCACCACGGGCTGATGCCGCTTTAAAAACTCGGTTAGTTTTAAGTCATCTTCTGAAAATCTACTCATAGCTGAACTCCTTCATGGTCAAGAAACTTACGCACCGCAGCGCGAGCGTGGAATAGTCGAGATTTCACCGTCCCCACTGGAATCCCCAAAATCTCAGCAATGTCTTTTTGGGGCAGTTCTTCTAAATCGTGTAACACCAAAACAGTTCGGTGATCAGCGCTCAGTTGGTTTAACCCGCGCTGAACCAAATCTTGATAGTGCAGATGCATCACATCGGGTGATTCTTGCCGCATGGGAGCCTGCTTCGTTAGCTCTTGCAGTTGAGTTCGCCCTCTGGCTGCGGCTTGCCGATAATCTGATGCTACATTCCACGCAATCCGATATAGCCAGGTCGAAAACTTGGCAGTTTGGCGAAATTTGGGCAACCCCCTCCAAGCGCGCAAAAAAACATCTTGTACCAGATCATCCAGCACACTCACATCACATAGCTGATACAGAATGGTTCTGACCCGCTTTTCATGACGACGATATAACAGCCGAAAGCTTTGTGTATCACCCTGAAGGCTTTGCTGCACGAGATGACTATCATCACTTTCGGGTACGCTTTCATGAAACGCCGTTGACACTATTAACCCCTGCAAAACACTCCTCCATCAAATTTGGAGTTACGTCTATTAGACCTGTTCACACCCAAAAAGGTTCAGATGATGAATGGCGGGGTGTGGCGTACACATTACACATTCTTTTGTAAAGAATTTAGCCATTCTTAAAATCCTGTGCAGAATGTACTTGCAACCGGGATGGTTCTGGCTGATTGCAAAGCTGGAACTAGGGCGATCGCATCTCTCCACACGTTTGGTTTTTGAAACGCATTGAAAGCACTTTTTTCGGCTTATAAAGTATCCAGGCAGCGACGACTACCCGCGATCGCCGTGGGGGTTCTGGCAGCGATCGCCCAATCTGAAGTTGCCCTCGCCCAACCGCAAATTGCGCCGCCGCCCCCGCCCTCTAGTTTGGTGCAACCGCCACCGCCCAGCCTTGTGCAGCCTGCAC
>Ga0163155_10003614_pt1 | contig 16554 bp, 15 predicted proteins | sample OliLakLV19SP4G1_FD_148611 | JGI IMG/M metagenome (GOLD analysis project Ga0163155, IMG submission 148611) | Freshwater microbial mat bacterial communities from Lake Vanda, McMurdo Dry Valleys, Antarctica - Oligotrophic Lake LV.19.SP4.G1 | ecosystem: Environmental > Aquatic > Freshwater > Lake >... | reverse complement strand
GGCCACAGCACCGCGCCGCCCCGGTGCTGTGGCCCGTGCCCAGATCGCGGCGGCAGGCCCTGTCATGGTGCCCGATCCGGTTGCAGTAAGGCCCCCAGCGGCGGTGGCGCGACCGGCCTCTCAAATGGCTCCAGTGGAGGTGGCTCCGGTGCTGATGGCTCCAGTTCTCGGCCCGAACGTTCAGATGGCCAAAGTTCGCACCGTTGACGCCGCGATCGATGCGATGCCGCTGTCACAGTCACAGTCACAAAGCGCGCATGATCCACTGCCGTCGGATGCCAAGGTGGCCGTTCGTCGACCGCCACTCGCTCCACCGGTGTCGGTTGCCGCGCCGCTGCCAGCCGCGCCGCTGCCTGCTACACTGGCGGTGATCGCGCGTCCGCCGTCGTCGCTCAACCAGCAGCACCTGTCACTGGCCAGCGCCGCGGGGGCATCCCAATCTTCCGGCGACAACACGGCGCCTCTCGCCCCCAGCTATCGGCTGAACGGCCCCTCGATGCCGATTGCTGCCGTGACGTCGGCCGGCACTGGTGGCTACGACATCCAAATCGGAGCCCTTGCCACCGCCGAAGACGCTGACCGGCTGTTAGCCCAGGCCCAAGCCAAATCCGGTTCGGTCCTTGCCGGACGCGCCCCCGTGCGAAAACCAGCACTGGTCAACGGCCGGACGTTTCAGCGCGCCCGGTTCACCGGCTTTGATCAGATCAGCGCGGCCAACGCCTGCGCCGAACTCGCACGCCGACAGTTTTCGTGCCTCGTCATGAAGGCGGAGTAGCCCGTTGAGCGTCTGAGCGTGTCGGCTCGGGCTTCCTGCTGTCCCCGGCCTCGATGCGGTCGAGGAACCGCAGTGTCCGATCGAACACGCCAGCCCGCCAGCGCAGCGGTCGCGCGTAGGCCAGCATCACGCCGAGGTGCCCCACGCCATACGAGACGTGCTGGACGTTTGCTCCGCGTGCGACCAGAGCCTGAGCAAACTGCGTGGAGGCATCTGGCGTCACAACCGTATCGTCGGACCCGTGGAGGAGCAGCGCCGAAAGCGGAGCTTTCAGTTTGGCCGCCTGCACCGTTGGCCGCGTGGCGTCGGGATTGCCGACGGCCGGTGCAAAGATATCCTTCGTGGTCGGCCACGCGGTTGGATCGAATGCGTAGGGTCCCGCCAGACCAATGAAACCGGCGGGCGCTCGTGCCTCTGGCGCAAACTGCGCCCGGTAGCGGGGATCGAGCGCAATCAATGCGCCAATGTGCGCTCCGGCCGAATGGCCCATGACCACGATTGGTCGGCGTGTGATGCTGCCGGCGCGGCCGCTGCGCGCACCAGTGGCGCCGCTGCCGATCGTGCGAGCGACCCAACCGTAGGCCATGGCAGCATCCTCGACGAACGCCGGGAATTGAACCTGTGGATACAACCGGTAGTCTGCGATGACCGTGGTGTACCCGCGGCTGGCGAAGGCGGATCCGAGAAATGCGTAAAGGCCGCGATCCCCACTCACCCAGCCGCCGCCGTAGTAGAACACGATAATGGTCTGCCGCTGCGGCCGGCCTGGCTCGGGTTCGTACACGTCGAGTTGGTGACGGCTCGCCGGGCCGTAGGCGATCGATGAGCGGACGCTAGCGCCGCTTTCAGCAACGAGGCCGCTGATGAACGCAAGCGGCGATGGGTTGAACCCGGTCTGACCGGCAGAAGCAGAACGCATGGATGAAGCCCAAAACAGAAGCGCGCCGAGCGCAAAGATAACCGGCGATGTCGCAGACAGCGGTTTGCGCAAGGGGCGACTCCAGGTCAAAGTTCTGGCATCGGGACGTTCACGACCAACGCTGCGGCCGAGTGAACGAACCTTCCTGATCGAGGCGGCAGTTGAAGGGCTACGCATCAGAGGCGGAAAAGTCTCACGGCGGCGACACTTTGAGACGTGCCTCGTGCCGCCGGTTGTCGCGCATCCGCCACAGCTGCCGCAGCGGCTTCAACTCACCAAGATCGGCGCGACATGGAGATAGACCGGATCGTCCCAGTGGCGGATGATGAAGGCGGCGACATCGGCCCGCGCAATCGAGCCGGACACGGGAGTACTGTTAGTCCCCGGTCCCGTTGCGATGGCTTTCCATACTCCGCTGGGCTGGTTGGTCAGGAAGCCCGGTCGTAGGAGTGTCCATTCCAATCCAGACCGCCGGACAATCATCTCCTGCACGTCCTTGTCGTCGTAGATCCGGCGGAGAGATAACTCGAACGCCGCCCGATAGAGCGGCGACATGCGGTCCCGGCTATCGCCGCTGCCAAGGCCGGTGACAACGATCAGGCGTTTTGGACCTGCCGTCGACATGGCATCGACGAGCACGCGGGTGGCCGTGGAAAACAAGGTAGTGCCAGACAGCACCGTCGTGGGGTTTAGCGCCACGCCCAGCGATTGGATGACCGCGTCGCAGCCAGCCAGGGCCGCTGTCACCGCCGCAGCGTCGAGCGCATCGCCGTCGACCTTTTCCAGGAACGCATCGTCGATGTCGATCTTACTGGCCGAGCGGGCGAACGCGCGCACCGCGTGACCGCTGGCGAGCGCGGCCTTTACGGTTTCGAGCCCGATGCCGCTCGACGCACCGATGATCAAAAAGCGGGCCATTGGATCGTCTCCTCGTTGCCAAAGGGTTACGGCAACTGCGTTCGACCCGACCCGTCAGTGCAAAAGTTTCGACAGGGCCGCATGCCCGTACGCCCAATACAGCGATGTCAGCACAACGGTGGCGGCGATCAAGGCGGGTGCGCTGTACCAACCACGGATCGCGGCGAACGCGTCGATGCGTGTTCGCGGCTCATCGATATCGAGCGCGAACGATTGGAGCCGCTCCTGCACGGACTCGCGCAGGATGTGCGACAGGATGGGCGCGGAGAGCTTCCACGCCCGGCGGGCCAACAAGGCCGACATTCCGCTGACGGTCGGGTCGTCAATCCAGAATGTCGCCACGGTGCGGTTGGCGGCCGGATCGAATGAAATGCGCACAAAGATGGCGTAGCCAGCGGGCAGATACGTGACGGCCTTGGCGCGGATCCGCTCGGCCAGCTCGAGCTTGAGGCCGTCGAGATCGCGATAGAGCTGGGTCCGCACAGGGTCCAGTGCGAGGTCTATTCCAGGTTGTAGAGCGCGCAACGTTCCCGTCAGTCTGATCTTCATAATGCGCATGGGTCCCTCCAACAGATCAGCCACTTGCATACGAAAAGGGCGCGGCTCTGTCAGCCACGCCCTTAACGTTGAAATATTTCGGTCGGCTCGGCGTTACTTTAGCGGCGCTTCTTCGTGACCAAGCTTCATGCGGACACCGAGTGTCACGTGGATTGCTCCACCACCAAGCCGCGAGTTGTTATGTCAGCGCTAGTCTACCGGCGTCCCACCTTAATTCAGGTCCAATCCGATCTTCACGCTGGTTGTCCAAGCCGAGTTGTCTGTGAAATCTCCGCCGTTGACCGTTGTCGCATCGCCAATATCGGTATAGCGGCCTGCTATCGTCACGGTGGCCCGGTCGTGCTTGATCGTAGTTCCCAACGTGTACCGGATGAAACCGTCGGCCGGGTTGAGGTTACCGGTCCGACTGCCGGTTTCCGCCTCGTAGCCCAGCGCGCCAAAAACAGACACGTTCTTGGTAATCGCCTGGCCGATGCCGAGGCTGTATGTGATGCGGTCATCTTCAAAGAAGGCCAGTGGGAAGCCCGTATTGAATGAGGCAAACAGCGGCGGGTTGACAACGAATTGGCTCCACGGCACCCATCGTACCGACCCAAAGAGTACAGTCGTAGGCGTGATCCCGGTTCGCAATTCCAGCGCGAGTGATTCCGGCGTATCGAGCGACGACTCACTTTGCCTAAGAGTTCTCCCCGGGGCGCGGGACGTTTCCGTCGTATCAAGCGAATGCTTAATCTCAGACGTGTAGGTCAGGGAGGCACGCATGCCAAGGTCCGGCCGCTCCCAGGCTGTGCCGATGAGGTAGCCGTAGCCGAATTCGGATTCCGCGTTGACACTGTATCCGGCCACGCCAGGTACCGTTGCCGAAGCCCGAATATACTGTGCGCGTGGCCCGCCGTAGACACTAAACTGCCCGCCGAAAGCGGAGCTAGGCTCGGCGATGTTGTACTGCAAGATTCCCGTTAACGCACGCGTGACGAGATCAGCCTCGGTGCCAGCCGCGAAATACCCCGTACCTGTCGGATAGGTTACATTCGTGCCGTACGGCTCGTCGTAAATAATTGCATAGGATAGATTTTTGTTGATGTCGTCTTTGTAGGCAAAAGCGACGTTATTAAAATCTGGACCGATGCTGCCTGAATCCCGGCCGGGCGTCAAAGTCGTTCCCACGCCGGAAACATCCGGCTGGATGTAACTCGCCGTGAACTCCACATACCGTCCCTGTTGAAACAGCACACCGACCGACTGGTCTGACCGCTCGACACCACCGGCATGCGCCGCACCACCCAACGCCAATAAGGCGAGGCCCCCGATTGCGAGATGTTTCACTGCACCCTCCTCCACACTTGATATTGTTGATTTTGTTTCGCTACTCCGCTCGAACCTTGAGCGAAGATTAACCCTAGGTGGCCTTATCTATTGCCCTCAAGACCGTCGAAACAGCATGACCATTTTTGTAGTTGAGGTTCCCCGGGTACCTGCGTCCCACAGTGCTCATCTTCTGGGCGTTCGCCTCTCGCGCACCTGCATCAATTATGACCACTACTTGACACGCGTAGGTGGGGTTGACGCAAGCGTCACGTGCAGTTTGCTGCCTCTTGACACGCACTATGACTCGCCGATGTGGCCAAATCGCCACCTGTTGGTTTGCCGGACCAGCAGGTGGGGACCCGAAGGCGGGCACAAAAAAATCCGCTGCGTCTCGGCAGCGGATTTGATCAGATCGCAGCACTGAAACCGGCTCAATTCAAGCCGCCGTCAACTTCTTGAACGCGGCCGAGACCGTGTGGCGGACCTTGTGCCAGCCCTTTGAACCTTCGCTGGTCATCCAGTTCATCTGCAGAGAGCGGCGCGGGCCGTCGAACGGATGGTGGCCGTGCCAGGAGTTGTCGGCGCGCTTGAAGATCAGCAGAGTGCCATTATCCGGCGGCACCTCGGCAACGAAATCCTCGACGTCGCGGCCGTTGTTCAAGATGCGCAGGCGGCCACCTAGCTGCTGCCAGTTCTGGTTGAGATAGAGCAGGACCGTGATGATCTTGTCCTTGCTGTCGGTGTGGATCTGCCCGTCTTTGGCCCGCGTGTAGGCGCGCAGCGAGTACATTTTCGGCTTTTCGGCAAGATCGACATCGAACTTCTCGGCGACGAGGCGCTCGAACTCTGGGCTGTCGAGTTCGGCGATGACGTCCTTGATCGCCATGCCAGCATCAAGGCTCTCGATCGGGAACGATCCGCCAGCCTTGATGTCGGGATAGGTGTCGTTGACCTTTGCAACGGTCTCTGGCGACAAGAACCCAGGGACGATCGTGTACGCGAAAGGCTGCATTTCGACCTTGGCGGCGCGCAGCATGTCGAGGTTCAAGTGCGGCATCGGTTCGGTCCCCGTTGGCGAATGGGCATTGGTGCAGTCTGATATTGCAAGGTCGGTTGTGGCAGCAGCCTTAGGGCTTCCAGCGCGCACGAATTTCATCGGCAATCATAGCGGCGGAATCGACAGGCGGATACGTCCACGATCCGATCTCGGGCGTTTTACCGGGCTGTGCGAATTGAGTGGGGTCGCCAAACGTATCCGGGAGCGGCCGTGTCGCGCCAGCCGCCGTAAGGCCGGCATGGAAGCGGGCAAACTTCGGCGAGCCACCCGATGGCGTGAAGACGTAGACCGGCTTGCCTGTGGCGCACGCCTCTCCACACATGTTGACGCTGTCTGCGGTGACGACGAGGACATCGGCGTTGGCCAGAAACTGCGCGTAGGGGTTGGCGCCACGGCCATCCCAGATGATGCGGGGCCGACCGGTGGTGGCGCGCTCGACGGCCTTGATCAGCCGCTGATGTGTGCGCCGCGACGGTGTCACCAGGAAACTTGCGCCGCGTGCGCCAAGCGAAGCCAGCGCGGTTTCAAAGCGGCGGTCATCGGCCTCAGTGAATGCATAAACGCCGTTCTTGCCGCCAAGTATGACGGTCACGCGGGGCCCGGGCAGTGTGGCAATGTCGGTGGGAATGTCGCTGCGGAGGTCTGCGAGGCGTGTGTTTGAGAAACTGTGCGGTGCGGTCAGAGTGGTGATCACGTTGGCGCCGCGGCGGCGGTCGTGTTCGGGCACCCAGATCAAATCCGCGGTGCCCGGCCCGGTCTTGGGGTCCTGCAGAACCACGGTAAATACCTTGCCGCCCGAGCGCTTTTTCAGGGCGCGAACATAAGGGATGCTGGCCCGGCCTGTGGCCAAGGCAATATCCGGCCATGGCGGCGCAAACAACGTGCCCGGCTCGCCGAACCGCTCGGCTGGCGCAACGGGCCCCCAGGGCGCTGCCAGTGCCCACACACCGCTTGGGGTGACTTTTTTCATGACATAGTCGATGCCCAGGGCGTCGGCGACGCCACGGACTTGAACATCCATCCCGGCCTTACCGTCGGTGATCAGCCACGCGCGCGCCCCGGCTTGACGGGACGGCTCGCACGCAGTTTCACGAGGAATCGATCGGGTCATGCTCGAACCATCTGCCATGGCGCCGGTTTGGCTGCTCCAGCGCCGATGGTCGAGAGCCCACTGCGCCGCAGGTGTGCGTTACGCCTTGACCATCTGCCACAGAGAGTGATGAGCCCGCGATGACACCCCGCCTCGATGCGATCGACTGGCGTATCCTAAAGGAACTGCAGTCAGACGGCAGTATAACCAACGTCGCGCTTGCCGAGCGCGTCGGACTGTCGCCACCGCCGTGCCTGCGCCGCGTGCGCGCACTCGAAGAGGCGGGGCTGATCGCGGGCTATACCGCCTTGCTCGACGAGCGCGGCCTGGGCTTTCCCCTTGAAGCCTTTGCGCTGGTGCGGCTGCACAGCCAAGCGGAGGCCGATCTGCGCGGATTTGAAGATCGCGTGCTGGCTTGGCCGCTGGTTCGCGAAGCCCATATGCTATCGGGGGAAAGCGACTACATTCTACGGTGCGTGGCCCCGACTTTGGAGGCCTTCCAAGATTTCGTATTGCGCGAGTTGACCGCCGCGCCGAACGTCGCAAGCGTTAAGACGCACGTCACGATCCGCCGTGCGAAACGGGAACCGGGGGTTCCGGTGTCACTTGCGCCAGCCAAAGCCGCGCCGGGCGGTGACGGCTGACGATCAGCGCTTCGGCTTGCGGACCGGGAGCGGAATGCCAGCATCGCCGGCAGCTACTCCAGGTGCTGCGGCCGGATCAGCCGCCGGATCGTCGCCAGCCGATGGCAAGGCGCCCGACGGTGCGGCCGACCCCGGCGCTGCTGCCAGCGGAGCGGCTACTTGCGCCGCCGTTGCCTGAGCCTGCGTTTGAACCTGTGACGCGAGCGGTTGCAGTTGGCCGTTGACCCTGACGCCTTGGACGGGCGTTGCCGCCGCTGGTAAGCCGTTCGACGGCAGAGGGATTACGCTCGATCCCGATGCGGCACCACCGGTCGATGGAGCGGCGTTGGCCGCTGCCGACTGCGGTTGTGCACGCTCGGCCTCTTTCGCGGCTTTGGTCTCCCGCTCGATCCGGCGCCAGTTGGCCACAGCCGCGTTGTGATCTTTCAACGTTTCGGAAAACGTGTGGCCGCCGGTGCCATCGGCCACGAAATAAAGGTCGTTCGACTGCGCCGGGTTCAGTACGGCGGCAATTGCTTCGCGACCGACGTTGGCGATCGGTGTCGGGGGCAATCCATCGATGTGATAGGTGTTATAAGCGGTCTTTTGATCGATGTCCGAGCGGTAGATCGGGCGGCCCATCGGTCCGGCGCCAAGAGTGATGCCATAGATGATCGTCGGATCGGACTGCAGACGCATATTGCGGCGGAGGCGGTTGACGAACACAGCCGCGACCTTGGGCCGCTCGTCCGCTTTTCCGGTTTCCTTCTCGACCACGGAGGCGAGGATCAGCGCCTGTTGCGGCGTCTGGATCGGCAGGTTGGGTTGCCGCTTTTCCCACTCCTGAGCCAGCACGCGTTGCAATTCAGCCGACATCCGATCGATTAGGTCCTGGCGCTGGGTGCCGCGCTGGATGACCATGGTATCTGGCAGCAAGCTGCCCTCTACGGGAATGCCCGCGATGTCTCCCGACAACAGCTCGTTTGCTTTGAGCCGCTCGACGATTTGGAAGCTCGTCAGACCCTCCGGCACCGTAATCTTGAGCAGCGCGCTTTTGCCCTCGATCAGCAGGTCGGCGATCTCGCGCATGCTGGCGCCGGGCTTGAACTCGTAGACGCCAGCCTTCAGGTCGCCGCCCTTCTTTCCGGTGCCTGTGATGCGGCTGGAGATCATCATCGCCATGAATGTCCAGCGGTTGGCGATGACGCCATCCCGCTCGAGCCGTTCGGCAATGTCGCTCGAGCCTTCGCCGCGCGGCACGACGAACGACTTGGACGACTTCAGCGGACCTGGAAAATCGAAGCTCGAAATCAGCCACACGGTGCCAAGCATAGTGGCTGCAAAAATGGTAAAAATCGCGCTGCCGAGGCGAACAAACCGTGGTTCTTTACGCTGGCTGCGGAGCGCTTTGCGCGCGCGCCGGGCAACGCGTTCGGGCTCGGCGGCGACTGCGGGGCTGGCCGATGGCCGCCCGGATGGTGGCTTCTTGCCGGGTTGCGTGGTGCCGTTCGCGGGCGCGTTAGCAGACGATCCACGCGGCGCTGCTTGGCCGAGCGCCAACGCCTGGACCTCGGCGCGCGCCAGATCCTTGAGATCGCGGGCTTTCACATCGCGCAGGTCTTTGTGAGCCGCCATTTGATCCGTTTTAAGTGAGGTTGACGACCGAGATCCGAGTCGTTCGTTCGCACGAACGGCTCACCCTTAACTTCGACTGAGTCTCAAGTCGGAATATGGCAAAAGGGCGTTGTCGACGCGTCGACGGTCAACGTTGCGGGCAGCCGGTTCATGCCAAATGATCGCAATTCCGACGCGCTCGGACGCCTTTCAACCGTGTCCCCGCGTCCCAGTGTATCCGGGCTGCGCGTTATGTTCCAAGAATTCGATGATCGCGGACGCGATGTCGGTACCGGTCGCCTGTTCGATGCCCTCGAGACCGGGCGATGAATTGACCTCCAGGACCATCGGCCCGCGGTCGGATCGCAACAGGTCGACACCGCAGACATTGAGGCCGAGTGCGGCCGCCGCGCGGATGGCGGTATCATGTTCGGCGGCGGTGAGTTCGGCAGCCTCGGCGCGGCCGCCACGATGCAAGTTCGATCGGAATTCGCCCGATTTGCCGGTGCGGCGCATGGCTGCGACAACTCGGCCGCCAATCACGAAGGCACGGACGTCGGTGGCATTCGACTCGCGCACGAACTCTTGCACCATGATGTCGACGTTGGCCGCGCTGAACGCCTCGATGATCGATTTCGCCGAGGCCTCGGTCTCGGCCAGGATCACGCCCATGCCTTGCGTGCCTTCGAGCAGCTTGATGACGACCGGCGCGCCGCCGACTTCGGCGATGACCTCCTCGGCCCGGCGCGGATCGTTGGCAAACGCCGTCGTCGGCAACCCGATACCAGCCCGCGCCAGCAACTGCAGGGCGCGGAGTTTGTCGCGGGCGCGTCCGATGGCGACGCTCTCGTTCAGCGAATACACGCCCTGCATCTCGAACTGGCGCAGGACCGCCAAGCCATAATGCGTGACCGACGCGCCGATCCGCGGGATCACCGCGTCGAACCGGGGCAATTCCTTGCCGCCAAACCGCAAGACGGTGCGGTTCGACGTGATGTTCATGTGAACTTTGAGCGTGTTCACGACATCGACGGAATGATCTCGTTCGAGGGCGGCCTCGACGATGCGGCGGTGGGAATAGAGGCTGGCGTTGCGTGCGAGCATAACGAAGCGCATGTCGGCTCCTTGGCCGGGCTCAGGCTCGGGCTCTGGCTCAGACTCTGGCTCAGGCTCTGGCGGCGGCGTTTAGTCCAATGCAATCGCTCCGGGAAGCCGGTGTCTGAACGTCTCCCGAGGTAATAGCAAGGCGTTGCGGGTTGAACACGGTCACTGAGATAAACGACGCAACACGTCTCGGCTGAACGCTTTAACCTTTCAACGGCAACAATCCATCGGTTCGCTCGGCGAGGGCGCGCGCTTGCGCAACGCAAACGGCTCAGAAGCGGGACGGGCCGTAAACCGCTCGCGCAGTCCGCCATGTGTTCGCGTAAGCGTCCACGGTCTCTTCGATGGGCTCGCCGTACCCGCCGCCAATGAGCGTGGTGAGGGCAACGCCAGCCCGGCGGCAGGCCAGCATCACCATGCGGTCGCGGGCGATCAGCCCGTCGTGGGTGACGGCGAGGCGGCCAAGGCGGTCGGAGGCGAGCGGGTCGACGCCAGCGATGTAGAAAACGATATCAGGACGCGTCGCGAGCGCGGCATCGAGGGCCTCGCGGCAGGCCGACAAATAGCCGTTGTCGGTGGTCCGGTCTGGCAGGCCGATGTCGAGGTCAGACGGCGGCTTGTCGAACGGGTAGTTGTTCTCGCCGTGCACGCTGACGACGAACACGCGCGGCTCGTCGCGCAGGATGGTGGCGTTGCCATCGCCGTGGTGCACGTCGAGATCGAGGATCGCCGCGCGTTCGATTTTGCCCTCCGCGAGCAGCGTCGAACTGGCCACGGCACAGTCGTTGAACACGCAAAAACCGGCCCCGGTTTCGCGGTGGGCGTGATGCGTTCCACCCGCGAGTTGGCCGGAAAAGCCTGTGGTCAGACAATCCCGGGCGGCGGCCATCGTTCCGCCGACGGTGGCGAGTGCGCGGGCAAGCAGGACCGGGCTCCAAGGCAGGCCGATCCGGGCCTCGATATCGCGCGGCAGTCGGCCTTCGAAGACGGCTGAGATGTAGTCGGCGTCATGAACGCAAGCGACCAGAGCCGCCGTTGCCAGTGGGGACGCGATGAGTTGGCTCGGGTTCAAGATACCATCGGCCAACACGGAATGTTTCAGTCGCAGATATTTATCGGCCGGAAAGCGATGACCCGGCGGCAATGGGAGCGGAGGCGTATCGGGATAGTAGACGGTGAACGGCATGAGGTTAGGCACCGCACGGGTTATGCGGAGACGGGTTCGGCGGCACGCGAATTACGCGCCGCGCGGCACGGTTGACCTAACGCAAGGCGACGACCCGCGTCACGCGATGGTTCGAGGACGCTCACCGCCCCCGACCGGGCGTTTGGCTGGGGTCGGCCACCGGCTGGACCTTAGGCGCCAATGCCGCCGTGCCGGCCGATCTTGCCCCCGAAAGTTCGACCGTCGTCAGCTGGCAGTTCTTGTCGCGATCGGCGAGTTCGAACACGCGGTTGGGGCGTTCGACGAACTCAGCCCGGTCGACCTTGCCGTCGCCGTTGCGGTCGTAATAGCCAAAGTCGACCGTCTCGAACATCCGGTCAACCTTGACGATGGCGACCCAGTCCTCGCGCGTCAGCCAGCCTTTGCGGCCCGTGTCGCCAATGTCGGACAACTCCGAGGCGTAGGCTTTCCACTCGTCGCAATTCACCGTGCCGTCTTTGTTGCGGTCCCAGTTTCCAGCCGCCAGCAGAAACGTGCGGTCGACGTCGGACGGTCCGCCAGACAACGTCGACATCATCGAGTTTGAGCAGCCAGCGAGGATGCCAGCGCAGGCCGCCAGCAACAGCCACGGCGAGCCTGGATGCTGGCGCGCGAGACGGCTGCGGCGCAGGTGCCCGTTGTGATGATGACCCATGTGGCGCGATTCTCCCTGACGTTTGCGCTACGAACGAACCGTGGCGCCCGCGCGGCGCCGAGCAGCCACGTGGCGAAAAGTGTTGTTTTCAATGCTGACGGCGAACACGTATCAACGGTTGGCTGGCGCATCGCCGCCCAACGGTGCGCCGATTTTGGCATCGGCGCAAACAACGGCTTCGGTGAACATCGCGGCGACGAACGCACGCAACGGGCCATCGGCCGCGGTGAAAGGCTCGATTGCCGCGATGGCCGCTTCCATGTGGCGGCGTACTTCCAAGCGGGCCGGCTCGAGCCCGAGAACGGTGGCGACGGTCGCCTTGCCGCTATCTTTAGACGTGTCTTTGCCAGCTTCCGCGGTACTGCGCGAGGCGTCGATCACGTCGTCTAAAGCTTGGAATGCCAGTCCGACCTCGCGACCCAGCGCGCGCAAAGCGACCATCGCGTTCGCATCGACGCTAGCGATGACGCCGCCCATTTCGACAGCAGCGATGAATAAAGCGCCGGTCTTTTGGTCGTTGATGTCGTCGATTTTGGCGAGGTTGTCGCGCACCGAGCGGTCATTCAGATCGCGCTCCTGACCAGCGGCCAGTCCGTCGGCGCCAGAAGCCGTCGACAGAATCGCGGTAAGCGCGATCCGTTGGGCGTCCGTAAGGTGGTCGATTGCCGCAACGATGCCAAAGGCGCGCGTCAGCATCGTGATGGCAGCAAGAACGGAAGTGGCTTCGCCATAAGCGACATGCGTGGTCGGCAGGCCGCGTCGGAGATTGGCGTTGTCCATGCACGGCAGATCGTCGAGCACGAGAGACGCGGTGTGGATGAGCTCGAGTGCGCAGCCAGCATCGATCGCGACGCTGGGATCGCAGCCGAAATCGGCTGCCGTGAGCATCGTCAACAACGGCCGGACCCTCTTGCCCGGCGCGAGGAGACCATGGCGAACCGCGCGGCTGAGGCTGACTGGGGGATGGCTCGGACCGGGGACGAGTTGACCGAGGCGGCGATTGACCTGATCGTGGAGGTCGAGCCACGCGGGCGGGGAATTCCACCGCGATGGCGCGGACTGATGCGGCGGGATGTGGGCCAAGCCGTGCATTGCGTCGTGGTCCTTCCGTCCGTCCTACCTCACCGCGTCGGCCAGAGCCGGTCTGTCATACAACCACGGCGCAGGCCACTTCGACATGCTCCGCAACCGGTCGTCGTAACGCCTCCAACACGAGTAGGCGCGAAACTCAAGGGCGCAGCCCGCCGTATCAAGATGCAGCCGACCTTAGACGACATGCAATAAGCAGTGACGATCCACGCGCCTGCAAGTTTCAACGGTGTTGCATTTCCGTTGTCTAAGTGGTCTCGCCTAACACCGCCAACCTAGATAAGGTCGCTCAAAAACACGATCCGAACCACCGTGATCGCAGTCAGGGACAATAATAGCACGTGGGTGTCAACAGCATAGTACCTCCAAATCCCGGGACGGCGGCTGGTTCGCCCGACGTGGCACGGGATCGTGGCGCTTCCGGCAGCTGCGATGTCATCCTCATCGGCGGGGGCCTTGCCAACGCGTTGATCGCTTGGCGGCTGATGGAAGCGCGTCCCGAATTGGATGTTCGCATCATCGAACGCGGGCCAACGCTTGGCGGTAACCATACGTGGTCTTTCCACGACTCTGACGTGCCGCCATGGGTGATGGAACGGTTGAAGCCGTTCATAACGGCGAGCTGGCAGCGGCAGAGTGTGCATTTTCCCGGCCACAGCCGCCTCTTCGACGTGCCCTACCACGCGATCGCGTCGGACAAGTTGCACGAGGTGATGGCGCCGAAGCTCGGTAACCGTTTGGTGCTTGATACCGATGTCGTCGCATTCAGTGCCGACAGCGTGACGTTGGCTGACCAACGGACGATTACGGCCAAATGCGTGGTCGACGGGCGCGGACCCGAGAAGAATGCGAACCTGGCGCTCGGCTTTCAAAAGTTCGTTGGTCTCGAGGTCGAGACCGTCGAACCGCACGGCGAGACCGTGGCCGTCATCATGGACGCAACCGTGCCTCAGCTCGGCGGCTACCGGTTCTTCTACACGCTGCCGTTCTCGCCCACGCGGATGTTGATCGAGGATACCTACTACACCGACGGCCCGGAACTCGACGCCGCTTCACTGACAGCCCGCGTTCACGACTACGCACGGCAAAAAAGGATGGCGCATCAAGGATGTCGTGCGCGAAGAACGCGGCGTTCTACCCGTGGTGCTTGCCGGCGATATGGACGGGTTTTGGAACAGCGTTGGCCGCGACGTACCGAAAGTGGGGCTGAGAGCGTCGCTATTTCATCCCACGACCGGCTATTCGCTGCCCGACGCCGCCGCGCTCGCCGACCGAATCGCGCGAATGGAAACGATCACATCGGCCACCGTCCAAGCGATGGTCGAGGACTATGCGCGGACGCTATGGCGGGACCGGGCGTTTTTCCGGCTGCTCAACCGGCTGCTGTTCATCGCCGCGCGTCCGGAGGAACGGGTGTCGGTGATGGAGCGGTTTTATACCTTGCCAGGACCGCTGATCGAGCGGTTCTTCGCAGCCAAGCTGACGTTCGGGGATAAAGCGCAAATCATGATGGGACGTCCGCCGCTGCCAATTATCCGCGCTGTCGGCGTGATCGGGACCGATCCCGCCTGGGCGTTCGCGCGCCGCGTCGCTGGAAGCTCACAGTGACGGCGGTGATTGTGAAAGGCGACGCTCCGTCCGAAGCGAACGGAAACACGCGATCAGCGCTGGCGGGTTCGACGGCAGAGATGTCGCCCGAAGCGATTATCGCCCTGTCGCGCGAGCGGATCGAGAAGGGGTCGAAGAGCTTTGCGGGCGCCGCGCGCCTGTTTGACCCGCAAACGCGCGATAGTGCCTATATGCTGTATGCGTGGTGCCGCCATTGCGACGACGAGATCGACGGCCAGGAGCTTGGCTTCAACACCGAGGCAGCCGCGACACCGCCGACGCAAGCCCGGCTGTCGGCGTTGCGCGAACGGACGGTCGAGGCGATCGAGGGCAGAGCTGCAGATCCGATATTCGTCGCGCTGCAGCTGGTGCTCGCCCGCCACGAGATTCCAGCGCGCCATCCCCTCGAACTCATCGACGGCATGGCGATGGATGTTCACGGCCAGCGCTATGCCACGCTCGAGGATACCCTGCTTTATTCCTACCACGTCGCCGGCGTCGTTGGCGTGATGATGGCCATGGTGATGGGCGTGCGGGAGGCGGCAACCCTCGACCGCGCGTGCGACCTCGGCATCGCGTTTCAGCTGACCAATATCGCGCGAGACGTGCACGCCGACGCGCAGGTCGGGCGCGTCTATCTACCAGCCGATTGGCTGGTCGAAGCCGGGATCGCGCCAACGGCGGTTGCCGTTGCCGACGCTGCGAACCGGAGCGCCGTTCATGCTGTGACACTGCGATTGCTGGACGAAGCCGACCGCTACTACGCCTCGGCTGGCGATGGCCTCCACCACCTGCCGCTCCGGTCGGCGATGGCAATTGCGGCGGCGCGGCGCGTTTACAGCGATATTGGCAACGTCGTGCGCGAGCTGGGTGCTGTTGCTGGCGCGAAGCGGGCAAGCCTCGGACGAATGCGAAAACTGACGGGGCTTGTCACGGCGACGGGAGACGCGGTCGGCGCCCACACCATCGGCCGTTGGCGAACCGCCAGTGAACGGACCGGGTTGTGGACGATGCCGCGCGGGTAGACCGTTCGTCTGTCAAGTGTTCGAGACGCACGAGCACCGTCGTCAGGTCAGGCTTCGAAATCCGTTGATGAACGTGATGCAGAACTGCGCGGGGTTTGCCCCTCCGCTGCGATTTTCGATGTTAAGCACACCGACGCCCACGGATAGCGTGACGTTGCCAGCAGTTCCGGTCCTGCCGGTAAATGCGCCCACCCCGCCGTTGACGATCCGGCTACTTAGGCCAAGCGATGCAAGCGCCGGAGTCGTCCCAATATCATAACACAAGATACCGGCGATTGCGGCGTTCGACGACGTTGGATGCACTTCGTTGATCATGAGAATGCCGGACGGCGTTGGCGTTGTTATTGTTCTTGCCGTGTCTCTCACCATCGTGAACTGGATGCTGTCGAGCGCCCGAACCGACGTCATGGCGCTAGCGCTATCGACGACCATCGCCTCTTGCCACGAGGTGCCATTGGGGCTGACTTTGACGTGGAAGTTGTCATCGCCGGTCAGCCCATATTCGGCGCGGCCGGAGAAACCGTTCTGAAACAGAAGGCTCGCGGTCTGAGCGGTTGCCGCCTTGTTGATTTTGAGCTGGTGGCCGGCGCCATCGTGATTGAGCAAGGTGGCGGGCGAGGTGACGGCAAGCCGGTTGGTGGCATCGGCGGTGGCGTTCACCCCAACGAGGGCGATCGGATTGACCGAGGAAATTCCGCTGGCATAAGCCGCCCATGCTGTTCCGTTGAAGACATAGAGCCGTGCTTCGGCCGCGACCCAGGCGAGCCAGCCGGTGCGCGGCATGTAGAACGCCCAAGCGCCATCTTGCCAGGCCGCGATTTTGGCGGGCGCACCAGCCCAGGCGCCCATCGCCCCGGTCGGGACGATATAGCGATCGCCATCCGTCGGCGCGGCGGGTGGTGCGGTCAGCGTCCGCGAGGCGACACCGACCTGCACGATGGCATCCAGCATGCGGATCGCTTCATTGTGGGTGACGTGCTTTTGCGACTGGGCGGCGGCAATATACG
>Ga0163155_10003600_pt1 | contig 16589 bp, 11 predicted proteins | sample OliLakLV19SP4G1_FD_148611 | JGI IMG/M metagenome (GOLD analysis project Ga0163155, IMG submission 148611) | Freshwater microbial mat bacterial communities from Lake Vanda, McMurdo Dry Valleys, Antarctica - Oligotrophic Lake LV.19.SP4.G1 | ecosystem: Environmental > Aquatic > Freshwater > Lake >... | reverse complement strand
TAATAGTGCCGGAGGGATTGGCCGGGACTGCTGGGGTAGGAGTGGTGGGCTTAATGACCGTGGGCTTGACTGGCCGTTGTGACAGGCTGCCTTCATAGGGAATATACGTGGGATGTTCGTTGCGGTAGATCGGCTTGACCAATTTACGATACTCGGATACAGTAACCAGCTGCACCCTTTCCGGTGTTTCCCGGACTGCTTTTTTATACTTATATTCGGCAATCAGGCTGGCACAAATAAAGTGTTCCAACTCCGGATTTTTAGTGGTTTTGCCGCCATTAAACTGCTCGTAGAGGGCTTTGCGCATGGTGACGTAGGGTTCCTGTTCCAGCAGTTGGGTGGCCTCTTTGGGTACACTGGAGAGCTCGCTCCCCAGCATGGTGGTCTCCAGAAAAAACAAGGTTTTTGTCTTGCCCTGCTCATCCAGGGTAAAATAGCCCAGGAAAGCATGGTTCGGTATAAAGATCAATACCGAAGGGATGCTGACGGCTTCCAGACAAGAGGACAGCAAGGCGGTGCCGTCGATGCAGTTGGCCTGGGTTTCGTCCACAATGTCTTCCAGGAGGCGAATGCGCTGGCTGTTGACCTCTTTGTTTTCCTGGCCGTTGTTGGTGATGCTGCTGTACGAAATACCCTTGTCGCGCAGGATTTTCCAGAAAGCATAGACCTGTTGCACGGTAGGAACATCGCCCTTTTGAATGCCGGAAAAATCGCGGATCAGTCCTTTTTTGCGGATCTCTTTGGTAAATTCCTTGATCTGTGGATGGCCTTCATTGACGTAGGCGGCGGCCAGGAATTTGAGATCAATGGGGTCGCCTTTGTAGTCAAAAGAAGACAGCGGGCAGTCGTCCAATGCCCGCAGGTTGGCCGTGGTGCTCTGGGTGACCGTTTTGCCATTGATAGTGACCTGGAAAACAAAATTCAGGGGTTTGGCCTGACCTACGGCGCGCAGTTTTTCGTAGTCCCAGATCATTTTTGGAAAAATCGCGTACTGCCGGTTTTTTCTGTCCAGCGTGAAAGTCTCCGACACGGCCCGGCTATAAGCGGTAGGCTCTATTTCAATCTGCACGACGGTGTTATTTTTAGTTGCGTTGATGAGCAGACCAACCACGCTCAATGGGTCGCCCAGGTAATCGTCGGAGACCGGGAACAGCTTTGGATCGAGGGTACCCATACTGAGCAAATAAGCAGGAAAAATATTTTTCCCCCAATCAATGTACGGCTCCCAGCCACTGGGGTGGATAATGGTGCGGGCGAGGCGGGAGGTGGCCTGCCCCTGCTCCGCTACCGTGCCGCCAGGCATAGGCAGGAGCTCCGTAGGTGGCCCTTGTGGAAAAATGCGCACACCGACCAGGACGGCTGTGCTGGCAGCCAGCGAAATACCCGGACGGGAGATGGTGTTATACTGCGGGTGGAAGATATAATGCCCGGCCGCACTGGAGCAGCCCTGTGGCTCCAGCGGGTAGGTACCGCTGCCGCCCGCGCTCTGGATGCTGTACGTGATCTGGTAGGGTTTGCACATCATCCGGCTAAGGTTGACTTCGACGAACGCCCGCCGCATATTGCCTTTGTCGCGCACGATGGCCACCTTGAACTCATTGGGGGTGCGGCTTACTTCCACTCCCCATTCATTGTAATCAATCCGGGTGAACATCCAAATACCTTCGATCGGATCCAGGTCATGGTAGTTGTTGTTCAGGTAAGCGTACAGGTGCCGGTCATCCCCATTGAAAAATTCTTTGTCATTTTTCAGGGTGGTGAGTTGGGCGTGGCTCTGGATGGCGAGGCAGAGGCAGTAGAGTAGGAGGTAGATTGTTTTTTTCATTTTGTTTTATTTTACAGGTTAAAGTTGTTGCGTATCTCTCAAACTGGACACCACTGTTGATTTATTTCCGCCGTACCAACCCAATCGTACTATAATCTGACAGATTAGTAAGTGTAATTTTATCTGTTGTCCAACCGGCCCCAAAGCTATATTGCTCCCAATCTTTACTGTATGTGAATTTTATCTTCATCAACCCATCCTCAATTGCCCAGGAGCCGATGAGCTTTTGCCCCCCGGAAATCACCTGGAATACTTTGTAGTCGTACCCGCCTTCCGTAAAAAAAGTCCACACGTCGCTGCCACCGCCGTTCCAGTCGCCGATGATGGTCTCGTCATGTGGTACTTTGTCGGTGCTATGGGGATTGAATAATTCCTCAGAGCGTTTGTCGCAGCAGTCGCAATCGGTTTTACCGTTGTTACAGCCCCAGGCGGTGCAGGTGCGCCACTCATCGCGGTAGTCGGTGTCGTAGTTGCCGGTATTCGAGTTGTATCGCTGATAAGAAACGCGTTCATTGTACCCGCCCTGGCCACCACAAGAAGAGCAGTCTTTCTGGTGGCTGCCGTTACAGCAGAAACAGATGGCAGAATTTGGGCTGTACCGGCCCGGGTCCTGTTTTACGGATTTGCCGCTGCTATTTGATTCCGGTTTGGGCTTGGCGGGTTGAACCGCCATCTTTTGCGGCGCAGCCCCCACCTTGGTCGCCGTGTATTTTTTTCCGTTGTCCAGCGACTCGTATTTCCAAGTTTTACCGTCAAAAAAAGTGGTTTTGAGCACGGAAGGTTCGTCCACATAATCGAAATATTCGTAAAAGCGGTCGCCCCTTAGCGTCCAAGAGGCATTAAAAGCATTTTCGCCGTGGACGGTGTAGAGCCGCTGGTCGGGGTAGATATTGAACTGGAACGATTCACCTTTGCTGCTGGTTGATTTCCAATGCCCTGCCAATTGGCCGATACTGACCAAGTTACTCTGTGGCCGCGCCGGTGTCTTATCCTTGCCGAGAAAAACCACGGGGATCAGGGAGGGCTGCGCCGATACGCGTACCGCTATATACTTTGTACCCGTACCCAAGCTGGTATAGTACCACTTGCTGCCGTTGAAAAAAGTGGTTTGGGTTTTGGCGACAGGATCACCGTCGTATTGACCGAAAAACAGGTCTTCGTCTACCCGCCAGGTACCGTTATACGGAATACCATTTTGTATGCTGTAAATCCGCCCATCGGCATAGAGCGTAAACAAGAACTCGGTCTTGATGGCAAACATGTCCGTGCCAGTGACGGAATAAGTGCGCCAAGTGCCGGTAAGTTGGGCAGCAACCAGCGCGGTAGTATTTTGGGCAATGCCGAAAACCGTAGAATAGATAAGGAGGAGCAGGAGTAGGGTCTGTTTTAGCATTTTTATCTTATTGTTTTTAACATTGCAGGGGATTTCTTAAACAAATCGTTCAGGCGGCCACCCCGTAAAGTCACCGCCTGAACATCCCGGTTTGCCATTCATTCTGCAGTTGCGCATAACCATACTACCACCGGCCCCACGAAAGCGTACCGGCCTTTTTTCAAACTTTTAGCCCCCTGGAGCAGGATTTTCCCGGCTGAAACAGCCAACTTTTCATACGTACTGGTACTGACTTTCGGGGCTAGGCGCGTCGCATTGAGCGGGATACTGTAATGGAACTTTATCGGCACCAGTACCGGATGTTGCTCTGCATTGAGCAATACCGTGTGGTTGGGATGCGCTTCCTGTAGGTATTTAAGGTCTGTCCGGGTTGGATTTTGTCCAAAACCCAGGGTGCAGGTGGCGAAGATCGCCAAAAGGAGCATGATCTGCTTTTGCATAGGAATTTTTTTTAAAAAAGTGAAATCAGACGGGTTCAAGACCCAGATCAGAACCCAATAGACGCAGTTTTTCAAGGTCGTTTTTGGCCAACTGCGGGTAGCCCAGGCTTTTTAGTATTTCGCTACGGTTGTATAAAAAACTGATCAACAACTCTATATCCATATCCGTGCTGCGTAGTAGTAATACCTCCAAAATGTCGCTCAAATCACAAACACAAAGCCGTTTTTCTTCGTAAAGCATAAAAAGTATTTTCAGTCTTACGTTATTTCCCGCCAATTCAAGTCCGTTCGATAAATAGTCAAACGAACTGTTGAGTTCTGAAACTCTGTCTTTGCAACGGTTTATTTGTTTAATGTCCGCCTGTTGTCGTATGCAAGAAATGTTGACCATAGTACAAAGATAGTTAATTTGTTTATTTAAGCAATTACTTAAATACAAAAATTCAAAAAGAACCCGATTTGTCTGTCGGGTTGTGTCGTCTTAGCCTTGCCACTGACGTTTTGGGGCTACAAGAAGTTGGCGATTTCGAAGCACTAAACTGTCTGCCACTACAAAACTTGATACGAAGCACAAAGCTTCATTTAACCACTGAACCGCCAATTTCTTGTAGGTGCTGTTAGCGGCTGGGCTTCTTCTCATTTCTTTGCTATTAGTCGCAATGCAGCGTGAAGTGTCGCTAAGTAATAATAAAAAATCCAGCTATACCAAATAGCTTTATCGTAATCAACTTTCTGGTCAACATTATGGTGTCTAATTCCAAAATTGTTGGCTATGTTAAAGAGGTCGCCTTCATCTTTTGAAGCAAGCACTTTTTTAATGTCAGGCCTCAAATACTCTAAAACATCTGCTAACTCACGCAGAGCATCACGTCTGTCGTCAAGAGTTGATTTATGTCGTCTGAATTTTAAAACTGCTGAGTCAATTTTCTTGGTTATGTTTTCACTGTCGCTCGATGGAATGTCCGCCTGGAGTAATGGTGCAATATTATTGTCTGGTAATCCTAAAATTTCTCCTGCTTCGGAAATCTCAAAACCTTCTTTAAAGTCACGAAGAATATAGTTTACTGTTTCACGATAGTATTTTTGTCCTTCGTGGTCATTAAACGTGTCGTAATGATGACCGCAATTATTATATTGATGGTAATAGCCTGAAATTGGTTTAGAGCAATGGTCGTGCATAAACTCAAACATATCAAATAAATCGTCTTCGGTGTAGTATTCAATTTTTGTACTCAAGGGCCAAAGCTCTTCTTTCTTAATGCCAAGGAAAATCCATTGAATTAATGTCTGTCCCAAGTTCTCCTTTAACGTCACCTTGGTCAACGCAGTAATAACCAAAATACTTTTGAAAATATCCGTCCTCGTCAAGTTTGTCATACGAGACCATAAATAATTTTTTGAGAACCTTTAAAGTGATTTCTGGTGTCTCAGTAATTTTACCTATTCTCGTTGAATAATAGTCTCTACGTTTCATTTACTTGCTTTGTTGATTGGACTGTCGGTAATAGCCTTGCCCATAACGCGTAAATATACACCCTTTTTAGCATTACATTTTAAATATAACTTCAAAAAGTTGAATTACAAAAACAATCAAAGTTTTAGCTTTAAAACATTGACAATGTGCGCTTTAGCAAAATGAGCCATACCAAGTTTTGCAATAAAACAATACAAAAAACGCACTTTATTATATTTTTATGCGGTGTTTCGCAGAATACAAAATGCGCCGTTCTAAATTTATTTTTGCTCGTCAAGTTTCCGAAGAAGTTCAGTAATATAATCGTCTTTTTCTTTAAGTTCTTTTAAATATTTTTTCTCCCGGTCTTCAAACATTGCATTCACCGTTCTCCATGCTTCTTGTTCCGTTTCAATTTTCTTTTTTTCCGCTGGGTTGGTCCCCGAATGGTGTAAAATATCGGTCGCAATTTTTATCTCTTCTATATCTACTTCGTGCTTAAATTCTTTTATTATTTTCTTGTCATCCACAAAATTTGTCTGCTCAAAAACACTTAAAAGTTTATCCAATCGGGTTTGGTATCGGTCTGTAATTCGGTCTACTTGCACAATAAAACTATCATGTGTTAGTTTCTCTACAAAATCGCTTTTTGTATGAAGCGTCGTCTGGTTAGTCAGGTCTTTATAGTTTCGTTCAACTTTTAGGCAAGGTGTTTCGATTTCTGGTAATTTGAAACCTAAAATGTAAATGGTCGTGATTGGTAAGATGAACTTTTCATCGTTTATGATATCTTCTTTTTTGTACTGTTCCGCCAAATAGTTGCGAAAACGCATCAAATCAATATGATTTTTAGCTTTTTGAATCTCAATAAGTACTTTTTTCTGTTCGCCAGCGTCGGTTTTTATAGTTGTAATGAAGTCAAGTCTAAAAACGGCAAGCCACGCTAGTTCGTCCGTGTAAGTAAATTCTTGTGGTTTTACTTCAATGGTTTCGATAGTCTGTTCCAAGAGTGTACCAATAAAGAATGTAGCGACTTTGTCATTCTCCATCATGCGTTTGAAAACTACATCATATATCGGATTTGCAATTATCATTTCTTTGATTTATTTAATTCCATGCGAATTTAAACATATTTTTTCGGTCTTTAAGTGTCTAGTCGGTGTTTCTAAAATAGGAAAACCAACCCCAGTAGTTATTGAATAAAAATACCTTGTAATAACTAGTGATTATTTGAAAAAATTTTGTACGTGCGCGATTTTGAAAAATAGGCTGTCCCAATAAACTTTGAAAATTAACGGCGGATAATACGGAATTTATTTGCATAATCACTAATATCTATATCAAAAAGCCAATTTGTCACTTCTTTTCTCCCTTTTAGTCATCCTGTCACCCGTTTTTCGCGTTTTATGTACAAAATGGCATTCGCCACGCAGTGGCACAACGCTTGAGGATAGGAAGATAGGAAGATAGGAACACGAAACGCATCCTCCTATCTTCCTATCCTCTCATCTTCCAAACCAAAAAAATATGAATCTCAATAACTTAACCACAAAATCCCAAGAAGCCGTACAGCGGGCACAGCAGTTGGCAACGGAAAATGGAAACCAAGCCATTGAGCTGGGGCATTTGCTGAAAGGCATCTTTGAGGTGGACGACAGTGTAACACCGTTTGTGTTCAAAAAAATGGGCGTGAATTTGAACGTCGTTCGCCAAACCAATGATAGTATTATAAAATCTTATGCAAAAGTCAGTGATAGCACGGGACAATATTTGTCGCGCGGCACGAATGAAGCGATTCAAAAAGCCAATACTTTTTTGAAAGAATTTGGCGATGAATATGTGTCGTTGGAGCATTTACTGTTGGGTATTTTGACTATTCACGACCAAGTTTCCCAAATGTTGAAAGACAGTGGATTGACAGAGAAAGGCTTACGCGCTGCCATTCAGGACTTGCGCAAAGGCAATACCGTGAAATCCGCCAGCGCGGAAGACAGTTATAATGCACTGAATAAATATGCGGTCAACCTCAACGAACGTGCCAAGAGCGGCAAACTCGACCCCGTCATCGGGCGGGAAGAAGAAATTCGGCGCGTGCTACACATTTTGGCGCGTCGCACCAAAAATAATCCCATTCTCATTGGTGAACCCGGCGTTGGTAAAACGGCAATTGTGGAAGGTTTAGCGCATCGCATCATCAACGGCGACGTGCCGGAGGACTTGCGCGATAAGGAAATTTATGCCCTCGACATGGGTGCTTTGATTGCGGGTGCCAAATATCAGGGCGAGTTTGAAGAGCGCTTGAAATCGGTTATCAACGAAGTCACGGCTGCCGAAGGACGCATTTTTATGTTCATTGACGAAATCCACACGCTGGTGGGCGCAGGCAAGGGACAAGGCGCGTTGGATGCGGCGAATATTCTAAAACCAGCTTTAGCACGCGGCGAACTCCGCGCAATCGGGGCTACCACTTTGAATGAATACCAGAAATATTTTGAAAATGATAAAGCATTAGAACGTCGTTTTCAAACGATTACGGTGGATGAACCGAACGAAATAGATGCGATTTCTATCTTGCGCGGTTTGAAAGAACGCTACGAGACCCACCACAAAATCAACATCAAAGACGATGCAATTGTAGCCGCCGTGCAACTTTCGATTCGCTATATCACCGACCGTTTTTTGCCCGACAAGGCGATTGACTTGATTGATGAAGCGGCAGCAAGGTTGCGGTTGGAAATGAATTCCATGCCGGAAGAATTGGATGAAGTAGAACGCCGGATTCGCCAATTGGAAATTGAGCGCGAAGCCGTGAAGCGCGAAAGTGACGATTTCAAAATTGGTCGTTTGAATGAAGAAATTGCCAATCTCGAAGAAAAGCGCAATGGTTTGAAAGCCCGTTGGGAAAACGAACGCGAAATCGTACTCGGCATTCAAAAGGCAAAATCCGACATGGAAACTCTGAAAAACGACGGTGCTCGTGCCGAACGCGAAGGTAATTTTAGCCTCGCCGCCGAGATTCGCTATGGTCGAATTCCTGAAACGCAAAAACGTTTTGAAGAATATAATGCCAAGTTGCGCGAAATGCAAGACAGCGGTCGCCAGCTCCTCAAGGAAGAAGTGGACGCGGAAGACATCGCCGAAATCGTGAGCAAGTGGACGGGCGTACCCGTGACGCGGATGCTCCAAAGCGAGCGCGAAAAACTGCTGCACCTCGAAGCCGAATTGCACCAGCGCGTGATTGGACAGGACGAAGCCGTGGAAGCCGTGGCGGATGCCATTCGCCGCAGCCGCACGGGTTTGTCGAGTGCGAATCGTCCGATTGGGTCGTTTTTGTTCCTTGGTACAACCGGCGTTGGTAAAACCGAATTGGCGAAAGCCCTTGCCGAAGTGCTGTTCAACGATGAAAACTTGATGACCCGCATTGACATGAGCGAGTATCAGGAGCGGCATTCAGTGTCTCGCTTGGTAGGTGCGCCTCCGGGTTATGTGGGCTACGATGAAGGTGGTCAGTTGACGGAAGCGGTGCGCCGTAAGCCTTATTCCGTGGTGCTGTTGGATGAAATTGAAAAAGCGCATCCCGATGTGTTCAACGTGCTGCTGCAAGTCTTAGACGATGGTCGCCTCACGGACAACAAAGGTCGAGTGGCGAATTTCAAAAATACGATTGTCATTATGACTTCCAATATTGGGTCGGATTTGATTCGCCAGAATTTTGAACGCATCACGGAGAAGAACCAGGAGGAAGTCGTCGAAAATACGAAAAACCTCTTGTTTGAAATGCTCAAGCAAACCATGCGTCCGGAATTCCTGAACCGGATTGACGAAACGATTATGTTCCAACCGCTCACCGCGAAGAACATCCGCTCGATTATCCGTCTGCAAATCAAGCAGTTGCAAGCCGTGCTGCAACAACAGGAAATCACGCTCGACGTGACGCCCGAAGCACTCGACTGGCTCGCCGACGAAGGCTACAACCCCGAATTTGGCGCACGCCCACTCAAGCGCGTGGTGCAGAAAAAAGTGCTCAACGAACTCTCCAAGCAAATGCTACTCGGCAAAGTACAGCCCAAGAGCCACGTGATGTTGGATGTGTTTGATGGGGTGGTGGTGTTTAGGCAGGTGGCGGAGGTGGAGATACGTTCGGAGGAACTAGAAGTTGGAAGTTAGAGGTTGGAAGTACGAGATAAAAAAGTGCCGTCCTGAAGGAATTCGGGGCGGCATTTTTTATTTTATGGCTTCTGTAAATTTTAAAAGATTATAAATTAATAACCCAAACGCAAATAGTGTAGTAGGAAGATACAGTAGCCATAACGTTTTTGAACGCATAACTTTTCCAATACTGTTATTTGGTTTTATTAAATTGACTTCTGAAAGATTCCCTTTTTCATCATAATCCTCTCTTTTGAAAGTGTTTAAATTGTATAGATATTTGGTCACATGAGGTCTGTTTTTTGTTACCCATTTATATAATTCTCGATAAAGTCTTTCTGTACTCAAGAAAAAAGAGTCTAAGTACCAAAAAGTGAACACAATGATAATGAGAAATATGGTCAATATAATCGCGATACGCTGGTCACTTGCAGCACTGGCAACAAGCGAATCATTACCAAAAGCGGCAATAGCACTAATGCCACCTAAAAACCAAGTTTTTACCTGAAACGAATTTTGTGCCATACGCGTGATGACACCTTGGATGAGGTCAAGCTCTTTGTGGAGAGCGGACTCGGTTACTTCGCTATTTGCAGAAAGCTCCAGGCGCTCAGGTATGACAGACTCTATTACTTTTTCTTTTTGCGACGATTTTTTCATGATTTGATTAAACTATTGAACTTTGAAAAGTTTAATGATTTTTTCAACGACTTTCTCTCTAAATGCTCTCACAATCAATAACAAAATTGTAAACAATCCTATTATAAACAAGGTTATTACTTTTATTAAATAAAACCAGTTAGTATGAGATGAATAGGGTATTTTCCATTTACCTTCATCCCACTTATAACCGCTGGTATCACTTGGATATGTAAAAGCTCCAATCCAGTTTGATGTATCCCTCCGACTATTTATTTCTAACTTATAGTTAGATTCTTTTGCCTTTATAAAATCATTGGACTGCATTAGAAAATCTCCTTTTCTATTATAATATTTATGATTATCCAAAAAAATCAATGTATTCGTGAGAATTTTATCTTCTGATTGTTGAGAGAACATCTCAGGGTCATATAAAGTGTGAGGAAAGTAAATTGTAACTTGGCTGATATAACTTGTATCCCCAAGGGCTACCAGATTTTCCATCCCTTCGATAGCAAACTTACCCTCGGTAACCGTTTTTATGGAATCTATAAATTTAAGAAGTGAATCCCTACTAATTAGGTTTTCCTTCTTGTTATTTGTAATGAAATTGTCAATTGAATTATCAATGTAGTCGCTACTAAAAAGTTTCTTCTCTTCCACCGTAGTATTTATAATTAAAGCCGGTTCCACTTTTCCTGTAAACTTGTAATCGTCCTCAATATCCAAATCATCATCTATTGTACCTTCTGAAACAAGGTGATGCGCGTGAACACTACCACCGTAAAATTCAAATGCGTCGTCTCCAGATTTATAAACCCACACATGGTCAATTTTTGTTCCAGAACCTACCCCTGCTAAGGAAAGCCCGTTAAATGCTTTATCTTCTTTTTGAACAATGTTCCCAGCATACTCTATTCTCACATATTGAAATATACCACTGTTATGAGTGCTTTTAGAACCCCCAAATGTTATATTTGAACTATCTTTTTCCTCATTAAAAAACTCTAAACTACTTGTTTTTGAACTATCTTCAGCTATTGGTGCTTTTCCACAAATAGTGATACCTCCCCAGAAGCCTATTAAATCTTTACTCTCATGATTTTTCAAACGAGGAGTAAATACAATTGGATTATCACGAGTTCCTTCTGCTATTATAAATCCACCTTGAGCAATAGTTAAGCTAGAATTTTCATCCGTATATATTATTGCCCCCGGTTCAATTTCTAGAGTATCTCCTTCCTCCACGAAAATGTTTTCCATTAATAAATATGGTTTTCTGTACCAACTTGTTTTTTTTAGTTTTGTTGTTTGATTCAACTTAATGACATTATATCGTACATGTTTCCATTTTCCTGAAGTTATTAAGAACAAAAGTCCTATTGCAATAAGTATAGTAAAAACTATAGGAATCACTATCCATTTAGTTTTAGTTGAACGTGCTTTTCGTATAGCCTCCTTATTCTTCTCCCTCTCTTCTTCTATTCTTTTTCGCTGCTCTTCTTTTTCTTTTTGTGTCGCCTCAAAGTCAGACACCCAGTCTTGAATTTCTTCAAATTCTTTTCTAAATTCCTGAACATCTTTGTGGCGTTCATCAGGGTTTTCATTCATCTCTTTTTTTAAAAGCCATTTTACTTTTCTGGGGAGTTCGGGTGCGTTTGTTATCTGTTCAGTAAACTTAGCTCTTTCTTCTTTTACTTTTTCAGGCTGGTTTCCTTTGAAGTTTTTATCCGCATATTCTTTAAAAACCTCTGGTTTCCTTAATAAAATACCAGCAATGGTGGCTCCCAAAGAATAAATATCCGCTTTTTTAGCATCTTCAAACTTGAAATGCTCGTCCACTTTTTTGAATCGCTCAGGCGCATCGCAGACGCTTCTACCGGGGGGGACATCTTTCTTGTCTTCGTCTAATGCCAATATTTTTTGGATGGCTAAACTATCTTCTTCCTTATCCTTATTACCATTGTAAGCTCTGTCAAAATCGGAGAGGATTAGTTCATAGTCGTTATTCAAATAGTTTATATGGATATTGGAAGGCTGAATATCTAAGTGAGCAATTCCCTCTTTATGCAAAAGCTCTACGGTTTCTATTAACTTTAAAAAGAAGACACGGCTTTTATTCCAATTGTTTTTGTTAATTTCAGTAGCGAAAAATTTTAAATCCTTCTTTAAAGCCTGTCTATTTTCATTTGTTAAATCTTCTTCGATATCATCTTGAATATTATTTTCACTTCTGCGTCTCGGAGGAAATAAAATGCCCTCCAAGTCGCCACAATTATTAAAAGCCGTTGCAAACCAACTTGTCTTGTTTCCTTTTTTGGAACTTTCAACAATTTTGGGAAACCCTTTTATTTCTTTATTATTTGGTAGATTCTTTAAAATCCCCATTTCCCAATCTATTCGTTTCTTTAGCTCCTTTGGAGCATTTGCAGGTACTTCTTTTATTACTACTTGATTCTTTTCTCGAAAATCCCATCCTATCCAAACATCTTTAGCTGACCCAGGTATCAAGTCAATAAATCCCGCAAATCTATGATTGAAGTTTTCAGGAAATCGAGTCTTTGACACATCAGGTTTCTGATTATTCTCATCAAATTTGAAAAAAACGCGTCCATACGTCTCTTTATCTTTACATTTTTTAAGAATTTTCTTTGTTGCTGTATCTTCAGGGATATTTAAATCTTCGAAGTATTTTGACCACGATCCAAATTCATCTTTCGTGGTATTTCTTACATCTTTATCTTTTATTCTATCAATTATTTTCTTTATCTCATTATTCATAATTTAACTTTTAGATTGCTCTATAGGAATACGGATAGCTAGGTAAGTTTCTAGTATTTGAGGTAAGCGACAATCACCAATTAAAACTGGATAAATATTCTTTCCTTTTGCCCTGGCTCTCCCTACTGTATAATACAGCGTGGGGCGTACTGGGTAATCCTTTGAAATCAATAGAATGAGATGCGCACAAGTATCAATTTTTTCGTCAAGTTCCTTTACTTCAATATACTCTCCTATACTAGATGAATTTTTTTGCTTAGAAATTTTCAAAGGTTTTAGCTCAAATAAGTCTATATTATCGCTTCCTAACGCTTCTTTTAATTGTTTATTAATGGATTCTATTTTTGACTTATCATCAGCTGAATAGCAAACAAGTGTCTCTTTTGATGAGGGAATATAAGTACTCGATGATTTAGGCAATTTAGGCTTAACATTATTTAATGAGATAATTTCAATTGTCTTATTTTTAGCACGAGCTATTCCGAATTCGTACCAAACCCACTTAGCTTTTATAGAATGTTCTGAATAGAAAAGTAAAAGTATTTCACAAGCCTCGATTCCTTCTTCAATTTTCCGAATGATGAAATCACCACCTGTCAATTCTACATCATCGATGAAAAATATATCTCCTAATTTCTTTTTTAATTCTTCTAAATACACATCAACAGTGGCTTTATCTTTCTGAGCGTAACTTACGAAAATTTGTCTGGACATATAACTTTATGGGTTTAATAAAGGTCTAATTTAGCAAGTATGAATTAAATATACAAAGATGCTATATTAAGTTAATGTTAACATTTTATAGAAAAGTATGAACATGCAAAAATGATTATCTTCAACCCACAAACCGAAATGATTATAGCATGGAATCAACAAATTATATCAGAATTATTCACATCACCGAATACCCCGCACCGAAGGATACTGAAAGCCCAGCACTATATTAAATTTAAGAATTTCTTCTGACAGCTAAAAGAATATTTTACTTGTTATGTTTTGAAATTTTCCATAGCTTTTCTTCTCAAAATCCGCTGTATTTGTATAAACCCGCCCGCTCAAGCGCGTAGTACAGAAAAAAGTGCTCAACGAACTCTCCAAGCAAATGCTACTCGGCAAAGTACAGCCGAAGAGCCATGTGATTTTGGATGTGTTTGATGGGGTGGTGGTGTTCCGACAGGTGGCGGAGGTGGAGATAGAGCAGGGGGAGTTGGAGGGGTAGTTTAGTATTCAGTTGGCAATCGAGTAACTCACTCTGAGTGAGTTACTCGATTACATAAAAATTATAACTTATAGCCTATTTTAAGTCCGATATTTACAACGGATAATTTTAAAGTGTTCTGTATTGTCGGATTAGGGGAAAAACCCGGTATAGTTCGTGTTGTCATTTCGTATTTGAAGTCTGCCTTTTGATACATGACTTCAAGTCCCATTAGAAATCTTGACGTAATCCGATAATCCAAATTGAGTAAACTGCCGATACACAGAGCTTTTAGGTTGGGTCTTTTCCCCTCGTGTCCCCATGTTGGTGGAGGATCAGTAGTTATGTAAAGTAAAATACTTTTATAATAAGGATAATTACAGTTGGAGGAACCTGCGAAAGCACTTAAACCTACATTAAAATTATTGAACTGTCTGGAGTATTCAAGACCAGGTGTTATATAAAACACCTCATAATCAACGTGTTCCAATTTTTGAAGGGCAAATTTTTCCGTTAAAAACTGAGAAATACCATCTGTCTGAACTGAATTTTTGAACTGGCCTGAACGAAGGAACACTGCAATTCCATGATTGAATCTAAATTTTATTTCCGCGTTGTAATAATATCCTGTTTTTGCAAAACCACTTTTTTCTTTATCAAGCCCGATAATCCAAGGATTCTGAATATCCGGCATATAGATAGCAGCATTTGCCGCATCGTTTTTTCCATAAATTCCTACTGGAATTGCTCCCCCACTGCTTAGGGAGAAAGTCCATTGTTTGGGTAATCCACTTTGCGCAGTTAAAGATAGATAACCGGCAATGATTAAAATCAATATGGTGACTAGCTGTTTCATAAAATGAAGATATAATTATTTGGCAATCATTACGATTTGTTGATTGATTAGCTTACCCTCATGATAAATAGATAAAGCATATTCACCTTGCCTAAGCGCGGATATGTCTATAATAGATTTACCACGGTAATTATTAATCTCCTTTTTTATTTGCAGATCAAAATTTTGCAAGACTACTTTGAATGGAATTTCCTCATTTAAATCAATGGTAAGTGAATTGGAGGCAGGATTAGGAGCTACCCTAAATGAACCATAATTGTAGAAAGCAATGTTTCTTGTAGCTAAAGTAGTAGAGCCATTCTTGGCGGTTACTAAAAAACTAATAGAGCCTCCGGAGGTCATTGAAAAGGAAACATTTGCTCCAGAAGTGAAAAAGCTATTTATAGTACCAGAAGTTTTTTGCCAGGTAAAAGATGTCGCATTAGGACAAGTAACTGTTGCGTTAACACTACCAACCAAAATGCTGTTGGTGGTATATAAATTTTGACTTCCACCTCCTGCATTCGTAAATGTACCTTCAAGGCAAACATTCGTTTGTATATTCAAGGTAATTTGTTGCGTGTTCACAGAACCGCAAGCCGAACTAATACTTAATTGAAGTACTGCTGTTCCACTATGAGTAGAGGTAAGTGTTACGGTATTTTGATTAGAAGCGGAGGAAATGTATATGTTTGAATATCCACTAATTATTGACCAAGAGTATGTAACACCAGCGATGTTCGTGACACTGAATGTTTTTGGACTAATACCACTAATATTTGAATTTCCTGTAATTGATCCAATGTAAGACCAAAATTGAATTGGTTTTGGGGGAACAAGGTTTTGGTCAGGAATATGATACCATGATCCTGTCAAATTATGTGCAACCAGGGGTCCATTGGAACTATATTTAGATAGATATTTTATTGTTCCATTTCCGCTTATCTCCTTCACTGCCGAGTGATCGCCTTGTATAAATTGATAATAAGCTATATTTGCATTCGTTTCGGAACAAACTTGTACATACTTGCCACTATTCTTAAAAGTTGCCTCTATAAATCCTTGTTGCTCAGGGCATTCATATGGAGCTGCTACTGGAGTTTTTGCCCAACCTGGTGCAGTACAGCCATTTTCAAAATAACTCCTCACAAAGCCGTGGCAATTGTAGTATGCGTCTGGATGACAATTAGATAATTTTCTTGAACCATACAATGTCTCACTAATTTTCCAATAGGTGTCCGTATGATTGGGATCACAATTAGCTGGTTGTGAAAAAGTAATGCAAGGTGCAAGTAATACGAACATTGAAATTAAAAGTAGAATGTAAATTTTCATGACTGTGAACATTTTTTAGTTAGGAATTATGAATATTTGGTAAGGTAATAATTTTCTTGTTTTCCAGCCGTACACTCATAGTTGGGCAAAAAAATACAAAGTTCTTTGATAAGTTGAGAAAAAGATAGGAGGTGTAAATTTGTGTTTTCGACGCAAAAACTTCACCTTCTATGGGCAAAAGCCTTTACAAAGATATGCTTTCGATGCTTACCAAAGCCAGTTATATCAAACCGAGCGGCAACCACCTTCGCCGCCTAAACGTCCTGGTGGGTATGATTTGCTCCTGCAGGAAGACAAAAAGAAGCAGTTTGGAAGGGTTGAGCGACAAAAAAAGCGAAAGGGCCAAGCAAAGCGAAAGTCAGGTGAAACAAACAAAACGATGGCTTTCAAGCAAGTGGACGGATTGGGAGACTTTTTTTGCGCCATTTGCGACCAAAATGCTGTTGGCGCTCTCCAAGAAAGGCGAGTTGGTTTTGGTGATTGACGGTAGTCAAACGGCGGGCGATTGTGTGACCTTGATGCTTTCCGTGATTTGGCGAGG